>Ga0307979_1001990_pt1 | contig 14281 bp, 7 predicted proteins | sample OrgLakmetage1058_FD_201833 | JGI IMG/M metagenome (GOLD analysis project Ga0307979, IMG submission 201833) | Saline water microbial communities from Organic Lake, Antarctica - #1058 | ecosystem: Environmental > Aquatic > Non-marine Saline and Alkaline > Saline | place: Antarctica: Organic Lake...
ATCCACTCATCGAAATCCTTCGAAATGCCCTTACTTTTGAGCGCGTTCTCCAACGTCCTGCCCCAAGTCATCTGTGGACAACCAATCGGCCGAGAATGCGATACCCAACCAGTCAGTGACTGCCGTGGCGCCCGGCTCATGGGCATACGTGCGACGTGGCCAGCCCAACGAAGAATCCGATAATGAAAGTAACTGTTGATGTAAAGAATGCCCAAGCGACGGAAAGGACTCGCGGAAGTGACATGGTGGCGGAAGGTGTGATGGAGGTTCACACGGCACATGCTACGAGCACACCTGTTATGGAAACTTCGAAGGCGCTTAAATAAATCTTCACGCAAGGACCAAGCTTCACAACCATAAAGTAAAGTAGGCAAGATAAGAGCCTCGTATACTTCACCCTTAAGTTCCTCCGAAAGAACTTGTCAGCAAATACTACAGCAAGGTAGCGACCATATCGTGTGCCTCTGATTGCGCCTACAACTAGAATACAGCGACGTCTAGTCTAGTCTAGTGAATACTCTCCCCAAAAACAACGAAAGGCAAGTACACAGCAGTCACAGAGGCACATAAAGAATACACTTGAGCTGCATATGCGCTAGCAAATTCGCTTCAGAAGGCCAATAAAGGCTCCAACTGGCGCCTTTCCTCCGAACGAGTCGGCGGGGCTGAGTGCTCATTCGTGTGTCACGTCCCAAGTCCACGAGGCGGAAAATAAACAAAGATCAGGAATGCTAAGATTTGGTGCCTTCGTGCTTCGAGCTGCCTTTGTCCTTGTCGAGCGCCCAGTTGATCTCGCGGTCTAACTGTTTTTATGCATATGGGGGGTGCTAACTTCTTGGTGAATTTCCTTTCTGTGAGGGTGGTCCGACCTGCCGTTAATACGGGATTAAGAGAGCGAGCGGTGCGTCCTTTCCGGACAACCGGTAAGGTACAAGGCGGGCCCTAGTGAACGCGACTGCGCATCGCAGCATCGCAGTCTGAAATTACCCAGGGCACCACTGTCACTAAAAACCGTAAACCGCTGGGAAGTCCTGGGAAATGGGCTGGAAGTGGGACTGGGATTGGTTCGGTCTTCCTTCTCCTTCTCCTTCAGGCGCCCGAGGGCTGGAAATTGCTGGAAATGGAATAAGAAATAAGTAATAAGGGGCGGTTGGGGTCGATATTCCGATCAGGGTGCAGGGCGCAGGACACAGACACAGAAAGCTACTCAGTTGCTTGTTTTTCTGAATGATTTCGAATTACCGAGCACTTCTAAATTATGGAGGTGGTGAGGTGGTGTGCTGGTGTGGTGCAGATGTGGAAATGGCGCTACGCACTAAGCACTAAGCACTAAGAGCTAAGAGCCAAGAGACACCAAGACCAAGACTAAGAAGGGAGTTAGGGGGAATGAGCCACCTCGAAGACTCGAACCTAGCTAAATTCCAACTTCTTGCTTGTTGAAGTTGAAGTTATTAAACAAGTGCAGTGCCGTGTATCAAAGATTAAAGGGGCACCAACTCCCAACTCCCTCCGACATCCAAGGCAATTCAACTGGGTTGTTGACGTTTAGCTGATAGCTCATAGCTGATAGCTTATCTGATAGCTGAAACTGGGTGTTGCTGGTTCTCTTGCATGATGCAATTCATTGTTTTGTTCTCTTTTGACCCTTGGTTGTTAAGACCGGGAGTGAGCTCAGCCTTTAGTTCTGTCGTCTGTCTTCAAGCCAACCTGACGTTCACATGAAATTGATTTCATGAACTGCCCAGCAAACGGTAATACAGTACTTTTTCCAGCACTTTCGACCGCAAGTCAACTCTAGACGCCCATTAGCCGAGTATTCACACTTTCAATTGGTCAACCTCTCGATAAACTTCTTCAGAAGGAGCATGCCTAGGCCGATAAATCTCCCAGGTCCTGAAAAGGGTAAAAGAATAAAAAGAAGTGAAGTGAAGTAAGACCGGTGAGCAGGATTTGATTGAGCGTATCTTGAGGGCAGTGTCAATACAATGATATGGTAGGATGTTACCTCAAGAATGTCGTCCATGAGAGACTCGTCGTCGAGCGATAAATCCGTAAGAGGTGGCGATCCATAGGGATTGGGTGAAGGCATGCGGTTGGTTTCGTTTTCTCGCTTTGAATTTGGTGAAGCGCTAGATTGCGAAGCTAGCACGCGACTATTAGAAGCATCATTAACTTGTCTGAATTTATCTGGGTCAAAACCAGCTCCACGACCGTTAATCACCTTGACCAGATTCGGGTCCACAGCCGTTGGCACTGGCATCACCTCCCTTCGACGAGCCCGCTGCTGAGCTTCAATTTGTTCCTGTATTCTTTGCTGCTGTTCTCTTCGCGTTGGATGAGAAGGCGCTTTGTAAAAAGTTTGCTGAAAGCTACCACTATCTGTCAGCTCCGTAGAACTCTTCTCCTCTTGGCCAGATTTAACATGCAGATGCTGCTGTTGTTGAGGCTGCTGGGATAGTGATCGAGATGGCTGACTCGTTGGGATGTGTGAGGCGTGCATCTGCTCCTGAGATGACGGCGAGGCCGCTTCAAGGTACTGAAGCTGAGGGTGTGAATGCGACGAGGGCATGAGACTAGACGCTGCGCTGCTTCCCTGCGGACGACGGTCTTCTGAGTGACTCAGCCGCGACGTCGCGACCGAAGCATGATTTCCCCCTGGGGAGATAGCATTACCCACTCCGATGGCAGCGGCACCAGCGGCAGCTAGGCGGCTTTTGCGTGTGGACGCGCCGCCGAACTGGGCGACCGCGTCCTTGTCGGCAAACCGTTGATGGAGTGGTGCATAGAGCAAGTAAGGAGCAGAGAATTTGAACATTCGTACATCAGATGCATGCATATGTAAGTGTGTCAATCTGAATATTTGAAGGCAATGAAAAAGCAGCACGCCAACTACGCAAGAAAGATAGAAATTTGTACCTCCTGCGTTGTTCCTTGAGACGCCTTGTTACCCATCGTATAGTTTTAGCTCTGCTGATGAAGAGTTGAACCCAATTCGATATATTTACAAGAGTTCGTAACTCAATTATCAAACACTAAAATTGTAGGTATCAGACGATGGTCGGGCCAGCACTGAGCAAAGCAGTGCTTGAATACTTCACTATGCCGAAGCAAAGCGAGAGCAACTTTTCCACGCTAATCCATTCGTAATGAGCGTGAGTGCGTGAAATGGCTGAGACTGTACACGACCTGTCAATAAAAAGGAATGGCGCGACGTTTGCGCGCTAAGTCCGACTGGTGCAAATTTGTGCCATGCGCCCCTACAGCGATCGGTACTAAATGTATCTCGTATATCCCATGAGCTTTGGAGCTGGGTGATGTTGTGCTCTTCAAAAGTATAGTACAGAGCAGAGCTGCAGAGCAGTGGAGCAGTTCAGTTGTTTGGTTGATCGTTCTTGTACGTACAGTCAGAGATTCGTGACTTCGTGACTACTGAGCTACTGAGTAGTCGTTCTACTGAGTAGTACAGAAGTGGTTGGGTGCGTCGCGTCGTCGGTGTTTTATACCTGAGTAGAAGGTAAAAGAACAGTACAGCAGGCTCGAAATGTCAGCACGTCAGCACCTCCGCACGGGCTAGCTAGCTGTAGCAACAGTGTAGCAAAAGCTAAAGTGTAATCAATGTAAATATAATGCTCTAATCGATAAATGATTGATAACAATCTATATCCAAACAGCGCTACCGTCGACTTGAAATCAATTTCTAATCGATAGAGTGGCCCGTACAAATCGCAATTTTCTTCTTAGCCATGAAATCAGGGCTCAGGTCATGACCTACTGCGTACAGTCCCAACTAAGTGCAGTCTATCTTAATGAATTGACCAACCTTAGCTCCAGAGCGAATGTCCTATTAAATTGATTGAAATATTGAAAAGAAATATAATGAGGTACTCTTCGGTTAGCATTTATTCCATGACGTTTCTCCTTCACACCTAAGAATGGTGCTGTTTTCCTCTGCGCCAAATGTTGCCAAGCGGTGCTTTACAACGGGCGGCCGCTTGTGTTCTCTCACTTATCGCTATAGCCCAGCTTTAATTGGTGCAAGTGCCGTGCAACACTCGGCTTCGACTGTATATGTGGTCGGTGGGTTGTATGGCAATGTTGAAGCTCTGGATGCTATAGAGCGCCGGGTAGCTGAGGACGCAAGTAGCCTGGATACAAATCCCCTAGTTGTTTTCAACGGCGACTTCAACTTTTTAAATGCGAAGAGACCAGAAGAATGGCGGGAAATTAATCGGCGGGTAATGAAGCACGCGGCAATTGCGGGTAATGTTGAGGTTGAGGCCGTAGCTGTAGAGTCAGATGGCAGCTGCGGCTGCGCATACCCGGGCTATGTGGACGATTCCACCGTGCACCGCTCCGACAGTATCGTGGCGAGCTTGCGGAGCCTCGCGTTGACTTCCAATCACGATGAAGATTTGAAGATCGTGAAGTTTTTGAGAGATCTTCCGAGATATATAGTGTTACAAGTTGGCTCCAAACGCGTAGCAGTCGTACATGGAGACGCCGAGTCCCTCGCGGGGTGGGCTTTCAGTGCCGAGGCCATGGAGCCTCCTGATGCCAAACTTCGGCATGCTCTCAACACGAAATCCGACTCGCACTTTTTGTCGACATCTGAAGAAAGTATGATCAAATGGTTCTTAGAAGCCAAGGTCGACATGTTCGCTTCAACCCATACATGCATGGCGTTCGCGCAGAGGTTCGATAGCAGTCGCTTGCCTGGACCTGCCGCCCTCATCAACAATGGTGCTGCAGGAATGCCAAACTTCCGAGACTCGTCTCTGGGGCTGATGACAAGGATCAGTACGTCGCCACTTGAGCCCCATGACAGTCTTTACGGGTCTGTTCTCGGCGATGTTCGAGTTGACGCTATCCCAGTAGCCTACGACCATGCGGCCTGGATGAATAGGTTCTTAGCCAATTGGCCGTTGGGCTCTCCCGCCTATGAATCCTACTACAACCGAATATCGAATGGGGTGGGCTTCTATAAGATCAAACAGGCGGCTCGTAGAGGATTCACAATGCCCGGTGAAGTACCGCTTTAGGGCTGCCCTGTTTCTCTTTTCTCGCTCTTGCTTATTTATTGTTTACTATTTTTGATACCTCTTATCATTACAGGTCAAGTTAGTTCCTTACTGCTTTTTGCTTCACCACGGAATGCACTCAGGATGTAAGCAAGGGACTAAATTCGCGCCGCTCGTTGCTTTCATCCAATTTTAATTGCCTGATAAATGAATCCAACAAATATACGTCATACGATAAGTTAATAACTCTACACATCTATAACATGAAAGAAGGCTCAGGCTCTAAAGTTCGAAGGGCCCCCGACCTAATTTAGGGAATGGTGTGCTATAGAGGGGGATAGGTCGGAATGGAGATCGCGGACGTACTCAAAGTCTACGCCTCCTTCCGAGAATTGAGAATTGACCCTACAGGATTCATGAGAGTAAAGATGGACATTTCTGGTGTTTGTTTGCAATTGGAGAACACAATCTAGTATAATATAATCATCTACAACACCGGATTATCCTATTCTTCGAAATTGGCTATTGCGATTGCCCCATGTTTCCCCATGTAGTTCTAAGAGCCACAATTCTGCCCCCAGCTGCCTGCCCTGCGACTTGGGCCTAATCGCCTAATCGCATGGGAAAATCCATGCTGCGCGGCGTGTACCGCGTAGCACAAACGGCTAGAAATCTAAGAACTAAGAGTGGCCGAAGGCCGAAAACGAAGACTTTGGCATTAGCACCAGCATTCAGATTCAGGATTCAGGAAGTGCGGCTTCTATTGAACATCTTAATTTATGACTCAAGGCAATTAGATTAGATTAGATTAGATTATACTCCCCCAGTGTAAAGACAGACAAGGGCAGAAATAGCACGCTCTCAGAGGTGATCTGTATTTGCACTTGTGGCATGTATCTGCGCGTTTCTGGGACTCAAGGCAATTGAAAATTCCTAATCGGATTCGAGGTTCCCGAGGTTCCTGTATCTGTATCCAATATAGCTATATTATCTCTGTGCTGATTGCTGATTGAGATCGAGGTTACCTCAGAGGTGTTAGGTGGTGATATTTGATATAGGCATAAGCGAACGAGAACGAGAACCGAAGACGATGAACGTATATCCGACTTCTATTTCGTATTTGTATTGACGCCATCACTGGAGTCCAGAGGTCGCATGAATTACCCAAGAAGTAATAAGAATCAGAGAGCTGCCTATTGTTTCGAACGGCAAGGCAAAGCGAAATTCCTCAAATGGCGCAATCTAGATTGCCTTTATCCTGAGTCTTTTGATTTCAGCGCCGCCCTTTGCCCTTCCCGGAAGAAGGCCGGGTATCACCCCCATCCTTCTCAGGTGCTGCAATGAAACGGCCAAGAAATGCAGAGCGATCTCTGGTATGATGGTCACCGCCAGTGCCAAACGAAGCTTGATAGCTCCTACCCCGACCTTGACCGAAACGAGGGGATTGGCAGTCCCGTGATATATGCCCAAAGCCCGAGCACGAATAGCACTTCATGGCTTGAGCCCCTTGGTTCGAGGCGTTTCTGAAGCGGCCAGAGCCATTGTTCTCAAGAGCACCGAATGAACTCTCGCCACCTCTCATACGCTTACGATCATTGCCGTAATGGATACCGTTGTTTTGTCTTCCACCTCTAACTGATCCTGAATTCTTGAATTTGCAGCGCCCGTTGGAATGCCCTGCACTGCCGCAGGAAGAACAAAATACAACCACTTTCACTTCCACGACCTTTTCTGTAGCAGCAGACTTCTCAGCCTCTTTGCGACGCTTCTTGGAGTTACCGCCTTTACGGTCGCTTGAGCTGCTGGCGTCACGACTTTCGTCCCTTATTTCATCCACCTCGCTGCCGCGCTGAGAGAGTGCACGATTCGTGGCGCCGCAGGGTAGCCCACTGTAAGCACGACCGTCAGGCGCTACCCCAGGAGGCAGGTGCACTATGCGGCAAACAAGGCACTCCGATCCTTGTACCATAGGCCAGCTTCCGCCCTCTGTAGGACAATCCGCAGTTTCATGAGAAGTTTCTGCGCACAAGCTGCAAACAGCCAAGCGACCCCACTGCTTAGGAGAACACTGCGCTGCCTGGTGGCCCGAGCGTTGGCACCTGAAACACACCTGGTCTGGGCAGTCGGACGCCTGGTGGCCCTCAGCAGCGCACAGAAAGCACGGAAACCGTTGAAGACTTCTCGCTCCCATCCCGTGAGATGTGCTTCGCTTCGAAGCTTCAGTTGCAGGCACGTAGTATCGTGACGCATCTTGAAGACCACTGCGGTGCCCAGCTGGGCGCTTTGCAAGATGTTGCCGGGTCCTAATCTTGCGGCCTTGAAAGAGAGCACCGTCGAGGGCCGAGGCCGCTTTGGTGGCTTCAACAACGGAATCAAATGTAACCAAAGCGTAACCTGCCATTTTCTTAGGGTTGTCTGGCATCGTAGGCAGCCCAATGCTCGTTACGTCATAATCCTGGCAAAACAGCTCCACCGTATGCTCAGTAGCACTGAAGGGTAAATTTCGTAGTACAACCGTTTTTTGTCTTGAATTATCATCACCTGCTTCTTGAGCCGCCAACGTCTCTAGCCCACCACTGTCATCTCTATGATTGCTGTCATTGTCGACGAGTATGTCGTCCTTCCGATGCAATGTAGAAGGTTTTTTTTCATATTCCACTTCTTCTTCTTCTTCAGGCACTACCACTTTATTCGCAGAAGTAGCCCTTGAAGCAAAGTCAAGTAAAAAGAAATCAGAAGTAGGCTCATCTACAGGAGGAGGTTGAGTCAATCTCAGGCCTTTTTTGCTCAGCAGGTTTTTAACATAGTTTGAAATGCGATCACGGCGTATGGGAATCGCAGCCATGCTTTAATTGCTCAGGTCTTTTCCGAGGTTGCTACCTCCGAGGAAAGACCAGGAATTCCTCCAAAAGCAAACCTAGCTAGGGTGTTCCAACCACACTTCAAAAATCAAATAAACGATAATTTTCTTAGCGTGTGCATAGGATGCGCTTAGTGCAGCCTCACTAACTCAATCTAGTCTAAACTATTCATAGTCAAAAATGTAAGCACCATAACAATAAGATGATCTAAATCAGCACTATCGTAACGCTCTGGCTGACAGTAGCTGCAACTCTCGTGTCTATTGTGTACTGGGCGTTAGAGAAAGGTATCTATCACCTCTGCAGGCTTAGTACAGAAACACTGGTCCAAAGATAGCTGTAGTAGCGAAACTTCACAAAGTGCGCTCTGTGCTGTAACGTGCACCACTGTGTCTATGGGTCTTCAGTCTTAAGGTAAAGCTGTTAATTGATCCTTGGCTTCTGTCACCTTTAGCCTGCCTGTAGGCCTGTAGCTACTGTCGCGACGTAAGCTCGCTCTACAGTACGAAGTGTTGCTTGTGATTAATCCAGCGATTTTTCCACTATCGCTGATGAAAGGTTGTGAGCGTAGTCTACAAAAAAAATAGACTGACTATTCGCTACATATATATTATACTTCGCCTCTCATAAAAAGTATCGTTAGAGTAGCTCTACAGATACTACTAGACTAGAAAGAGAATAGAGATCCCGTACATTCTGTCAATAGAATAACAAGTTTGTGTACGCTCATGAAAGCATTAGTGAAGTTAGCTTCTCAGACTCTTTTGATTGGTGAGCATCGTGTGTGCGTGTAGCTGCAGATATAAGTTTAAGAAGTGTACACGGGGAGTTGGCATTGCTGTATCCTGCCCTGTGTCGTCATGGCGTGGGGTAATAGATCGATGGGATGTGACGATTTGGTCGCCCAGCTAAGGCGAAATTGCACGGCGGATACCATGCTTGTGATGAAGAGTCGTAGGTTCGAGGAGGTGAGTGACCTTCAGTAATTTTTTACACCTCTTGTGACGATGGCTTCCTTGAGAGTCCCAATCTTGTCCATGCGATATAGGCAGACGCGGCTTTATTCTTTGCAGCGCTATCAGAGAATACATCGCTTAAGAATCTCTACTTGCCAGGGCATACGCTGTCGATTAAATCCGCGCGTTCGCTTGGTGAGGCTCTCAGGAAAAACTCGACTTTGGAGCGCTTGTCTTTTGGCGATGAAAGATTTGGCGACGATGGACTAGCGGCGCTGGTGGCAGGCATTGGCGTGGGTTCAAGCTTGCAGTGTTTGGACTTAGAGCTGCGCGGGCTCGGCGCGCCCTCAGCTACTCGTTTGGGTGCTGTCCTAGCTTCGCCACAAAAAGCGCCTCTGGTCGAGCTGATACTTGGACGGAACCGTTTAGGCGAGAATGCAACCGCCTTCGCGGAACTATTAGGAGGTTTGTGCGCAATGACAAGCATGACTAAGCTCGATCTTAGTTCTAACTTAATAGATAGCGAGGCAGCAGCGAACCTTGAGGTTTTGAATGAACATGCCGCCCTGTGCACCTTACACCTCGACAGCAATCCGATCGGCCCCTCGGCTCCGATTCCCAGCCTAATCCCGAGTTTGCCAAGTCTACGAACGCTAGTTCTTGAAGGTTGCGCCCTAGGTGACAGCGGCATTTCCGCTTTGGCAACAATCCTGCAGTCGACGAATCTGACGGATTTGGACTTGAGCAAGAACGATGCGAGTGCGTTATCGATGGCGGCCTTGGCACAGGGCTTGAATGCCTCGCTCAGGGTGCTGCGGTGTAGTGAAAATCCTGACGTTGGAGACCAAGGCTCAATTATATTCGCTGAATCAATTGCACGTGCGCCATTGCTACAGCTTAATTGGAGCCGCAACGGAGCGACAGGAGTCGGAGCAGCTGCACTTGTGCAGAGCCAGTGTACACAAGGCCTCGTCCTTCTTGGCAACACTATCGGTGACGATGGGGCATCCGTGCTTGCGGCGTCCCTCAAAGATACACCTTCGCCGGGCCCTTCTGTTTTAAAAGAGCTCGATTTGACTGGTGCAGGTTTTTCAGTGGGTTGTCTGGAAGTTCTCTTGCCTGCTCTTAAGAGCTTGGACCTGTCGTCGGTTGTGCTCGGTGGGAATAAGATTGGAGCTGAGGGGCGAGAGCTTCTTGACGCGTTTGAAAAGGAGACAGGTGTGAGCGTAGCATACGATGTTGAAGCCGATCCTGACGCAGCTGATGGGGAAAGCAAGACAGACACACTTGCCGGAGCGGTTGAGGCGACCGCAGCAAGCAGCCCAAGCCCGGAGTTAGCTTCGTCGCCTCAATGGATCGGGAAACCACCGCCCACTCCCGAAGAATCAATGGCTTCGGCATCAGCAGTTACAGCACTCTTTTCTGTGGGGAATGAAGTTGAAATCACGGGGCTTGCGACAATGACCAAGTACAATGGTCTCAAAGGGATAATTTCGTCAGAACTGGTCAACGGACGGTACTCGGTTTGGATCGTCAGCGAAAGCAAGGCTATTGCAGTCAAGCCTGAAAATATTCATTTAGATGTATCTTGATTGCCCCAAGTGTGATTCACGCGCTATTAGACGTGGCTTCTGGTCGCCACCTATGTTTTGTTTGGGCAAGCGCATAGCAACAAAGGCAACCGCCGCATTCGAGCCCATATTACTGGCGTCTTGTATCTAGTATCATTGAATCATAATCCACGCCCCGTTGCTTTCCATTACACGACACTACCCACTGTAGCGGTTCTTAGGCGGTGTTGAGTGACGAAGTTCGTGAATTGTTCCTCATGCGCGCAATTATAAAGTGTATACGCCTGTCCGATTTGCGATTTGCGATGTGATGTGTGCTAAGTGGCTACTAAGTGCTAGTGCTAACCGCTAACGCCAGTTTGCTGCCGTTAGACGCCAGACGCCAGAAGACGCCAGACGCCCGGCGCTATAAATATTATAGCCCGTGGTGCCGTGGTGCTGCACATCGGCATACGGCATATGCATATGTGCCTGTACTGCTTCTTTGTTAAATGCGATATGCATTTGTGTGTCTGGTATCTGGTTGCTTGTAGCTGCAGTTCATACTACGTGGCCTTACTTCGTAGATACAGATATAGGTATAAGCTGTTTGAGAGCTGGCCCTCTGAAGTGGCCGAGGGCCAAGTACCAACTAGTAACCGTAACCAGTGCACTTCAAAATCCCGACTCATAAACAAGCGCTTCGAAGCCCCCATCTACTGCCACTGGGCCCCATTGTTCTAATAGTTTTATTCAAGTTTCAAGACAGATGAACCAGAGGAGAAGGGAATTCCAGCATTCAGCGAAGTCCCATGCGATGCGTCGGTACGATAACCTCTGATTATATCCTGTTTTGTTTGCTGTACAGTAATTCGAGTTGATGTCCTTGGAGCCATGGCTTTGAACGCGCCACTTCACCGCACTAGTAAAGATTCATGTTGACTCCTCCTTGGAAGGTGTCTCGTAGTATTCCTTCATGTGTGACGCACTGGAAGACGAATTCGCCTCAGCCTCGGCCGCGCGCGATGGACTCGCATCATGCTTCGTCTCACTCACGCCAGAGGGGTGCTCAGGAATCATGGCCTTGTTCATGGCCTCAACGTCTCCATCGAAACGCGCGACGCCTTCGCTCGTGCGGTAAAGCGGTGACGAGGGGCAGGAGTTGCTGCTGCTGCTGCTGCTGCTTGATGGCTGCGTCATTACCACTTTACCGCTTTCCTCGTCGCCTTGGGCATCCCCCGTCTCGGAAAAGTCAGGGGTGAGATCGACTCCGTTCAGGCCAGCCTTCTTTCGAGGCATATTTTGTGAAAGGACGGCGAGCGCAAGGCCGGACGATGGCGACCAAGTTGATAGCATTGTCACGTCTTCCTCTTCAGGGATGTCTGACACTGTGGCGGAGATGAGGTGCTGTAAGTTGCTGGGTGCACTGATAGCTAATTGATCAACGGCCTCTTTCGCCGTAATCGCGTTGTCTTTGCCAATCTTCTGTAACAGGTGGTTAGTAAGTTCTCCAGCTGACCATCCGGCCGCTGGATTTGGCACCTCGGAGGTCACATCGGCCACTCCGTCCCCACTCGAGGTGCGCTTCAAGGCATTCGCTCTCGCGCTCACCTCGTTCAAAGACCACCGTGTCGTTGACATAACAGCTGACGCCCCCCCGCTTGCCGCAGCCGATGCACGCGGGTACTTGTGCGACAATTCGGAGGAAGCGAGGTCGACTGACCTCCGCAGTATGGCTGCACCAGAGGCTGCGCCCGTCGCAGCCACCGCCTTGGTGACCAGAGCTCCCTGCACGATTTGCAACTGCAGCCGTTTCCTGGCGCTCTCTTCCCATTTGCGAAGAGCTGTCAAGGCGGTCACGGTTTCATCTTTCGAAGGAATAACCATGTGACACCCGACGCCCTGGCTCGGCAGCGGTGTCAACCAATGCAGCACTGCCCGCACCAAGGCTGTGAGCATACAAAAAGTGTACATGTAAAAACCTGGCCCACGGATATATTCCAGAGTGTAACCCTGAGTGTGCGCCGGTAGGGTCCAGACGCAGTTCACATTGAATTCGATAAGCATCGAAGCTAAAGATATAGTACCCCATGTGTCCGTGATACAGCCAAGAATCTTCTGCACAGGACAGTCGCTGATAAACTTCATGCGATTGATACAACCGTATAGCGCAAAGCACAAAGTGGCGCAGGAGAAAAATGCAGCAGGGATATTGTTCACTGCGACATTTCTGCAGTTGCCGCAGAAGACTCCAACATCGTGCGCGAGTGCATCTTCGCATAGCTCGACACCGTCTTCGCTTTGACCCATTTCAGTCGACTTCCACCACTCTACAAGCTCCAGCTCATAATCAAAACAGCCGGTGCCGGGCACGCACACTTTTTTCACCATCGAAGTCAGCCCCACGTAGACTTCGAAAGAATTTTCGTCCTTTAATTTTGTTACCGTTGAATTAAACACCTGCAGAGGTGAAACGGCAGCAAGAAGGTGGGTGAGCATTGAAGTAGACTTATTTGAAGTGGTTGCAGGTCCTATAGAACAATTTTGTCGTACCGATGCACGCATCCAGTAGGTCCACAGAACCATGTTTTTGTCTTTGGCTAGACTGAAGCAGCCATAAGTTGTGATAAAGACTGCCATAAGAGTTGAAATCGTTGCCAATCCCTGGGGTTGTGTTTTAAGGTGTGAGGGAGACAAAGGTGCGAAAATGAATTACCGAGAGCAGCTCCCGAGGAGTAACGAACCATGTAAAAGCCCCGCCGCCTGTCGAAAAAGGGAAACCCTACGTTGCCGAACATGACGCAATAATCGGCATAACCACCTTCACTTGATCCGATATTCAGCCTTATTTGTTAAATTGTGAAGGGGGCACGAGTCACGGGGTAGCATAAGAGGTTTGCAGTAATAAAGGCAGGACTGACCATTTGTTTCTGTGGTCAAGAGGGCAGCGCTCGTGTCGGCAGAAAGGCGGTATGCCATCATCCTGAAATTTGTTGTCAGAAACAAGTCTATTATTCCACAGATGGGTAACTTATTCCTCATTTAGATGTGATTCAGCAACAATGAGCAACTGAATAAAAGAGCCACACATTATCTTACCTCTTCGTCAAAGCACGGGAGATCACACTTAATTTGTTCTTCTTTAGCTTGCCGCAACATATAGGATCGCCGTTTACTTAAACCCTGCGACGAGAGCCAAGATGCAAATTATAGCAGAACGATCTCGAGATTAGATGGCAGAAGCAGGGAACAGGTACCTGTAATAAATCTTCAGGCGCAGTGCCTGAATGCGCTTCATTGGTATCAATATCCACATCTACTAACGGCAATCTCGCTGGAACGGCGGTTTCTTCGTCAACTTCAGACCGATTTAACCGGTGGGCTGATATCACATTGTGGTCTACCATAGTGATGCCAAATTTGATTAGGAATGTCGTGCTTGAGTAATTTGCAAACTACGTGGAGCTTTCGGCTAAAAGTTCATGCTATATTCCAACCGAGTAAAAAGGATGTATATACAATAAATGGAACCCTTGGAGCGGTAGTATCACTACAAGACGATTGCGCCTGTGAATTCCCTCATGGGCACGGCTTCTGTCGTTAATAAGAAATAAACGGGTCCTCGTTGTGGGCAGCTATCAGTGCGGACGACCCACGTCCATGTCCAACTACCAAACGAATTCGTACTTACTACAGAGGGGGGACAATAATAGAATGTTCTGAAAAGGTAGCCGTTCGCTGAAAATTCCTGGCGAACTTCGGCTGAGTTGAGTTGTCTTCGATGATCATTTTTGAGGACAGCATCGTAGCTTCATCAAATCTTTTGCGTTCAGCCTCGGCATTAGGTCCTTGGAAGCCCGCAACGACGCAGGTGCGCCCTCTGGAAGCATCAATCC
>Ga0307979_1001994_pt1 | contig 14275 bp, 18 predicted proteins | sample OrgLakmetage1058_FD_201833 | JGI IMG/M metagenome (GOLD analysis project Ga0307979, IMG submission 201833) | Saline water microbial communities from Organic Lake, Antarctica - #1058 | ecosystem: Environmental > Aquatic > Non-marine Saline and Alkaline > Saline | place: Antarctica: Organic Lake...
GGTTCGGAGTGTGGTTCTTGTGGTGGTTCTTGCGTTTTGTGGTCGTCCTGCAATCGAGGGCTCGGGGTACGGGGCTTGAGGATACCGCGAGTTGCGCCTGCGTGCACGCGAATACGTGTGCGTGTGTAGAGGAGCAAAAGTCAGCAGATCGAAGGGAGGAGATTAGTAGGAAGGCAATCGGTGCAGAACCATTAGAATGGTGTCGAGATAACAAAGGCGTTACCTCATGAATGAATGTAAAGGAACAACCACGAAAGTGCAGAGCTGCAGGTTACAAGCATGCCATCCCTACCCCACTTTCTTCCAGACTTGTGTCATGATAGTGACAAGACAGTGTGCAACACATGCGTTGGGGTTCATTTTCAGAACGCTTACCGCTGACGCGCGAGAAAGCAGACACCCGACTACTACTGCCTCCTCCTGCACCACCCGTGGAAGTCGAAGAGTTGGGGTAATCGGGGTCACCCGGAAGCCGCACGTGCCTCGACGTCGTCGAATTGTTCCGTTGGCTGAAGCTGCTCAGCTGGCCGCGGGCCGCTTTCTGTTCTGCGGCGAGTCTCGCCGCTTCTGCCGCCTCCGCCGCGGCAGCCTCTGCTTCTTCCGCCGCTTTCTGCTCGGCCTGTTGCTGCTCCCAGTCCTCGAAGGTTCTGGTCATGATTATTAAATTCGAGTGAATTTTGTCAGGTCGAAAGTGTAAGGGGGGGGGGGAGTACTTCAGGCTTCTTCAAATCAGAAGCGTCGTTCTCTCTTCTTACAGGAGAAGCAGTCACACGTAAACACACTACACGCGTACCTCGGCATTTTGGACAGCTTTTCCACCAGAGCTTCGCAAGTGTCGAATTCTTCGCGCAACTCCGCGGCAGATAAGTCGGCGCGGACCTAACAGTAAGGAGTGACACACATGTATATGTCAGGAGGTGAAAAATAGAAAAAAACTAAGAAAAGAAAAAGGAACGGAATAAGATACTGAACTCTCCGAGAAATCGAAATCAAGAGCGAAGCCTACAAAGAAAAGTGATTTTGCTCTGTTTCTTCTCTCCGATCTTCCGAGCTCCCAGTACTCACCTCAGCGCTCGAGTTGTTCAGCTCGCGTTGCACTTCCATGCGATGCTTCAACGCTTTCAGTTTGGGGTAATCTTTGCGTGTAGCCCGTTTGCATTCTTCGAACTCTTCCTCCAGCATGCGCATGGCCTAATATAATACAATATATATATTCAAGCACAAACAGGATAAGTGCTTCGATTCCAAGATGAAGTAATGCGCAATAGAAACGCCACAGCAACGAAAGGAATTTATCAATGAAGGCACATGCAGCTACAGTACGATTTCAGCCAAGAAAAGACAATCTTAACCCCAAAGACGTGTATGCCTTCATTAATATTTGGTTTTTATTTCCACAGAATAACCACAGGCGAGTAAGCGCAATCTCTTCTACCTGAATGCCTGCTGCATTATCGAGGTCGGGGCCATCGTTTTCGTCTTCATTGTCATTACCACCGCTGCCACCGTTACCGCTCCCACGACGGAAGGAGCCTACTTGCCATGATCGAGCCGGAGGAGCGGTATTGCTCGTACTGCTTGTGCCTCCTCCGCCGCCTCCATTCCCACTGCCGGCGGCGTTGCTGTTGTTGCCAGCAGCAGTTGTATTAGAAGCAGCACTAGACGTGAAACCCTGGGGGCTCATTGGCTCGTGATTCGGGTTCAGCTGCTGCTGTGCTTGGTCGGGGCTGAGAGGATTCAGCGATTTCGGCGAGCCCACTGCTTCGCGGAACGGCGAGCGCCGACCCGCTGTGGCGAGAGCAACCACCTGTTTATCATGATAGCAGAACGAGGGTGCACGTGGAAAAAGAAGAATGAGGAGGTGAACGAGAGGGAAAAAGAGAATGACGAAAAAACAATAGAAGTTATCACAGAAGAATGAGTAATAGAATATAAAAAATGAATGGTATAATCCGACGAAATGCGCCCAGAAATGTAAGCGCACTTCATAAGGAAGTAAGCACTTGTTAATCATCATCAGCATTCCAGCCTGTCTTGTGAATTGCTTACCGAATGTGCGCCTCTCTTTTCGGCCCCGTAGGCGCGATTGCTGTAACTCGAGACGGCCGATACTACAGAATTGTTGTTGTTGTTTGGGTTGTGGCGAGCTTTGTTTGGGGATCCACGCTTGTGGTGATGGTGGTCTTCTTGATTCCCGCCGCCGTTGAGGGAAACGAAGGTGCTGCTAGCATCGCCGTGATCGTGATCGTTGTTGTTGTTGTGACCACCAGAGGAAGAAGGTGACAGGCTCCGCGGACTGCCGCCTTCCCCAGCACCACCGTTGCCGCTGCCTTGCATCGCAAGCGATGACGACGAAGACTGCGTAGATTGCAGCCGTAAATGGCGAAAAGCGGGGTTGGGGTCGTGCTTCAGCGCAAAGTTTACATGTGCGGGTAAGACCACTCCTGAGCGGGGATCCGCAAGTTTCGCTACTTTGCTGGCGTTGCTGACCAGGGTTCCGATCACCACTTCCAAAGCACCAGCCAGACCTGATGCCTCGAATTCGCCCATGTTGCCGAGGTTCGAGGGGGAAGAGGACGATGAAGGCGAGTTGCTACTGCTGCCGCCTCCACCGCTGCCGCCGCCACTGCCACCACTGCCCCCGCTTCCTAGTACCGTGGCCCACACCGCTGTATTCGCAGCCGCCGCCGCTGCCATCACTTGAGAAGGGTCTACCAGGGTGCGCGCACGATCGCCCAAAGCCGACGGCAAAGAGGCTTGCCGTGCAGCCAGGGCGCTCGCGGAAGCGGCGGCTGCGGCCTGGCGCTGCAGCGTCGCATTGGCGTTCGAGTCCCCCGCCCCAAAGGGGGACATGCCAGCGGCCAGGGCGGCGGCTGCGGATTGCGCAGCTTCGTCCGCAGCGGCTGCCGTAGCATACGCCTCCTGTGAAAAACAATAAAAGAGGCATAGTTCCGAAGGGGGGTCCAGTATGAAAAAAGACAAATATGCCCACTGCGATTTTTGTTTTCGTGGTATATATTCTGATTGTCAACCTCAATTTCTCTTTCATGTGCATGAGCTTTCTGTTCTGTTACCTGTAAATGGCGAACGGCGAGATCGAAGCCTGCGAGCGCACGAGCTGACAAAGTAGTCGCTAGCCGACCGCTGCTGACGTCACTGCCATTATGATGCGAGTAGGACGAAGAAGAAGATGAAGGGGACGCATCTCCCGGAAGGCACAAGGCCACCGCAGCGCGGTATTGAGCAGCCGTAGGTTTCGACGTGGCACGACCGTAAACGCTGCCAAAATTGCTATTGCCACTGCTGCTGCTGCTGCTGCTGTAGCTGCTGCCGTTGCTGCTGTTGTTGGAGGTGGCCATAATTGCTGCTGCGACAAAGAATCGACCTGTGTACATGTGAATGCTTGTCATATATGTCAGTGTCTGGTGATGGGGTAACTTACAAGATTGGCTCACTGTACGTGTCCAAGCTCTATTTTCTTTGACTATATACTATTTTGCTCTTCAGGTTACCTTTCTCATGTCAACAAAAATATTAGACACGCATTTACAATGATTATTCGTTTACATAACTAGAATTGTACCTAAAATCTCGTTCGTGATGTCTTCCAAAAATGCGAGAGTACTCGAAGAGGCTCCGCGGTCTGCCTCTTTGCGCAGTTCAGCCGGCAAAAAGTTCCAAGTGCCTTTTGGAAACCGCACGCGCACTCGCCCGCGCTCGTTGTAGCCTAGAACCTGTAGTTTGCAGTAGTTTTGAGGAAGTTAGAGAAGTAGGAGAAGGACGTCTAAGTAAACATTGATGAACGTTTTGTTCATATCGATTTTCTAGAATGGGATGTGTTACGAAATCTGAGGTGTTTGTGCAGGCAATTTGAGAGCGATGCGAAGTTGCAACAATGGATATATTTATCTCGGTGAACTGGAGTGGAGAAACAAACAAGTGTAGTCGTGCAATTATAGATAAAGTATCCGCAATAGTAGTAACAGTAGCGATAGCGTTGGCAAACATCTCATCACCTCCCCAATCGTGCCCCGAGGCACTGCGTCGTCTGCGCCGCCACACCACGTCACCGTTTCGCCCGGTGAGTAAACCGTATTTTTGCTCAACTCGTGCAGCGGCACCTGTTTGGTTTGAATAATGATTATGTTATTGTTTGTGTGGTGGCCAAAATAGTGTATCAAAAACAAAAGGGATCAAGGAAACATAAAAATTCGACGAGAAAAAAAAAAAAACAGTCACACACACACACACACACAAAAGGGATCAAGGAAAGATAAAAATTCGACGAATAACAAAAAAAACACACACACATTCTGAGGTATGCACAAATGCACCCACGAAACACGCAGGAATGCACGCAAACACGTAACAATACACAAACGAAAGAACACGTCCACATAAACACATGACCACCCACCCACCCACCCACAACCTACCAAGCATTCTTGGTGGTTGCCAAAGCCCACGCGAGCCACCACCACACAACTGAATGGGTCCCCACTCAATCCTTCAAAGGCCTCGCCCAAGCCTACGGTGCGCCACGGAAGCAAGTTACGGGGTAGCAGTTCCAAAGGGTACAGAAGAAGGGCGCACGCATGCCACTGAAAAGGGAAGTCAGATTACCAAGGGGTTTTGTTGACATGCACACGGCCACATTCTTGTTGTTGCCTCTCAGAACACATACCTGTGCTGCCACCACCACCGTCAGTAGGTGCACCGTCTGCGTCACTGCTACCTCCCCCTTCTGGTCGCCACATCGAGTAGGCACCTCCTAAGGGCTCGTACTTCACGAATTCCCCCTGTGCGCCCATCCCGCCGGGAGAAGGCCCCGATAAACCCCGACCCGCCTGCGATACAACCATAATCCAGAAGGAGGCAAACGTACATCGTATTACTGCGCAGAACATTATCAGCGACAACGAATATTCGAGTAGACAACCGTTCTGTTAAAAAATGCTTCACTTAAAATTTGCCATTGAAGATTTTGGGAAGAATGTGAAACCCAACGAACCAACGAACCAAGCAGCAAACAAAGAATCACACCTATACAAAAAAAACAGACAGTCACATGTATTCACCTGCTGAGCCGTTGACGCGGTGAGGAACGCAGCTGCCTGGGGATCCCCCCTCTGTGCCGCGGCGGTGATTCGACGAGAGTCACTGCCATAAGGCCCATGCCACCGTACGGTGTCGCCACTGCGCAAAAGTTCGGGAGTGGCGACCTGCAGAGAATGAGAAGGGAGGCACACAGGCAAACAAATATAAGTCAGCTATTTCGACAGAAAAAGAGAGGAGGTGATGCATAGTGGTAGAAAGAAGTACTTCAAGGGACGACTCAGCACACGGCCAAGAGGAGAGAGTTTGCAAAGTAAGTTTTTTGAGAGTATGAATGAACGCTTTGGCTTGGCTACTTTCATAGAAGTACCTTGAGAAGAGCAATTATGGAAGAAGTCCATCTTCCTCCTGCCCCCGCAACTGATAAAGGCGACGGCGAAGATTTCTGCAAGAAAGTCCCCAGAGACGGCTGAGCGCGTGTGACCAGCCATAACACCAGCCGTTGCGCAGATGGAAAGAAGCCACCAGTATCGGACGCCGCTGATGGAGCACAGAGGTGCAAGTGAAGAAGAAATAACAGGAAGATTAACAACATGAAGAGACGAAGCATGAAAATAATAGAATTGGAAGAAAACGATTGCAAAAGACACTAATGATGAAAAAAAACAACAGAAAACAAGAGTTTTATTTTCAATGAAATTTGAAGTAATCACCGAGGTTGAGCCCGAAACTGAGCGCGCCTCCCTGCGCATCGCCTTCTCGATCCCAAGGAGCAATCACTCCACTTGCCCCCGTAACCATACTACTACTGCTGCTGCTGCCACCACCGTAGTTATTGCCGTAAGTGCCATCGCTACTAAAAAGTTGCAGGTTCGGAGCTGGAGGCGCGCCTAGAGTGCCCGGGAGCAGAAGCGGTGGGCCTTCGCCAGTGCGGTTGCCGTGTGCGAGCACGCCAGTGCCAGTGGCACCGTGCGGTAAATGGTAAGGCACGGGTGCACCAAAGTAGTTGTAGCCTAGCTCGCCTCGCGTGTTCGCACTTCCCGTTCCTTGTCCGTTAGTACCAGGGTGTTGGTCAGCTCCTGTTTGGTGAGCAGATGGGTGAGGCGGTGGCGGGTATGGAGGCGACATCGACTGCGGGTGCATCCCCTGCTGCTGCTGCTGTTGTTCTTGTTGCCTGCTGCTGCTGCTGCTGCTGTGATTGCTACCACTCAGATCACTATGAGAAGGGCTGACTGTAGCAGTGGCACCCCCTCCAGCGGAAGGTGGGCGGTGAGGCGTAGGTGCTACTGTGTTTCCCGCCATGCGTGCTTCTTTCTGCAAGGCAAGAGCGTACGATTCCGGGTCACTTTTGGTGGCATAGGTGCTGATATTGGGAGGATTTTGAAATGACGCTGCGGCTGAACCACCAGGCCACTATCGATAGTGAAACGACAAAATTTGACACAGAGGAAACGTTGAAGACGAGAAGAATAAAGGGAACTAATACAATACTTTTGCTGCACGACAACGCAAGCATGCAGCCGTGAAAATAAAAAGGAAAGAGCAGCCTAGCTGGTAGCGTGCAGATGATCACCTGCTCAATCAACACTAGCATGTGCGAGAAAGACCAGGAGAAGGAAGAATAAACAAATAAAACATACCTGAGTTGTTGGCAGCGTGTAAAGCTCACTGGGATCGGGCAGCCTCGGAGACGAACGAGGCGACGCACGAGGGGACATGGCTAATTGATCGCGCTGCCTCAGCTTGTCTTGCTGCTGTTGCCACTGTTGCTGCTGCCACTCTAAGTGGCTCGCCGCTCTTTGCGCTTCTTTCTGCTCCCAGGTCAGCGGGAGCCCGTCTGCAGCTTCGATGAATTTGGGGTTCAATTGCTGTGGGGGCGGCAGCGACGCTGGAGACGGAGATGGCGCGCCTGCCATTGTCAATTGCTGCTGCTGTGATTGCTGCTCCGTGTATCCCTGATGCTGCTGGTACTGCTGCGACTGCTGATGTTGCTGGTATTGCTGTGATTGCAGCTGTTGTTGTTGTTGTGAGCCCTTGTTGTTGATGTTGGAATCCCAGGACCCCAGCACGTTTTCCCAGGCGCCAGCTCCGCCTTCCAGGGCACTGGTATCAGGGTGCTCCCACGGGCGAGGGCTCGAACTCCGGGGGCTGTTCGTGCTGCTGCTGCTGCTGTTGTAAGCCAGTCCTCCTCCTCCTGGCCGAGGGCTGCCTGGCCGCGGCGATTGGGACCTGCAATATGATTGGATGAGGGACGGAGAATCAATTCGGCAGGCATGGGTACATGTTTACTCTCGTAACTACATTGAAAAACTGCTTGAAAAGCAAAAAAAGAGGGAAAAAAAAAAAAAAAGTGCTGGGGGGTTCTGATGAGCTAAAAGCTTGACAGCACACAGAAAATGGTGCACAATCCTCGACATGAATTTCCTACGTGCATGTCATTGGAAAGCATGATAGGTCTACGCTGCAGTATTACTCCTATAGTAGTATTCTTGGTAGCCTACCTGCTGCTGTTGTTCTCCGAGTAGTCGGCTGCAAAGCCTCTTGTGGCGTCTAAGCGAGCGTGCGCGGCTTTCTCGGCGGCTATCGAAGCGGCTTCTTGCTCGCTGCGCTCTATCTGCTCTCGGGCCGACTGTATAAGAGATTATGTGTGCGATGTGCATGACCGCCAAGATTTTAACATGCACCGAGGTTGTCAGGTATGCACAAGCGCGCACAGCATAAAGGAGCGATTCGATGGATACCAGGTATACGTAGTACGAAACAAGCAAAACAGCTATAGAACACCGAGGAGATATAGTTCAGGACCAGTATTTTAGTGAATCCCTCCCCCACCTCTACCTCCCTTCGCCATTTTCTAATCGAAGCACGACAAAAATGAAGAGAGTCACGAGGCCGCACTGATATATGCCCACACGCGCTCTCAAATCTCACCATCATGCGGGTGGTCAGCTTTTCTTTGGCGTCGAATTTGGCCGCCGCTTCCTCTAAGTTGGCCCGCTGTAGAGCCGCAGCTTTCGCGGCTTCAAGCTCAGCCCGGCGTTTTTCGGCCCGTTGCCGGGTTTCTTTCTCCATCGCCCACTGTGAAGGTGCCATGACCAGGAATAAGGAGGACAACAAAACGATAGAATATTCAGTAAAACGATGAGAGGACTTCTTGAATATGATGAAACGGTTTACAGGACGTTTCTTTTTCAATTGACTAGAAAAAGGGGAAAAGGGAATGAGAGATAGTAGCTATAAACTTTATGTGTAGAGCTTCTTTTTTTACACATTAAATTAGTACCCTCGGATCGTCTTCAAACGCAGTGCGAAATTTCGAGTCCAAATAGGTACTCCCTGTAGGCTCGGGAGGGCTGCTGGTAGCAAACGAGGGGGCGCCACCAGCGCTGCTGCTGCTGCTGCCGGAATAGGTGCGATTATAGTTGTTGTTGTTGTTGGCAGCACTGCTGCTGCTGCCATTGCTGCTATTGCCGCTGCCGTAATTCTGATTGGTTGGTTTGCTGCCGTCGGCTCCGATGGAAGCGGGCGATGACGTGGAGGCAAAGGCACTATGCACGGCGGGGTGAAACGCGTAACGGCCCGCGGCGTGCTGAGCGGTGACCTGGGTGCGTTGCCAATAGAAAGTGGGATAGGAAGAGGAAAAGGAAAAAACAAAGGGGGGTGGGTGAGGAAATGGGAAAGAACAGAAAGCGCCATTTATCAGAATCGAGGAAAAAGGTGCCTCAGGTATTCTATCTCTTTTCATTGAATCTTTCCTCTTCCAGCAGCCTCAGAAGAGACAGCCTCATAAAAGACAGCCTCATAAAGCTTCTATCATGACACGAGCGTAGCCCCGCCTTCCTTTCTCACCGATTCAAACGAGCTTTCAATGCGACCCACACCGGCAGTTGCTCTCGGTTTTGGCGGGGGGTGCCCGGGCGGCAACTGTGAGGCTAACTGGTCTGCCACCTGATGAACGAGAGAGCAGGATCATAGCACTACCAAGACAGGGGAAACGGGTTGAATTGGTCGTGAAAATGGAGACAAGTTGCGTGTCTGGGCATATCCGCACGAAGCATGTGGAATTGAGTGGTATTTCGATGAGGATATTAGATGACACAACGAATAGAAAGGGACAGCCATGTAGTCGACAAATACCAGCACTACTTTGGGTATTAGAACATAGTGAATGGTAGCATCTGAAGTCAAACAAGCCAGCGTTGTGGCTACCTGTCGCCGGCGTTGCGCTTCGTGCGCTAGGGCTTCTCGGCCTAGGGCTTGGTCGGCTGCGTGAGCCTGCAACGCGCGAGCTTGACCACCCTGTAGGAGTTAGGAAAGGAAGCAATTGGGTTTCATATGAATCGGCACATTGTGTGCGTGTGCTTGAATGGAAGAGTGTGAAAAAGGAAATGGTGCCTCTCTCGAGTGTCAAACGCTACGACTGCAGCACTCTCGTTAACATGCTATAACCAAATGGGATGTGCCTAGGCTGCTGGCAAAGGACAAAGCAGAGACGTTCAGTTCTGCGCTTTTTAAAAAAAACGCAGAAAGCTTCAATTGATTGGCAATATTCTATTGTGGGAACTCTTTACGATCATGAAATTCAAGTCCCCACGCTAATGCAGTTGAGTCTGTTGAATGTATCCCATGAGCTGTGTCACGATCATCGAAATTAGAGTATCGCGACTCTTCAATGTCTCAAAAAAATATGTGACAATTAGGTGGAACTGGACAAATGTATGAAGTTAGGAGGACGCTGCCCACTGCAGACGATGATTACCTTGTGCCGCGTGCGATCAGCAGCTCGTGCAAGTTCGTCCATCAAGGTACCTACTTCATTCGCAAATGCTGCTCGCACGGCACGTGTGTCCGGTGGTCGCTCCGTGAAAGGAATATAGGCAGGGTCTCGGGTCGGATCCCCGCTGCTATACATTGTGGCAAGGCCCTTACAAGGCGCTTTGAGCTAAGAACTCCGCGCTACCAACGTTGTCTATACCAACCAACAACCAACTGCTACGCAGTCAGAACAGTACTGTACTTAGCAACGAACAACACACAACGACGAGCAACCGTCAATATTTTCATAAAGATGCTATATTAGGTTATCATTTATTCCATTATTCCTTTGGTCTTTGGTCGTTTGAGCGTAGTGGTGCAGTGGTGACTGACGTCATACTTAACTGGCATTGCCATTGTCCTCTTGTAATTCTAACAGCCGTAGTCTTCAGGAGCATTAGGAAACGGATGTAAAGTAATAGAGGTAGGCCTGCATAAGTCTCTATTGAGCCATTGAGCCCGCATGTGGTGGCTTTGAATACTAAGTCGAAAATCGGGGCAGTTGGGGATCCTCAGCCGGAAGATTTTCATACTCTCCGACACAGCGATTTACTCGTGCGTTACTTACTGCTCTTTGGATGAGATATGGAGCCCCCTGTTAGTCTACTGGTGCCATCTGCACGCGCTAAACGATGGTTGTCCACAGATGACTTGGGGCAGGACGTTGGAGAACGCGCTCAAAAGTAAGGCCATTTCGAAGGATTTCGATGAGTGGATCGCCATTGCCAAGGACAGGTCGAAGTGGAGACAGCTGACTCACTCCATTCCCAAACCTCCTGATGCCTGACGGCTGAAGGACACCTCGAGAGAAATTGATTACAATTGCATTACGCAAAAGGACACTCAGCCCAGTCAGACTTGTTCTGGAGGATATATTTTTCTGTTGCTATTTGCCACAGTGGTGTTTCTTTGTATTTTGGGGAGTATTAACTAGACTAGACTAGACTAAACGATGAACAAACGTAAACGACGAACGAAGGTGCCGACCCGGTAGTAGAATCTTGTGGAAGATTCCAGAAGATTCTTCAGTCGTCTTCGCTCGTACGGTTGTTGAGCTTCGAATGGCTCACAATTCACGATTATTCAGCCCTTCATGTTTCGCTCAGCGATGATTGCAGCCCTGTTAAGGTCATCATCATGTTTAACCTCCCACTCGCGCTCTACTGCCACGTCGTTGCGTCGTATGAGCGTGTTGAACGCTAATGGTTTTGGCGGCTCAGCTACTAAGGTAGGACAGCTAGGACAAGAAAACAAAGTAACCTCTTTAAGTCAATTCATAATGATATATGATAAGCGTGCTTGTTTAAATAAGTGTGTAACGACAGCTTGTCGATGATATAATCAATAGTGTACACTGAGTGGCTAGGATTTCAAGCCATGTTTGCACAACTACAAAAATATTCTAAACCATTGACTATCGACCTACGTACGCCAACGAACAAATTCAAAGGTTGATTTGTCAACAGCAAAAGAAGCACTTGCTTTTTTCTTGGACGACGAGGAGGCAGCTCTTGATCCTACTACTGGTGGCGTGAATAATATCGTACAGTACGTTGATACCTCCAAAGGCGAGCGTTACGTGTTGCGGGTCTACAACAACGGCTTCGACACGCCTCGCGTCAAGTTTGAGCATGCCATCCTTGCAGGACTTCAAAAGCAAGTGAGGAAATTCGTTAAGTCGCAATAATCTTATAATTTACTATATGATTTGTAATATTGAAGAGTATAACGTGGTTCTGAAGTGGTATCCAAGAAGGCTGGCAATGTTGGTGTTTGCCCTTATCAAAGCAGTCAGATTACAAGCTCGTAATCTTCGGCGCACGCCTTGCCAGAACTTTCACCCCTTTGTCAAAAACTTATCGCCCAGGTATTCTTCTTCTTAATTTCATCTTTTTCACGATTATAGGGCAAAAGCATGAGTTTTCAAGTGCCGCGCTTTTTGCCAAGCTTAACCACGGGTGAAACAACAATGACGCTGCCGTCAGGAACACAATGCTGCTTGTGCCAACTTATTCCAGGCTCTCTTCCCAAGACGTCAGACCCGATGCCTATTGGCTCAGGTATATGCGCAAAAAATATAATACCTCCGTTCCATCAATTTGCTTCACTTCCAATCCTTGTTGGTGTCGCTGTTTCTTTTTCAACTCTGATGCAACTTTAGATCCATGGCGATACTTTTAATTTCATTCGTGTTATCGCTCGTCTCATCCCTTACTTTTGCCTGCCTTTTTTGGTCCGAACTCATCTGAAATTCATTTTGGCCACACGCACACGAAGCCACGGGCGAGTTATTGGTTGCACTCGGCGAAGCATGGAATGCCAACCTTGTGGGATACCCATGCCCTACGGCACCATTTAAAGAAGTGTACAAGGCACATGCTGGAGTTGGTGGCGACAGGAACAAGTTTTACGGTTATATCGAGAGCCACCAAGCTGACTTTGCTAAATGTCAAAAGGTGCTGTGTGGAATAGTGACATACTGCATATTTGTAGAAATATATAGAGAACAAGACTGCAAACGAAGTGAGATGAAGAGAGTGGTAGCTTGAGAAGGCAAGATGCAGCGAATGAAAGTAAATGTACTAGTAATTGGTGTAAGACATATTTGAGCGTCCTTTTCATGATTCTTTCGAACATCAATACAATAAATTTTGCACATATTGACTTAATTGAAAAATCTACCACAGGGTATGACAGTGCTCCTGAACGAGCTTGAACGATTGGAAGCTCGTATCGCTGAACTCGATGGTACTTTGCCCACGCAATTGATTCACGCCGACCTGCACTTCGATAATGTGCTGACCGACCCAGACACGGGGTTGGTTACTGGCTTGTTGGACTTTGAGTTTGCGTGTGTGGACTGGCGGGCCATGGAGCCAGCAGTGAGCTTGACCAAGTAAGCGATGTACTTGAAGAGCGCACACACCACAAATTCCCTCTGTTTTCTCCTTCTTCCTTCTTACGTATCTTTATTTTTATCGACTCTAACAAATGGGTCAGGATTTCGAGAAATTGCAAAGAGCACAGCCCTCTCTTAGGTGTTAGTTCTTAATCCTTTAGCATTGGTATGATCCAATACACTGGCGCGTACATTCCCTCTTGTTCATCTATTAATACCCATCATTATTGTCAAAATCTCTCATTATGTAGGTATGTTGGCGCCTCGGAACCAATGCCGCTGTTGGTGCGCTTTTTAGAAGGCTTTGCACAACACGCCGTACTGAACACAGCAGAGTGTGCAGCACTCCCCGACTTGATTAACTTGCGCGTGCTTCACAATTGTGTCTACTTCGTTGGGCGAGCCATCACGGGCGAGGACACCATTGATACCCTCACTACCCGTGCTAACATGTACGCAGAGCGCATCATATGGGTTCGGAAACATGAAAAGGAGATCGTGGCAACGATTTCTGACTTAATGAGATCCAAAGACCATAGCTTATGAATAAACTTGGCTTTATGTGCACTCTTTACTTTTTGGTATGAGAATATCGATGTCTTTGGGCACCTGCATATTAGTCTAGCTAACTATTGCATGTTCCACATCAACCAGCGTTCTTGGTTGACGTAGCGGCGTTATTATTAGTGTGTCTAGACGCCAAATCACACTTATCAGAGCATGCTATTTCTACTTTTGTCTTTCTTTTTGCACTGGGGGAGTATAATCTAATCTAGAGATCGTTGACAAGTACGAAGGTTACTAAGCACACCACATTATAAACACAAAACAACACTATCCACCCACCCAAATACCCAAATAGAATTAAACTAGAAGATACCATAACAGTATTTGATACTTAGCTGAATTTGAAGTGGACAACAAGTTTCTGAAAAATTGATCGGAACTCTCTCTCAATCCCAAGGATGAATAAAGTTGTGGCCATGTGGCCATGTAATTAGTCTAGAGAAACTCTGAAGAGCTTTCTAGATTTTGCTCGTCTATAACTATGATCTTTATCATAAGCCTGAGGACTCACTTAATGTGCAGACGCTTCTCTGGTCCGAGGTACGTATTTCGATAAGCCAGATGCAAATTATAAGTGAGGCTTCTACCACGTTTTTTATGTCAAAAAGACATAACATTTCAAGCTGAGCTTAGGGCGAATGTATTAAACATTACTGAGCTAATGTGTCCTGCCAAAAGTCAAATGACAAAGCCATACTACGTAGTAAACTTCAAATTTGTTTCAATGGTTGACCCGAAATTGTAATTTTTGACGCGCCCAGTATGAATACTTCTCCTACCAGTGTTGTTGGTTAACTACAGAATCTATCACCCAGTGTTCTACAGGACAGACTGAGATTTTTCTACGTCCCTGTAGTGTGTGAAATCTCAGGCTGAGATTTCACGGTCGGGAACTTTTTCGCAGCACTGCGGGAACTTTCGGGAACCTATTTTACTGGC
>Ga0307979_1001995_pt1 | contig 14274 bp, 15 predicted proteins | sample OrgLakmetage1058_FD_201833 | JGI IMG/M metagenome (GOLD analysis project Ga0307979, IMG submission 201833) | Saline water microbial communities from Organic Lake, Antarctica - #1058 | ecosystem: Environmental > Aquatic > Non-marine Saline and Alkaline > Saline | place: Antarctica: Organic Lake...
GTGTGTAGAGGGCAGGAAGCATAATACTTCCACCCCCTTCTAAAGTGGAAACTGTTCATGAAATAATTTTGAAACCGGACTTAAGTCGTTTCTGCGTCTGTTTCTGCATTGAAGAAAGCGCGCCGTTGTTCAGTCTCTTGGGCACGCCGCGCCAGGAAGCTCCGCTTCTCCTCTGGTGTCACTCTAGTGTCGCACCGAGGTGGCCGCAGCTGCGGTTTTCCAATGCTGAAAGGAGCTTTCGTAACGAGCTTTAGCCAGCCAGCGCGGTCCTGCGCCAGGGTTGCCCATTCCGAAAAGGTGATCGCTTTACCGCCGTCGTCCACGAGGCCGAAGTACTTCAGATGCCGTTCTAGAGATCTGCCATAAGTCATCTCTTGACCGCCCGCTATCCTCGGCTCGTGTACCCACGAAAGCGAAACAGAGGGGGGGTTACGCGGGATTCCATCAAGAAATGGCCTGAGAAACAGGGCGGCTGGGCTGCTCATCTAAATTGAAATCACGGAAGCTCACTGAGCTAGTATTCACAACCCGAATTGGAAGTCTACTTTGTAATCTACTGCGCAACTGAGCTCCACGTCGAGGGGCGAGGGGGGGCATCTTTTTTTCCTCACATCCAGAACCAGTCCATATCCCCCGAGAGGGGGTGTGTGCTTCTTTTCTGGATCTGTGACCGTTGGGGTTCACTTTCGCAAGACCACTCGACGCACTTCAAAACCGTTTTGTATCATCATAAGATCTACTAAAATGGTTTCGAGTAGCCTCTCGCACGTGTGCGCAGCCCTCGTGTTTGTCGCACCAGCACTTTCATGGTCTCCACAAGTGACATGTGGTCGTGCCACAACAGCTCAGCGAGCGACAGTAGAAAGAACAAACGCGCCGTTGGGATTCCCAAGCACAAGTGCTGCCTCCACGCGGCAGCAGGTGTCATTACGGCGGGGCAGGGCGCCACTTACCCATGACGTGAAGCGCGTGCCCTTTTCAAAGCGAAAGTCAAAGAAGCGTTCTTTAGTTGAGACATCGGTCAAGGGTGAGTTTTGCAATGCCATTCCTTGGTCCACACATCGCGCTTTTTTCAAAGTGGCATTGTCATCATTCTCCTCAAATGCAACTTGTCTTCTTACCTCTGCTCGCAGTTGTCTCTTCCATCGTGAATTTTCCCATCGCGATCACGCTCTGGGCACCAAGAAAAATGGTTCGACTTTTGTCTCGGAGCGAAGAAGGAGTGTCTGATTTTTCACGGACAAAAATCAAATCAACGCGGCTGCAGCAGCCTCCACCTGTCATAGAGCAAAATTCTTTACGTCTCGAAGAATCCCCGTCATCGAGCAAATACGCTGACTACGTCGCCGTGTTAGAAGCCCAGCGCGCAAGTGGTGCTGTAGTGGATCGTATGAAGAACTCAAAGCCAACGGCAGCCCAACGACTCGTGGCTGAAAGGTCGACAGCACGGGCATTTTCGACACCCACACCACAAAAGCAACATGAAACGAGCAAAGCAGAGGCGCTAGTGCAACAGAAGACCAAGGCCGAAAGAGAAGCTCGCGCCGCAGCGGAAGCTGCTCGATCGCGAGCTATGCGTGCGGCTGAGGAAGCAGCAGCAGCAGTGGCAGCAGCGAGCGAGGAAATTCCTAGTAACGATGGAGAGTATCCGTTAAGAGACGACGAAGAGTTGAAAAACGGTGGAGTCGTGGCTGCTTTACCGCAAGGGAAGGCTTTCGTTGTCGACGAAGCTTCCGCTGTGCGTTCTTCCAGGCTGGAAGACATCAAAGCCGAGGCTCGAGCGGAAGCGTGGGCTGAAATGGAGGCGGCGGTGGCCTCCGCCAAAGCAGAAGCGAAAGAGACCGAAGCCGTCGCCCATGCCCTGGCGGAGCAGGCGCAAACTGACGCAGCGCAGAAATTAGCGGCCGCTGCTGCGTCTGCGAAAGCGGAAAAGGAGTCAGCCGTCGAAGCCGCCGTGGCAGAAGCCGCCGCGAGTGCGACCACCGCCGAAGACACAGCGGCGCAGATTGCAGCTGACTTAGAGAAAGCTCAGGTGGAGTTGCGGGCGGTGGTGGATTCCGCTGCTGCATTCGAAGACAGGAAGCCTCGCCGTCAAGCTGCTGAGCCAGAGACGTCAACTCAGGCATCTCCTGCTTCACCCTCCTCTTCTTCCTCTGCACGTGCTGAGGCAAAGCCTGCCCCCTCCTTTGTAGCAGTCGATGTCGTGGAGCACCCAAAAGCGACCACTGCTGCACCCTCTTCCACCACCGAGGCAAAGAGCACGTCAACCGCTTCTTCCTCTTCGTCGTCGTCTTCTTCAGGGCACACGCACGAAGGGCAAACCCGGCCGTACGAAGTCACTGCGAAGAAGCAACCGTCCTCTCCGTCCTCCGAGGCACGCCGCAGTAGCGACCGTTTCCCGAGCAGCAGTAGGAGCTCAGGTGACAGGAGCAGTGCGTTCGGCAACGGCGGCCCAGGTAGTGTTGCTGCTGAAGTTCAGCAGCACCACGCAAAGAGGAGAGAGCGCAGCCCCGTGGCTCAGGAAGATTTCTACGCGCAACGGCAACAAGAAGCCCGCGACCTGCAAGCGTACCACGAAGCCTGCAACGCTCGCTTGGCTGCCATCATGGGCGGAAAACCGCCACCTTCACCGCCCGTGCCGCCGCCTCCTCAAGAGCCAACGCCGCAGCAGGCGAGCTTCAATTACCGGCGGCAGAACAGCGAAGCGTACAACCGCTACAGCCAAGCCAATGGCCGCGTGCCCCCGCAACAGACCTGGCAACCACCTCAGCAACCACCACCGCAGCAAGAGCAGTGGGTACGGCCAGGGCGTAGCGCAGAGCGACAACAACAATGGCAGCAGCCGCCGCAAGCACCGCCGCCACCGCCCCCGCGAGCTGACCGCAGTCATTTTCGACCACCTTTGCAGCAGCAGCCGGAGCGCCAATACAGCCCTGCCGCCCACCAGTGGCGCGCTCGGCCTGGTCGGTACACCGGCCCGCCCCCGGTACTGTCTCCCGAGGCTAGGCTAGCGATGGAAGGCTTCGGCCCTGACGGTTACTTGGCGCCTCAAGAGGGCTTCAAGGCAGCCTACTGGGACGATGGCATTGACTTGCAGGCGGAGCTGGACAACGCCAAAACGCTTTCGCCGCTCGCGTTCAACATCATGCACCATTACAAGGGCCAGCCAGCCGCCTGAGAGATGATGCCCGAGGAGGTGCCGCTCGAAGTATTGCATGTTTATGGCTGGGAAACAACTATGTTCCCGGCGAAAATCCAATTGCGCTGGAATTCGCGACTTCGCAACTCGCGCATTTGGTTACTTCTTTATGTGAATTAGATCTAAATTAGATCCCGATATATTCAATTTTCAAATCAATTTTAGCCTAAAAGCCAAAATCAAAAAGTGAGAAAAAGAAACATAAAACAAACCGGATTCCGAGTTCATGCGCGTCCGCATAAACCTAGCATGAATCATGGAGCACCGCCCAGGGAAATATAAAACGTCGGTCTTAAGTTCTACGGTCTACGGTAATCGCGTACTCGGTACTCGACACTGCCGTTGGGGACATGGGAAATAAATTCGTAAACGCTAGCTCGGTAGCTCAGAAGTAAACGAAATGCACTATTCACGGCAGCGCCATGAATCGCATGTGCATAAGGAATGCTCCGTTGCTCCTCTATTCGTCCATGCCGGTGACTTCCCCGCCAGTGTAAAGGTCCACTTCACTAGCTAGAGTCCCGCCGCCTTTGCCACTGCCGCGAGCCTGAGAAGGGTTCGCCGCTTTCGCCTCTTCGGCTTCCTGGGCCAGGGTCTTCACAAGTCCCTGTTGCTCGGCCGCGGAGCGCAAGCGTTTCACGTCCTCTCCCAGCAAGGCTACAGCATAGCTGAGCTGTTGGTTGTCATCTAGTTTGGTCGCGTAATTGTTGGTCAGCTGCCTCAGCCGTGGCGCAATCTCTTCCTGAGCTACCTTACGCTTCAAGTTGGCTTGCTCAGCCCCGCTCGACGCTGCACCCGCCTGCGTGCTCAGCTGCTGGGCCATGGCACTCAGGGCGCTGTTTTGCTGCAGGAATGCTTGCGGGCCGTACTGCTGCAACAGCTCGAGGTTGTCGATGCGGTTGTGTTGGTGCACCAGCTGAGCTTTGGCGTTGTTGAGAGCAGCGCGCCAGGCCGAGGGGTCTTTGAGAAGTTCTTTAGGAGGAGGCAAGCACTCGTAGCGCGCTAAATCGAGCGGCTGCATTCGTTGGCCGCCTGCGACCCGCTTCGCCTGCATGAGGTTTTGGCATTGTGGGATGACAGCGCGAATGCAGGGCACATATCACTGCAGATTAAACCCTACACCTCAGCCTAAATAATACCCTCAAGATAAAGGTACTTCTACTTTTATAACAACTGATAATACGATACTGCGCGCGCCTAGCATTGGTGGTGGCATTGCGTGAAGTCACGTTGCTCATGCAGTATCACTAACCTCGGACGCAAGGACTGGATTATCCGGAAACGAGAGGTCTGGCGGCGGAGGTAAATGTGCTAAGTAATCGCGCGGCGGCATAGAGGCCATTTCTTCTTCAATTAGCGACCGTACAGCCGACTGAACCGCCGGGTTGTCGTACCTTCACATTATAAAACAAAGCTTAGCAATGCTGGGCTGAATATTCGTGCTCACAAGCGCGCAGCATTGAGAGCTATCGTGCGGGCAGAACTAGAAATGTTAAACAGTTACGCATATACTCACTCATTGTCTAGATATGGCAGTGCGTCAACCAAGACTCGCTGCTGCTCGCCGCCAAGTGTGAGGGCATCGTCCATTTTGCTGGGCTCGGGCGGCGGGGGGGCTGAAGAGGCTGGCTGAAACTGTACTTAGGACACAACAGACACAACACGACGGACGACGGGCGACCGAGCATCCAACGGATCATTTTTGGGAAGACCGAGAGAAAAAAAGAAAACACTGCAACTAAAAATGGAGCGGTCTTGACATCTTGACACAACTGCGACGTTGTGCGGCCTTCCCTGGGAAGGTTTGGCACAAATTAGAGTGACCACGTGGGTCTCAACAATTCTTTAGCTATGCCAGTGCACTGGCTAGCCAATTTGCCTGTCATCAATCTTTCCCCACGGTCATTATTGTCCGGAGATGTCACACCTCGTTCGGTGGTTACATTTGCGGAAGCACTCCTCTGGTGCGTCGAATCCTAGAATGTGACGTCTTCAATGTTGCTCTATTTGGATCGTTTAGTTTAGGTTGCCTCTAGGGGCAGTTAGGAGCCGACATGCTATCTTGAAAAGTCAGATATCTTCAGATTCCATTCTGTTTGGTGGCACAAATCGTCTCTTGCGTGATCGCCCCGTCTCTCATTGGATGCTGTGTGCTGTTTGTTGTCCGTCGACTGCCCTGCAGGCGCTCTATGGACTTCGTTTTTGCACCGCGCACGTGGCTGAAGCAGTTGTTCTACGCAGCGGCACTGCAGTCAGCAGTCGCAGTGGTGCTGCAAGCTCGGCGCGCGGCCGGCGGATTGGTAGCTCGATTGTTCCCGCGGTCGAGGCGCGGGCAACTGCATTTGCTACAAGTGGAGCTGGCTAATGCTCCCACGTATGCGCGCTGGCTCGACGCGGCGAAGTGGTAAATGTCACATGATTGTATGTTTGCATGTGCACGCTCCTATCATCGAGCGGTCTTGGGCACACTCCCTTATGTGGGTGTAAAATGATAAGATATGCTTCCTACCTTGCGTGCTTACATTTCAATGGTTGCACAAAATTTCGTAATCCAACTTCTCTTCGTCAGGCACGACCATTTGACGGGCATGGATAAGTGGCGTCTGTCTCCCGAGTCCCACTTGTACGACTACCAAACGGTATGTGCGCGACGCGTGATTGGCGCTTGCATTTCCACATTTTGCTACTGGGATGCCGATCATTTTTTTTTTCTAAAATATAGTTTTTTTTCTCATTATCTCGTCACCCTCTTCTGGTCTTGTACTTCTTGCGTACCTCCTGCGTTATTCCTTCGGCTCAAAAGGTGGCCGCTCGCACCGCTGAGCTGGAAGTCTTTCTGGACCGAGTGAGCGGCAAAGGGCATGACAACATGGGCGCCGAGGCTTCCAGCAGGAATGGCCACGGGAGCAGCCGGCACCGCAGCGGAAGCTTGCGATCTGGGCGCCGTGGGCACAGCAGTAACAGCGGCAGTGCGCGAGGCGGCTTCACAGCGCTGTCGTCATCATGGGACGATTTGCCGGAAATGGCTCGCAGCGACACCCAACATTACGCCCCGGCGGCCGCTGCTGGAGTTGGAGGCGCCTGGAATAAGGGTGGCAACGGTGGGGAGCACGGCAACGACAACAGCAGTAGTGCTAGTGGTCGGTCGCACCGCGCGCGGCGAGCAAGCGTAAGCAGGGGTTCTCTGCGGAGCGAGGGTGGGCGCGCCAAGAGCGACGGGGCCTCATCGAATGATTGGCCAGATAGCAAGAACAGCACTAGCACCAGCAGCAGCAGCAGCAGCAGCAGTAGCAACAGAGCAAAGCATGGAGCGAAGCGCGCGCAGTCTAGCTCTTCGCTCAAAATGGAGGCGCAATTCTCGTCTACGGGTGCAGCAGCAAGTGCGGGTACAGGCGTTGTCTCGGGTGGCGGTGGAGCTAGCCGCGACTTGCGGCGCTCGAGCAGTGGCAACGGCCGCGGGAGCAACAGCCGATTGGCTGAGCAGGACCCCATCACCCAGGAGCTCTTTGCGCTCATGTTCCGCGTGCGAGGCGGTCTATCGCGACACGACTTTGGCTTATTGCACGAGGGTTTGTTTGCGAAAGCGCGCTGTGGCACCAAGCGAGCCGTGGAGCGGTAAGATGAAGCAAGGAAAAGCGAGAAAGTGTAAGGAATGGCTTGATGGTCGTTGCTAAGTGATTGGCGTGTGTGTGCGCGATCTTGCTGCATTTCGCTGGATGCCTCTAATTTTGAGTATTTCATTCTTGTGTGTGTGTGTGTGAATGGCAGCTACTACACGGCCCTCACTCGCGCGCTCGGGCGTCTCGCGGGCATGCCCCCTCTGCCGGCGCTCGGAGGCGGGGCTGTGCGCGTAGGCAGCCGCGCGCGCGCGTTGGATGCACTGCAAGACGACTACAGCGACAATGGTCCTCATCACACTGGAGACGGTGGTCATACTAGAGAAGATCGTGAAGGCAACGGAAGTGGCAACGGCAGTACTGTTGCTGCTGCTTCTGCTTCTGCCACTCCTCCTCTCTCTAGCAAAAGTACCAGTGACGAAGATGCGGCTTACCCCCGGGACAACATCCCAACCGAAGTCAAGCTCGCTTTCTTCAACGAAATGCGCCACGCCTATGGCCGCACCGCCCTCATGCTCAGCGGAGGCGCCGTGTTGGGATTGTACCACGTCGGGGTAGCCAAAGCGCTGTTTGCTGCGGGCCTATTGCCGCGGGTGCTGAGCGGGGCTTCTGCGGGCGCCATTGTTGCCGCCACCTTAGCCACCAAGTCCAACGAAGAGTTGGTGGCGACAAGGGTGTTTGAAGGCGAAGGGGTGCCCCTGGAGTTCTTTCGGGTCAACGAGCGGTCTTCGAATGGAGTGTATTTGGAGACGGCCACCCTTCGGAAAACCATTCAGGGCTGCGTCGGGCATGAAACCTTTCAAGTAATCGATGAATCTTAGACACCCGTTCAGAATTTGTTTCGCCTTTCCTGTGTTGTTTACTTCGAATTACTGGCTTTGTACACGCTTGATGCTTTTGTGCGTATATGACCCTAACAATTGTGCGTGGCTTCGTGGTTACCTCAACCGACTTCGAAATCATTTCATCTCGTCAATCTCCCTTTCCTTTGATTGTTCTATTCTATTCTGTTCTTAATGCAGGAAGCCTTCGACCGCACCGGTCGCATATTGAACGTGATGGTAGCGCCCGTGAACAGTCGAGCTCCCGCGCGGCTCCTCAATTACTTGACTGCGCCTCACGTGCTCATCTGGTCGGCAGCGCTCGCATCGTCTGCAGTACCGGGCGTTTTCGAACCGGTAATAGTTAAGATGTTTTAAAGAAAATTACATAATTCAAGAGTAGTCGGAAAAAGTCAAGCAAATCATACAAAATATATGCAGATGAAAGAGCTTCTACGGACTCATCACATATTTCTTTTCGTCAGGGCCGTGCTTCGCACAAGATAGACTCTCGACAGAATTGTCTTTGATCTCAATACTGGCCTGCTCTGTTTCTTCCCTTCCCTTTTCTCCTCTCACTTTTGTTCATCCACTCCCCCCCCCTCCCCCCTCCCCTCTGTTAGGTGCCCCTTTTGGTGCGGGAGCCTGACGGCGCCCTAGTCCCCGAAGACGACGCCGACGGGTTTGGCCGGGTGGTGCTGTACCAGGACGGGAGCATGGACGCGGATCTGCCCACCCAGCAGCTGAGCGAGCTCTTTAACGTGAACCATTTCATCGTGTCCCAGGTGCCACTACTTAGAGGAAGATATCAGGGGAAAAATAAAAGAATATTGGTACCATTTTGTTGTTGATAATATATAGGCGAGGAGATCGTCCACTAAAGTGAATTCACCCTATTCTCTGACACAAAAAAAGTTGGTGCATTTTACACCGTTTTTCTTGTTTCTGATAGTGCGTGCTCATATGATATCCTGGTGCCTTCCCTGTGTGTACAAACTGCACATGTATCTCTTTGACACAGGCCAACCCCCACTCGGTGTTTTTGTCGTCGCTCGGGTTTTCGGCCACGTCGGCCGTTTGGAAATACCCCGCTCTGAGCGTGGCCGCGGGCGCCCTGCTGTTCATCAAAGACCAAACCCGAGCGTGGCTCAACAACGTGGTGAACGTGATCGCCGAAGTGTTAGGCTTGCCGAGGTCGATTTTGACCAGAGGGGTGCTGCAAATCTTGCTGCAAACCTACGAGGGACGAGACAACGTGGACATTACCATCTTTCCCTGGCGGGGCGCCGTGTCGGAGGTGAGGGTTATTGTGTAAAAACTCGTGTTGTTGTTGTTGTTGTTGCAATTTGCAATAAAAAAGAAAAGGGGGTAAATCAATCCCGAGTGGTACTATATAGGTGGAAAGAATCCGAGTACCCGTGCACGACTCCTTAGTGCTACATCAATGAATTACACCTTTGACGCCTTTTGTGCCCTATTTCCAACCAACCAACGCAGTTGCACGCCATCACCAACCTTTTCACGAATCCGGGCCCCGAGCGGTACCGGCAAATGATTGCGGCGTCAGAGCGCAACACGTGGGGGCGACTCCCGCAGGTGAAAAGTAGAGGAATGCACTGTTTGAAAAGCATGAATTGCTTTGTTGCCTCTTGAATGCTTGTAAATGCAGGGAGGAAAAAATTAAGTACTGACAGCCCATTCGACATTTCTAGATTTCCATTTTATCCTCCGTTTTATCCTTTGTTTTTACATGGGTCGAAATCCTGTTCCTCATTCTTCTTCTTGACAGGTGAAAGCCCATTGCGAAGTTGAAGTGTGCCTAGAGCGATGCGTGCAGCATTTGCGGAAGCAATTACTCGCGGACGCTCGCCACGCATCAACTTCCAGTAAGGTGCCAGCAACCACCGCCAGTTCCGAGACCACCCCTACCTCGGCCAGCAGCAAAACCGGGGTTAATTATTCCCGCGGTGTGTTCCCAGATCACCAGGACCACCTTAAGGGTGGTGGTTCTGGAAGCAACAGGACCATGCTTGAAGGCGAGGTTTTGAGTGGTGTTGCGCCGCTGACGCCAGGCACCGCCGCCGGAGTCGTCGACATCGGGGTGGCCGGCACTGGAAGCTCGAGGGATAGTGGGGGCGGCGGTGGCACTAGCAGTGGCACTGGCAGCTCGAGCAGCCGCAACTGGAACAATAGCAGCAGCAGCGGTGGCACCCGCGAGCCCCCAAAGAAAGGCTTGAGCCGAGTACCGTCGTTTTTTACGTCCAAATCGCAGTCGGACTTGCAGAGGTCGGCCGCGGAAGCGCTCAGAGAAGAGCAGAAACAGGCAGCAGCGGCGGCCGTGGAACGCGAAGTGGCAGCGCTGCAGGCCGAGAGAAAAGCAGAGCAGGCTGCAGAGAAGCTGGCGAGGGAGAGGCAGGCTCTGGCGTGGCAACAAACACGCGAGAACGCTCGAGCGGCTGCTGCTGGGAACAAATGCAGCCTTGACCAAGACAGCAGCAGCAGCAGTTCAGCAATTGCAGGCGATGGTGGAGCTAATTTTGCTGCAACAAGCGAAAGCCTCGCAGCAGCAGGTCAAGCATCACGCGACGAATCATTGAGCAGTGCGGGGCTCACTGTAGGCGACGAGTACTTTGCACCGTTGAAGCGAAGCACCACTCCAACGCCACACCCGCCGCCGCCTCTTTCCTCTGGGGATGAATGGGCGAACCTCGGAAGGAGCAATCACAGCGGTAGCCACAGCGTGAACCACAGCAACATTAACAGTCCACTCAGTGGCAAGGGCTCAAGCAACAGCAGCAGAAGCATGAAGTGTCCCGCGCCTTTTTTCAGTGGTCATTCGGTGGTTGACACCGCGCCCAGTCTTTTGCCATCGGCGCATTCTCCTGACCACAACAACAGTCCCACCATGGCCACTTCCAACACCACAGCAAATGGTGCTTCCTCCTTGCGGTCGCCTCGCGCTGCCAACTGGTCATGGTACGGCAACGATCCGTTGCCTGCTAACCATCGCGACGACAATCACGACGTGGGTGGCAGCAGCAGTAGCAGCAGCACAGAAGAGGAAGAGAGCGGCGAGGAAGCAGTGGGCCGCGAATGAGCCGCTTCAGCTCTACACGGCATTGGGCGTTAGTTGTGAAATAGTTTGATCAAAGTTTTGAATTAGTAGAGAGAGAACGGGTTCGTGGCCATGCGCACTACAGATTTTTTTCGCTGCATGGGCCGATTTACGCCGGCCGAAATCCCGTTCTTTAGTGTGATAGGTTTTTGTTTGATTTTTTTTGCCCTTGCTCCGAAGTTTTTTGAAGAGCCATAATTGAGCTGGGTTGTCTGAGTAATTCGATATTAACATTTCATGAGGGTTTGGTTCTGACGTACGATATGATAAAGCACAGCCGGGCGCTTAAGCTTAAGCGTATTTCTGGCTGAAACCCAATGCCACTGGCAACGTATGAAGAGTTATAAAGCCTATCGCCCCCTCCCGAGTGGGCTTGCCAATCAGACGCGATTGCTTTCTTGTGTTTGAGGAACTGCCTCAGAATTACATGCCTTGGCTTCTGGCTCCTTCGACTTTTTGTCTTCGTCTCGCAAGGCAGCTGGAAGAAACGTGTCAACCACTATCTGTGCCCACGGCAAAGTACTTCCCTCCCCACTCATGCCCGTGCTCTTTGCGCTCGTCCAGTGGGTGAACGTGGAAGCGTGAGCGCCGCGGAGGCGCTGGAGCAAATCTGCGCCGTAGCTCACGCCAAAGCCAGGCAGCGGGCAAATTTTCAAATGGGGGTGTTTGTGAAGCGCTAAACTCAACGCAAGTTGGTCCCGAGGAAATTCAGGGTGGTTTTCGAGCTCATGCTTCCATGCTTCGAGCCAAGCTGCTGACAGGTCCCGGTCCAGGAGCATAGCGCCGCCATTGTACAGAGACTTGGCATACCTGAGGGGAGAGCGAAAAGGGGGCTATTGATTCAGAAGAATTCCGTCTTTGAGGCAAAGACACCCGAAAAGACTCATCTCAATTGATGTGTATCTTCAATCACGTGCCGAGGCCTCACCAGCGCTCGCGGAAAAGGTAAGCGGAGCAGGACGGGTCCCAGCTGCCCATGGCACTCAAGAGTGGAGCGATCGGAGCATTCACAGTAATGTCTGCGTCGAGGTACAAGAGCCGCTGCGGCAATCTCGGAGGAAAGGGAGTAGCCTCAGTTAGAGCACGGTCCGAAGCGAAGGCTCTTGGAGACCGCCCTACGTAAGCGCCGCTTTGCACGCTGCCGGTGTTCCTGGCCGCGCTGGCTGTCGCGAGTTGGCGGTCCAAAGTGCTGAAAATGTTCTGCTTGAGGTGTTTCGCAGCTTGCCGAGGTGCGTCTTCAGAGAGCAACTCGTCTGTGCTGTGGTCTTCTCGAAAAAAAATCCCAGGCTTTTTCAGCTCCTCCTCTTTCTCGATAGGAGTCTTTCGAGGAGCTTGCAAGTATGTGGCGCGGTGGCTCGTCGGCGTGCACGCGTCTCCGAGTACAAACAAATCACCGCGAAAGTCACCTTGCTTGCGAACTGTCTTCACCAATTCCTCTGCCGAAAAGCCATTCGTGGCTATGGTCACGAGCGACGGTTGGAGGTGTTCTGGCAAGATGTAGCCTCCTGCAGCCTTCACTGTCAGCGGTGCTACGAAAATGAGTCTTCGCCGCACAAACCAAAAAAATACCGTCAGAGTGGCACCTAGCGCAGCGAGAACCGCCACAGTGTTGGCACACACCCAAAAGACTGCGCTCGTCGCACATACATGTAGTTGCTGCAAATTATCGTCTTCTATCTGCTATGAAAGGTGCATTCATAGTAGGTGTTAGTTTTACGACCAAATTGACTTATGATCAAGCAAATTGAATCTGAGGGATTCCTGGTTCGCACCCCTTGATCTCGAAGCTTTTGCTTCAGGCGAGTCAATCCCCATGTGCACACTCGATGCCAAGCGTGATTAAATGCTCCATCTTCGGCTGTTGGCTCCGTGTAAGGAAGAGCAGGCTTCGAGCGCTGCGCAAACTTCATCCGCGCTACACTATCCTAGATTTGCCCTTATGAATCCTACTGTAGTTCACAGAGGTCCTGAGGCTCGAGCGTGAGGTGATGCATCGAGACGTTTCGATGCATCGAAGCTTCAAACCGTCAAATGCCAAGCTATCGACAATCATCAATCATCAGTCTAATCAAGGGTCCCTTGAGTCCATCATCATCAATAATTAGACATGTCTACTAGCTAATCTTAGGTGTTGTTGTCATGCTAACTTACATGTTGTATATGTTGTCATCAAGTCGAGAGTCGAGAGAAATGGAGGAAAATGAAGACGCTGACTTCGTTGTTTGTTTGTTTGTTTGTTTGTCGTGGAACGAACAGAGGTGGATAGGTGGAACAAGATTTTTGGACGAAGAATATGCACTCATCACAACTGCTCCGCTCGTCTGCTCGTTCGGGTCAGCGTGAATGACTTGTGGCTAGCTTTTTTATTTAAGAAATCAAACAAGAAAACGAGTCGGAATTGAAAGTTGCCGCTTGTATACTTGCGGAATATTTCTCGTCTTTTGTCGCGTCTCAGGGGTTCCCGATTCCTGGTGCATGCATGTCTGGCAATACCTCAGAGGTGGATGAGACCGATGCCACGCAATTAGCGGAGCAAGCAGCAGCGCTTTATTTTTCTCGGGCCAGCAATTATCAACGTTCTGAGATAGGTGGTGATTTACAAACGCTAACCGACACGATGAGTGCTGGAGAATATGGCAGCTCATCCGATTCTTCTAGCGTTCATTGGTCCAACAGCCAAGCAGTTGGTGCTGTAGAGGCTAGTGTGGCTCCAACGACAATTTTGATCGAGCATGAGCAGGCATCAAAGGGTAAAACCCCGGGGATAGGTATCGAGGAACATCTTCCACTCTCACTTATGCATGAGGCTGGTGATCCTCCTGGTACTTCCTCTGCCGACACAGCAGCGGCCGATGCCGCGGCAGCTGAAGAGCGTGCCAACTATTTGGCGTGGGAGCGCAGCGTAGCAAGAGGCGGCGGCGACGACGACAGCGACGACGAAGAGGAGCGGCGGTTGTGGCACGATAGCGACGATGATCGCGATGGATCACGGGCTAGCAGCACCATGGCAGCTTCGACGTTCGCTGGAGGCGCGGTGCCCAGCTGGCCTTTAAGTTCAGGTAACAGCGAGTCATCTGATGACTTGCGCCGAGCGCCACCAAACCATAGCAACCTAGCCCAACGCGAAGGCAGCCATGATAATACTCTGGTAGCTTTATTGGCTGAAGCAGCTCCTGAGGCGGAGCCAGGTCACTTCAACCGTGAAAGGTTGAACGGTGAAGGCATGGGGCACTCCAGCCCCTCCCGTGACGATCTTAGAAGCCAGCCAACAACAGCCACCTCTTCGACTGTGCCTGCGCAGCAGGAGCAGCTACAGGCTACCTTGTTCGCTCAGTCTGCGTTCTCAGCCCGAGCTGATGCTGCTACCGACGGCAGAAATAGCAGCAGCAGCAGCAGCACCTTCAGAAACGCTAACAATTACGGCAGTGCCAGTCCAGGATGGGTGGTTCAGAACGGAGGTGCGTCGCCATACTTTCCTGAAGGGCCATATGCACCTGAAAATAGCGGTAATGTACGCCAAAT
>Ga0307979_1001996_pt1 | contig 14274 bp, 8 predicted proteins | sample OrgLakmetage1058_FD_201833 | JGI IMG/M metagenome (GOLD analysis project Ga0307979, IMG submission 201833) | Saline water microbial communities from Organic Lake, Antarctica - #1058 | ecosystem: Environmental > Aquatic > Non-marine Saline and Alkaline > Saline | place: Antarctica: Organic Lake...
CACCTATTCAGGTAAACTTTGTATATGCATTACAGAAAAACTATCGGTTTTATACGTCATTGGAGGAGACTCAGCTTGTTAAGTTCCTCACTAATTGATTGTCGTTTCAATGTGTCTTCGTTTACCTAGGCGCCCACTATGTCATTCGCACCTACTCAGGTAAACTTTACAGAAGCATTATTGACGACTGTTCTTCGTTGTGAAGTCTAAATTAGATTTTCTATGCAAAACGAGTTTGTTTTGAATTGACTTCGGATATCTTATCGTATACTATAGCTTCAACCTTCTTACTTTTGTTTTGTGTGTTTATTCATATCGTAACTCGGGTCCCGCATCCAAAGCCTACACCAACTGATGTCCCTTCTTTGGCGCCGTCGTTTAGTTTTCGCCCCACTCCTCTGCCCACCTATGCGCCCACGGTGGTCTGCACCAACGGAACTTACTTTATACACCCGGGCACTTGCGAGCCTTGTGGAATTGGTCGATTTTCGTCATATGCCACGACGTTCGAGAAAAAGGAGCAGGCGCCACCTTGGCCTGAGGAGTGCACACTTTGTCCTGTGGGCCAATTTCAAAACGCTGAAGGCGCCACCAGTTGCAATGTTTGCGATGCCGGCAAGCTCAGTACAGAGAACCGGACCAACTGCACCAAGACCCAGGTGCGCTTTTTTTTGTATTGGTTGTGTTGATTTTTGGTGCGTTGAAAAATGGTGTCGAGGTTTATGTGTGTAGCGGTGTATTTAGCGATTTGCATGCTCGAGTAAATTTAAACGCACTTTGATTCTCACCAACGCTCTGGTGTTCGTAACTCTGTTTCGAATTGTCGCGTAATAATTGCTCTTTTACAAATCGTCATTTCTTGCAATATTTCCACATCAATTTGACAAAGACGCCAACATCGAGACCGACACTGGTGAGTGCGCTTAGCTTTTTATCGTGTTGAGATCGATGTTAGTATATAAATCCTGAAAATATTGTGTATTAGGTGCCATCGTCTAGGCCGACATCGAACCCCACTAGCACTCCCACGGTACAGCCAACTTCAGCCCCTACTGTAACATGTCAACCCGGCCAGTATTTTATCGCAGAGTCAAATGTTTGTGCTCCGTGTGGTGCTGGGAGACATTCCAACGTCTCATTGCCTCCTTGGCCGAGCGCTTGCACTCTGTGTGAAGGTGGGACATATGCTAGCCAAACAGGAGCTATTCTTTGCAAAGCTTGCCCAGTGGGTAAGTTGTCAAGCGAGGAGCGCACTGGGTGCAAGACATGCTCAGCAGGTCAATACACTCTCAACCTGACAACCTGTGTGGACTGCGAAAGTGGATTTTATGCACCCCAAGCCCTCACTCGGTCGTGTTTGCCGTGCGGTATGGGTTCACACACCGGTGTGCAGAAATCGGCGACCACTTGCACCCCATGTGATGCTGGCTCATTTTCGGCCGCGCAGTCAGCGAACTGCACACAGTGCTCACCCGGGCGCTTCAGTGGATCTGGAACGTCAACATGCGATGTATGCAGCGCGGGGAAGGCTGCTAAGGAACCTGGCTCATCGGGATGTGCCACTTGCCAAGCTGGCCGATTCAGTTTGGCGGATGCGATGACTTGTGATCTTTGCTCTGAAGGAATGTCGAGTGCTGCCGGCTCACAGGCGTGTTCATCCTGCCAAGCAGGTTTTTACTCTCCAAGTAAAGGGTCTGTGCAGTGCACTGCATGTGCTGCTGGTTCGTACTCATCGACTTCAGCATCAGTGAATTGTATATCATGTCCAACCGGTTCAGCACAAGGTGCAACGGGGCAATCAAGCTGCACAGCCTGCACTCCTGGTACATACAGTGCAGCTTCAGGAAAGGCTTCTTGCTCAGCCTGCTCAGGAAATAGTTATAGCTTTTCAGGCGCCGCGTCGTGCACTCGATGCTTGAATGAATATTATTATATTGAAGGTAGCTGCTTGCCTTGCCCAGAGGGTACAGCATGTGATGAGGATGGAGCATCGACTATAAGTGATCTCTTTATTCAGCCTGGCTGGTGGCGTATCTCAGATGAGTCTGATGAAGTTCGACGATGCACGCATGGGACTTTAGCTTGTTTAGGAGGCCTTAACTTTAGTGATGGCTACTGCACAGATGGCCACGAAGGCATTCTTTGTGCAGTGTGTTCAAACGGTTATTTTTTTGATCCTGAGAAGACATCGTGCCTTTTATGCGATGATATACCAAGCCCAGGTGAATTATGGCTGTCCTCGCCATCACTGATTGTGTTCAGTTTTCTAAGTATCGCATTCATCGCATCTATCATAAGTATATCGTGCACCTCCGATATGGCTAAGATGAATGAGCGCAGACAGCGCAGCATGCGGATGGAGCAACTCGTGGAGAGGATTTCAGGATTATCGAATATTTTTAGAGGGCTTGTATCGCACGTGAAAGGAGGCAAAGTGAAACTCAAAGCACTTACATCTTTCTTCCAAATAGCGCAAAATATTGGGGTAAGTTCTTTTTTTATTTTCAAGTGCAATCACTCATCTTTCACCACAACTTTGAAACCACGCTTTGACTGCTGTCTACCTGACTGGTAGTTCAATTGTAACGTATCATTTCCAGCGAATTTTCAAGCAATCCTTGGCCCGCTCAGCATTCTCAACCTCAATATTCTTCCCTCTCTTGGCCTCGCATGCCGCGTCAAAAACTTTAACTACATAGATACCCTAGTTGGAGTCACTCTTGGACCTTTATTCATCCTTGTGTTTCTAGTGTCTCTTTACGGGTTGGAAGTTGCCTTTCGTAGGCATAAGATAAACAAATTGGATTCAATTCTCAGAAATGACAAGCGTTACTCCACACCTGAAGATCTTTTTTCAAAGCGAGAACTTCGAGTGTTCCGCCGGACTTTCTCATACTTTGATCATGATTTAATTGGCTCAGCTGATGTTTCACATATTCCACTGTTTCAGGGAAAGTCAAAGCTGCTATTCAGTGTTTATTTGCACAATATTCATCAAGCTCGCTTGGAAGGTCGTCAAGCAGAAGTCTCGAAATTCATTAAAGATGCTGAAACCCAAGCTAATGCTCGGCAGGGAGATTCCATATTTTTCTTTCTTTTGCTGTTTTCTTTCATCATTCTTATCGGGACCTCGAGTACAATTTTTGAGTACTTTCAGTGCGAAGCATTCGAGGAAGTTGAACCGGCAGTCAGTTACCTTGTTCGCGACTATTCCTTGAATTGTGCAAGTTCGCGATACATGATCTATGTGGTATACGCCGTGGCCATGTTGTTTGTCTACCCGCTCGGGTAATTATTTGACGTACACCTAGACTGCTTTGATTAAGCGTTCTATGTTTTGCTTGCTTCATCAATTTCTCATAACACGATGTAATATTTTATGCTTGTTTTAGTATCCCATTGACGTACTTCGTGCTCCTAAAGCGACACCAAGAAATAATTTCTCGCCCGGCCGCCATGAGACGCGAAGCTGACTTGGGAAATCCAACAATTGGTCACATTATATTTTTGATTGAGGCTTACAAGGTTTGTGACAATACCTCCATCTTCTACATTTTGATAAATTCCCCCCTTACTTCTTTTTATTTATGCCTGCTGGTGCTGTACTGATTAATAGCCCAAATTTTGGTGGTTTGAAGTCGTGGAATGTTTTCGCCGTATGCTTTTAGCGTCCGTAATTGGTATTGCCTCGGAAGATTCCGCTCTTGCCCCAGTGATAGGGTTTCTACTCTGCCTCGTCTTTCTTCACACATTCGCCAAGCGCCCATTCAAAGAAGACGATGACAGCACTCTTGGTATTGTGTTGACCTACTCGCTAGCCTTCATTTTTCTTGGCGCACTTCTCATCAAAGTCAACGCTCATCCGAATGGCGATCTGGAGCGCACCATCTTTGATGCCGTTCTAACATTTCTTCTACTGGTGGGGCCCGGATTGATTATGGTCGATGCCCTGTGGTCATTTTTATCAAAAAGTATTGATCGCTGCAAGGCGCAACAACCTACCACAGCTTATAGCAAGAAGCTTTGGATGCACCGGCATAGAAGACGCGAATCACTTGTCAAGTCTCTTACTTCAAACAAAAATACCCAAATGCGAGGCGCTGGCAATGCTGAAATATCAAAAGTTATGGAGGATAGCCCTCACGAATCTCACTCTGGTGGTATGCAGGCTGAGTTGAGTGCTCACCCAACCGCTTCTCTAGGTGTCCTTTGAACATGGTATAAATATGGGAATTATGAACAGTCGCCACGGTGGAGATTTAAGACATTCCACAGAGGAACAAGCCCCTTCTCCTCAATATTCATGGCGACATAGGCATTCATGTTCGTCACATTACCAACGAATTACGATTCACTAATGATGGATTAGGGATCCTTAAAGAAAGCTAGATGGCGCTACTATCTCGGTGAGCAATGGGAATGTACAAACACAAATAGATCAACGAAGTTTGATGTTTAGGGGGGGCATCTCAAAAGTGCTCTCACTGAAAAATGTCCGCCATATCACAGACACAAAAAGCCCTTGCGTGCTTGTTCTGGCACGTTGCCGTATGCTAGCACGTGCTTAACATATGTTCGCATGCGCACACTATTGTCCAACATGTGTGACTTATAACATGGCGATAGATTCTATACGTACTGCTATAGATACAGTAGTGGTTTCTTTAGCGCAGTGCAGCAGTCGGTGAGAGGTGAGATCAACCATGATTTACGAAGTGGGGAGTCCGGTGGTTTGAATGTTGAGCGACGACGAGGATTCCGCGGGGACGTGCGAAGTGCACAGAAACATTTAGCGTGTCACGCGTCAGTTGCTTGAAACAGGAGGTCGTAAAGAGTGCAACACGATGACTTATAGTACTCTCTCATTCATCAACGAAGAATACGGGCGAGTAACAAAGGGATTGATCAAGGGCACAGAGAACCATCGGGAAGTAAGACATACAGAGCTACGTTGCTGACGATGGTCAAAAAAGTAGTGGCGAGTGAAACAAAGAGTCTACACTTTGACACGATCTCAAACTGTACACCTTCTGAATCTTCTTGCACTTTCCCTTCTAACGATCGCCTTCAATGCAGTCCACTTTGAAGCATCTTGCAGCACATGCCATTGCGCATTTAGACCTTTTTCATGCCACCCTCTACTTCACTTCCATTCAAACTTCCTTCACGCTCCTTCACGACATCCATTTCAAGGTATCGAGAATCGAGAACGGTATCGACATAAAAACGCCTTCGTTGATCGTGGCGCGGCGCACCCGCGCCGCTGCATAATCTGGGATATATATAAAAGCGTTGGCTTGGTTTTTAAGAGCCAGCAACGACAAGGCAGTCCCAATAAATGGCCTCGTATCACACCCCGACATGACCTGACCTCAGTCAAGTTTTTTTTAGTCCCTTTCTGGTTGTCTGTCTCTGTCTGTGGGCTTGGGTGGTGTTTGTTATCATTGTCCTCCGAAATGAAATCGAGGCCACTTGGGCATGTGTGCCTGGTTGGCTTCTTTAGTTTCAATTCGTTATTTGCTGGGCTTCTTTGCTTTTTCTCTGTAAGTTAGCTATTGCTGTTAGCCCTCTAGTTACGGCCCCTCGGGGCAGTGTCTAGTCTAGTCTAGTTAATACTCTCCCAAATACAAAGAAAGACAAGTACACAGCAGTCACAGAGGCACATAAAGAATGCACTTGAGCTGCAAATGCGCTAGCGAATTCGCTCCAGAAGGCCAATTAAGGCTCCAACTGGCGCCTTTCCTCCGAACAAGTCGGGGCAGTGGGCAGTGTCAAAATGAGACCACATATGCCTTATGGGTTATGGATTTGGGCTTGGTTGGGGCTAGCTGCTGGACTGGACTGAGCTCTTAGCTTTGACTTGAGACATTAGCCTTAGGGATAATCACAAATATATGCATAGGAGCTAAGCGCATTGAAGACACAGAATTCATGAAACATCCGCGAGCACTCCCCACATATCGAACATTGGAGCTCAAGAGCATCCAGACATCGGATTGTGGATGCTTTCATCTGCTTGCCAACCATTATCGCTCAATGGAAAAAGGGTGAGCTTCAGTGTTAAGGACGTGAGTATCCAGCCGAATTTGCCGCTTTGGGTCCTGTCACATCGCAGAGCCATACACCAACCAGCACTTTTACTTTTAGAATCAGGAAGGAGAAGTAGGTACACGGACAGTGTTAAAGTCATGCCTCTAAAGCAAAAATTGAAATCTATCCAAGAAACTTCTGGAGCATATTCTGTCAAGACCTTGTAGTTTGCTTTGGGCTTTCAGAATATAAGAACTTCTCTTCACCTGAAGCAGATAGAGGTACTTCAAAGTTTCTGCCAGAAAGAAACTTTCCATCCGGTCCATCTTCTGCGGCCGCTGAGAGGTGACATCTCGAAGGCTCGCGTACCTTTATAGTGAATGTGCATGAACAAGAAAGGGAACATGTATGAATAATTTGAGCTTCTGAGTTTTTGGGTAACGTTTTCTAGTACTCAAACCAGCGACGGCAGTAAAACTTCTCGAATAATTACGAAAAAGTCAGAAGTGTCAAAAGTGCATTCCTTCCGCTTAAGAGACCAATGAGTTTTTTCGAGACTCTGACATTTCCTTTTTCTTCTTAGACTTTTGGTCGTGTGGTGACTTTTATTCTCGCGTACCCTCGTCCTCACATAATCCCTTATCCTTACCCGTGCGGCGCTTTGAGGTGTTTTTCAAAGGCCAAAAAGGTTTTCCAGCCCCAGTCTCGGTACTTGTCGTCGCCCGTGAGCTCCAACATGTACCACCAGCCTTCCGCTGCCTGGTCAACCAATCAAAAACAACTTAAACATAATGACCAGGGACATGCGCATATCGAGCTCGCCAGAACGCAAACAATTGAAAGTGGAAAAAGAGAGGTACTACAGATCTGTAATAATATGGGAGAGAAATAAAGGTATTCCTCTGTTCTCTTTCTCTCCCGCATTCTCGCAAATTAAAACAAATAAAACGAACACTGACACGTCATGAGATCATGAGAGTCTACAATTCTTACTTCTGGGCGTAGAATGTATTCTCGGGTGTCAGTTTTGCTCAGGTCCATTCGCAGTCCTTTCACCCGCTCTGGCCCGATCCCCGTAGGCTGCCGCTCGTACATCTGCCAACAGGTGTAGGCTACTTCCTCCGCCAGCTTTATTTTTGTTGCACGAAAAAATATGGAAATGAAGCAAAGAATTAGAATAAGAAAGAAATACATGATAAGATCATTTACTGCTTGCGTTTTTGATTACATTTTTCTCTTCCCACAGTTTGGGAACAAAATAGAAACAAGTCAAGCCAGTCACCACCTTCAAGTGTTTCGCCGCCCTACTGGCGTCTGTCTGGTGAGGAATCCCTAGCGCGAGCCAGCCAGGCACAAAGCAAGTTAAGTGCTCCATGGCAACGTCTGGTCGACCGCCTATATATGGCGCATGGGGTTCACAGGGGGGAACTGGGGGGTTTAGAAGATGATAGAAGGACAGATGAAGAAAAAATGGAAAAGAAAAGATTGCAAGAAACGTGTCGAATGATAAACATGCGAAATAATTCAAAAAGATGCAGTAGCAAAGTGTTAAAAAGTTATTTTGACGTGCTTTAAAACTCAAGACTCTTTCAGGGCACCATTAAAAAAGGATAGACAGTACAAAAAGCACATTATTCGGACGCACCCGAGGTGGAGGTCATAACCAGGTTGTTGAGGTAAGTTAAGCCGTCGGAGCCTTTCACCACCAGCCACTGGAACATCCCGTCAATGGCTTGGTTGTACATCGCCCTTTCAGGAGGGGGTGGACGAAAAATAAAAGGGAGGAAGAGTAGACAGGAGATTAAAAAAAAAGAGTGGGACTTGAGGACTTCAGAGGAAGCTGAGAGCACATGGAGGGGAAAAGATCAAGCAGCCTCTAGAAGACAGGCCTCATCATGGCAACAAAAGATCACCATAAGTAAGCATGTAATACGCACCATAGCCGTTGATCAGTTTTCCCCGTTTGCAGCCAGCCTTTCACCAAGTATTCGTAGAACGAATCGCCATCCGCACCAAAGGTGATCCGCCCTCGCCCGTGCTTGAATAGGCAACACCACCATCAACACAACACAACAAAAGAACAGCAGACAAGGCGGAATAATGGTATAGTACATTTAGAAAATAAAGTAGAGCAAAATACAACGAGATGGCTAGCTGAATGAGAAGTTCAGGTACTATTAGAATGCACTTAAAGTAATTCAGTAGCTGCAGCAGCTGCAGTCCTATCCTCTAATATGGTATATACATATAATACACCTACTATGAAATACCTGCCAGCAGTTGGGGTAGAGCCCGTCGAGGGACTTGTGGGACTGCAGCGTGGCGTAAAACGCGTTGGCCTTGGCCGCGTACCGTGGGTTTCCGGTAACAGCGCTGAGGTAATTCATTTCCACCTGGGTACGTGTTTTATTACATTAGAGCACTTTTGAAATCGTTGTGGTACATTTTAAAGAGAATAGCAAGCACTACACAAAAAAAATCAACGCAGCAGGAAGCCATGAATGAAATGATTCTGTGCATAAAGTATCTAAATGACTATTTTAGTTGCCGATGAAGCGTATAGATGACACGTGTGCAAAGCTCTAGCTCGTCGAAATGGCGCCAAGAAATGAAACACAAACTCGTCTTTCGAACCTGCATGGTGCCAGACTCAGCCAGCGAAGGGCATCCCATGCCACCGTACCCCCCACTGAAGGTGTATGGGGTGACCCCACTTTCCGAGGTCATGTGAGAGATTTTGTCGCCCAGAAGTTTGGCCAGGTCTAAGAAGAGACGGTCCTTGCATTTATTTGGATAAATTTACAGACATTATTTAAGAGGAAAGGAGAGAAGTGAAGAGTAAAAGGTTAGCAAGACAAAGAATGCGTGAAAAAGTTCGCCTCAAAAGAAGTAAAGAGAGGATAATACGTTCTTACTTTTATTCTCACACCATCACCACCCCTCAACCCACGAAAATGTGATGGTGCCCTGTGCATTCATATTTCGTGCAAAACCCACTTTGGACAGGTCGTAGGCCGCCAGCAGCCCCCCCAAGGAGCGAATCGTGGTTTCAAACACCGACGTGGAGCCCCCTGTGCGCCTGAGCCGGCTGGCCAGGTTTTCGCGGATCCAGGAAGTCGCGTCCTGAAACTCTTTCTTCAGGCCCATGAGCCACAGAGAGTCAAGGGAGTCCACCTACGTACAATGGGTGAATTTTTTTTTGGGGGGGTGGCGGAGTTAGCAAGCGGAGGGGGGAAGAAGGAGGAGGTGGTATAGTGGGGAAGAAGGAGTAAGAAAGAAGCTTGAATAGGAATTTGATGAGACAATCATTGTTAACGAACAAGAACAGACCTGAAGGCTCCCCTCACTTGCAATCTTATTGCACAGTATTATCTCGATATAACTACTCATAGAGCATAAAGACCCATAGATAACAGTGTGGTTGTTTCATATCCCCTCTATGCCATGGCACAAGAGAAGTGCTTACGCACACCTACCATAGTCACTGCGTGGTTGAAACCCGCGTTGGTGCCGCGCCCGCTCATCGGCAACAAATTGTCGCTGCCCCACGCGTGCTCCCTGTAATTGGCCCACGCGAACGCCATCGCCCCCGCTATGGCCTCGGCCCGCCCTTGCAGCACTTGCTCCCGGCTCAACGCACCGGTAGGGCTAGCACTGCTGCTGCTGCTAGCACTGCTGCTGCTAGAACTGTTGCTACCGCTTGAAGAAGACAAAGATGAAGAAGAAGCAGCTGGAGGCAAAAACGCCAGTTTGGGCAGCGCCACGCTATTCGACGCAGCGTTACGAGCGTTGCTTCCACCGTCAACACTTCCACCATTGCCCAACTGCGATTGCATGGCTTTGTGAAGCTCTGCTAGAGTGGCAATGTGCTCCGGCCGGGCACACGCTTGCACCCCCACTTTCGCAATTGCGGGCCCTACTACTTTACTCTTGAGCCAACACCCGTGCGGGGGAACGTCGCGGGCGCTGCTGTACACTGCTACTGCGCAACTTTCGGCCACGCACTGCGCGCAGCAGCCATCGAGGCTCAAGTTTTCCACCAGTTTTTCGCTGGCGCCGGCAGCCGCACGGTAATCGACGCCTTGAATCACTTCGCAGCCAGACGCCAGCTTTTGGCGACCTTCTTCTTCTACTTTTTTGGGGGTGTCTTTGGGTAAAGCTGAAGACGACGACGTCGCAAATTGCGGAGCTTCTGCTCCAGTTGTTTTCGAAAGAATGCTCGCCTTTATGGGTCCAGCTGCTGCCATCGAAGCAGGTTGCTGAACAGCTGGCGGTGGCGGCGGCGGAGGTGGAGGTCGTATGGATGCTAATGATGCAGCAGGCTGTTCTTGGCCAAGGGCTGCCTGGCTTGAAGGCTGAGCTTTCAGCGCAGCAATTTCGGCCTGAAGCGTGAGAATGCGCTGGGTTTCTTCTTGAAACGAAGCTTCGCGCGCTGTTAAGGCTGTCGAGAGCACTGCAGAAGTTTCAGACGGCTTTTCAGTGCTACCCGTTGCAACAATCGGAAGGTCTAAGACGCTCCCGCGCAAGAACGGCTCAGCACTTAAATTTTCGCCGCTGATGGTATTTCTGCCACCAACGCTACTTCCACTGACCGGTTGACTCGGACTTACAATGAGCCCTCGGCTTCCTAAGAGGCCAACAGTGGCCATTGCGTGGGGTTCGAGCTTAACGTGCATAATGAACATGGTAAACAGCCACGCTAGCCCAGCTAAAGCTGCTAGCATGGGTGGCCATTGTCTCACGCAGGTTCGATCTTTTTGTGGGCTACGGTGCTCTGTGACTGATGTCATCATCCCTCGAGATTCCTGAATCGTTGCTTGAGTATGTATGAGTAGATGCCCAATTTTGTAGGACTCCCCTTACTTCGTCTTCGCCATGATATCTACGGTAAGTGTGAATGAAAGAAATGCTAGCAAGTAGACACCCTTGCAGCAATCGTGAGTCTATGATGGATCTTATTAGAAGTCCCTTCGCCTTTGTGCCATTCAGCGTTTTCCTAACTGCCCTCACTACCTTATCTTATCTATCTAAGCTTATCTATCTATCTATCTATCGTCATGAAGAGATCATTTTATCTCATGCATCAAGAACCGGCGGCAGGCGGCAGGATTACAGTAGAATTACAGGGTGTAATGTAGAAAGGGGGCAGAAGAACGAATATAATTACGAACACACGAACACCATCATCCATTCAGCTCTTCAGCGATAAAATGGTACTTGTAGTAGGCCTCCCAGGAAGCGAAAGCCTCACAATGAACATCCACTTCTGCATTCTTTCTATGGCTTCCATACTGTTTGATGTGCTCGATACTTTTACGCGCATCTTATATCAGTGAAGCCGACAACCTACTGTATCAACAAATAAAAGCACACACTTCGGCGGGGCGCAATGCTCAACTCTCATCGCCAAGTGTGCCGTCAACGTTGCGCACAATCAACCCTCACGGATCCTTTTATTCTTTTACTGCCATTTGAATGCTTAGGTCAGGCACGCCGCGTGGTGAGCATGCTCTGGACTTTGCCCGGAGCATCTGCATCGCCCCACTGTAGCTCCCGTGCCAATGACACTACCAAGTCTCTAGCTCTCATGGTGGTCTCGTAGTTGCACGCTCCACATTCAAGACGCCCACATGGCCTATGCTATTTGACATGAATGTCGTTCGAGTTGTTGTAGAGCGTACTAGTGGATCCGGAAATCTTTTCGTCGTCGAGACGACGTGGAAGGGAATGGCTGGTGGGCGACCCGACTCCTTCATAACAACCACCTCATGGGTCTTCTCGCGAGATGGTCAGCAACCAGTTGTTTACCGATTTGGGACTACTATCCATATTGATTGAGACTCAATTTTGACCATTTTGCGTCACTCTCACGGCGCATGGGCTTCTTAATGCCCGTTATCTTCTGGTCTTCTTCTGATTTTGAGAACAAGCTTGAAAGCCGAAAGGGAGGAGATGGAGATGGAAGAGCGAACAGAGAACAGACAAGAAAAGCCATCGCAGGGGGAGTCTCCTTCTCCTCCATCGATATCTATCTTGAGAACGAATTTAGATAAATGCGCGTTTCTTTATTCCTGCGAAATAATTTATAGCCTCGGCGGATTTACAGTTTACAGTTTACAGTAATTGCTTGTTAATTGAGTAATTTCTTAAAAAAAACTGATTGCGCTACGCGCGCGCCCTCCAACTCCTGCCCGGAGAATTGACTTCTGTGTCGCCTTTGAGTTTGTGTAAATGCAATTTATACGCCTTCATTTCGAGTTGGGATTACCAATTACCGTAATAATTACCATGCCTGTGATCTCCAACGTTATGGAATTGGGCTAATGAGCTTACCGCATATGGGAAATGGTTCTTCGGACTGACTAACCGCAGATGACACGCTGGCTATCACAGATTGGGTTGCCAGCCACCATTGCAATCTACTGCTCTAGCATCGGCAATCCAAGAAATTATTTGGGCACGCGATTTCATGGTTGAAACAGGACACCCGCAGAGCACTACACGAGTACTCGAAGACAACCAGTCCACAGTACTCCAATCAACAGGTGACTACAAGTCCTCCAAGTCGGATCACTACAGAAGGATTCAATTTTATATTGAAGACAATCAAAGGAAGGGAATCATTTGGATTGACAAGGTACCTACCAGCGACAACATTGCAGATCTGGGAACAAAACAAGTCAAACCAATTGAGCAATTCGAAAAATTGCGAGACAGGGCCATTGGAAAAAAGCCCAATGATTACATGGGAGCCAAGGTCAAGGACATCTTGAATGGCAAATACGGGATGGGTTTTAAGTGATTTCACTAGAGTCGTATGCTTAAGCGACTGCATTTCAAGTTTCTTTTGAAACTTTTGACTTGTCGAGGGGGTCGCGTTATGGAATTGGGCTAATGAGCTTACCGCATATGGGAAATGATTCTTCGGATTGACTAACCGTAGATGACACGCTGGCTATCACAGATAGGGTTTCCAGCCACCATTACAATCGGGCTATTGTTTACTCCACAGCGCGAGTAGTAGAAAGAAGACGTGAGAGAGAGAGAGAGAGAGAAAGAGAGGGAGAGAGAGAAGAATTATATTATGGGTTGGTCCTAATGTAATCTCTTTGTTTTGTTTTTGTCGTGATGTGATTTACACAACTTTAAAGCTTTAGCAATTGGCACGACTACAAAGCGCCAATCCAGAACAAAGAAACGCGCATTTATCTAAATTCGTTCTCAAGATAGATATCGATGGAGAAGAAGGAGACTCCCCCTGCGATGGCTTTTCTTGACTGTTCTCTGTTCGCCCTTCCATCTCCATCTCCTCCCATTCGGCTTTCAAGCTTTTACTCAAAATCGGAAGAAGACCAGAAGATAATGGGCACTAAGAAGCCCATGCGCCGTGAGACTGACGCCCATGGTCAAAATTGGATCTCAATCAATTTGGATGGTAGTCCCAAATCGGTAAGCAGCTGGTTGCTGTTTGAAATTAGCTTAATTCTACGTCCCGCGCAGAAGGAGAAGGTGGAGAAGGCGAGTCATATGTCATATAGTCTAGTCTAGTCGTCTAGTCTAGTTAATACTCTCCCAATAACAAAGAAAAACAAGTGCACAGTAGTCACAGAGGCACTAAATGTACTTGTTCTGCTTATGCGCTAGCAAATTTGCTCCGAAAGGCCAATTCAGGCTCCAACTGGCGTCTTTCCTCCGAACAAGTCGGCAGGATTGAGTGCTCGTTCGTGTGTCATGTCCCAGGTCCACGAAGCATATGTCATATATGTGATATGTGATAAGGATAATAAGTGGGTATTGTGCACATCGCAGCCTGCCGCAGGACAAGGACAATAAAAATGAAGTGGAAAGGCGCGCAAGCGAAGCTCGTGACTTGCTGAACATGGAAGCCCAAAGGTAGAGGTCAAGAGCTGCCTTTCAGCGCACACGCACACAGCACCTGTTGTTCTGTCCCAGAGAGCCATGGAAGATACAGCAACAGGAACTCCTTCTTCGTCCACAGATTAACAGTGAATATAAAAGCTCCCACTTAAATGCAAGCACGGGGAAGTGTTGGATGTTCAGTGTTTGAGGAACATCGCAGAGCTGGAATAGAACGAGAAAGAGAATGCACCAATCAAAGAGAAAGACAGAAGTATGACAACCATATGCTAGCCATTTGGTTGTCTGGCGCGGCAAATGTGACGCGCACATAGAAGATGTGGCTGAGTCAGTGGCCTAGGTGAGCCACGGCAGCCACCACAACAC
>Ga0307979_1002000_pt1 | contig 14269 bp, 12 predicted proteins | sample OrgLakmetage1058_FD_201833 | JGI IMG/M metagenome (GOLD analysis project Ga0307979, IMG submission 201833) | Saline water microbial communities from Organic Lake, Antarctica - #1058 | ecosystem: Environmental > Aquatic > Non-marine Saline and Alkaline > Saline | place: Antarctica: Organic Lake...
TTCCTCGTTCGCAGAGTGGCAGTGAATAGAAAAGCCCCCCCTCAAAAATACAAACAACAACATGCAAGCGGGCCGCTTGTGGCCTAGCGGTCCCTCCCTATCAAAGAGCTAAACCCATATATCTTCGATCAAACGCCACGGACGCTAGTCGTGGTCGTCCTCCAGCGTTTTTCGATACCCTCGCAAGGCCCTCCACCTTGAGAGCAAGTCGACTGCGTATACCCCGAGAAAAACAGACAAAGACGAAAGACGCCCACATCCTTGAATTCAGGCATCCAAGCAGAAACCAAGAGAACTGCGGGTTTTCTGGGGTTTTGCCCACTACGGGTAAGCAGAAGATCCGGTAAATAAAAAGTGCGCTGAAGAAAAACCCAGGCGTGGGTTTTCTTGGTTACTGCATCCAAGGGCATTTGAGGCCCCCGTAAGGGAGTGTTTCAGCTTCTCTCGGGGTCGAAATTTTTGCTTCTTCTTTCTTCTTTGCTTCGATCTGAAACACGTGCATTGCGATAAAAAATGGGCAAAATCGGTTAGTTCACGTTAAGTCTTCTCGCTACCATGCTTCGTAGGCTGCTGAAACTCTACCACTCCATTCTGACGCTTTGCTATCATATGGTTGTTTCTAGATGCTGCCGTTGGGCGGATTGACGATGGCTGCCGCGAGAAAGTTTGCTTTCCATTCTTGAGGACAACTGGCATCGAGCGGCCGCGGCTCTTTATTACCATCCTCTTCATGACCTCGTCGGTCAGTGCAACCTTTGCATATTATTAAGAAAGCAGAGTATAATTTTAGACGACTGAATACTAGGAGGAGGGATAGGACCAGCCTGCCCTTGAACATTCATCATATCATGCGAGCGGTCACCACCTCGACTTGTATAGAAAGCGGCGCAGGAATAGCTCTAGCACAAGAGAAATGACACTGCTGTCATCACAAAATAAAACTCTGTAGAAATATGCAAAGGTTGTTAGTACTCTCTCCTTCTTCATTAATGTCTGCGTGGATGCATTGCGTTCACGTTTCTGTCCCCTTTGTCTCACAGGTCTTGGTGCTCGTCGCTTTCATTCTTGGTTGCGCCACTGCATCGACCTTAGATAGCAGCGGCGCTCATGTTGGAGCTCTCTCATTTGCTGCCGTTATTTCCTCCCTGGTATGATATTGCTCTTGTTCTTCTTTTAAAATTCAAAGTTGGGAGTACTAGTACGTAAGCGTCGTAGTTGAGAGACTTGTAGCCTGTTGGCAACAGGGGTTGGAAAATGGAGGTTACGGTTGTTCCGATTTACGCACTTTATTTTCGAGTGTTTGATCGACAGCTCGCTTCCTCTGTTGTTATCATTCCTTCGTCTGCTCAATTCACTTCCTGGCAGATGTGCTTAGCTCTCACTGGCGTGGGTTTCGCAGTACTTCGCAAGTACAAAACTCCTCTGTCCATTGGTGCTTACGTCGGGAGCATTTTCGTCATGGCCAACTTCTGTTTGATTCTCTGGTATTGTGGTGCTTTTGATTGTTTATTGATTTCTTTGTTCGTTGCTTTTGTTCTGCGCATTTGTGTCGATAGTCGTGTGCACATTCGGGGGATTAGGTTTGTGATTGTCTTGGTGGTGTTTATATGTTTATGACTGTGCCTGTTTTCGTCCTGTAGCATCCGCGTATCAAACTCCTTGTGTGTCTGTTTGTGTTCGCCTGCACGTGGATTCGTCGCCACCATACCTCTACATGTAGTGCCATCTTCGGGAATTTAGCCGATGTCACCGACGATGACTCCGTCGACGCGCCTTACGAAGCTTTTGCCACCTTTCAATTCTTTTTGTTCACGGTAATCAGCGAAATTTGAATGATAAAAATTGAGCTAAATGCATTGACGAGGGGTGGAAGCACAACAAGAAAATATTTTTTGAAGAAATTTGATGTCTATCTGCGCAGTCATTTCAAAGATTTAAGCGACGTTCATCATGAAAAGAGGGGGAGAAGTCATTGGTATGCCTTGAAAGGTATTCACGTCTCTTTTTTTTTTGGAGCTTATTTTGGTGCTTTCACTGAACTTTTCATTTGCTTATACTCCTCTGTATTTTTCTTATCCTTTTGCTTTTCTTCTTTATGCCTGTGTAATGACAACAGGTGTATGCCGTGTTCGGTGTTACCTTGTCGGTGTTTCGGAATTCTTTGCTTGACAGCGGGCCGTCCTATGACGATCGAATGGAGTCGCAAGACCGCCAGAATCATGAGACCTCGCCCCATGGAAACAACGAAAGCGCGGTAAATACACCTTTTATACCTCGAACATTTTTGCTTTTCTCTTTTTCTCGACCCTTTTCCTACCCTTGTCTTGTTTTTTACTGTGCTCCTAAATTCACAGTTGGGCATGTGATTTTCTTGGGTGCTCCGTCCCCTTGAATGTATCCGTTCATTCATTCCTTTGCCTTCTTGTCGGCTAACGCTTCTCCCGCCCTGTTGTTTTTATAACACATATGCGTGTTTACAATGCGCGATTGTGCTTTCTCGTCGAAATTGGGCATTGTTAGGTCGTGCAGGCAGCGCCTGAACCTTACGGCGAATATGGCGGCGAAGAGCCAAATTACACCTAAATAAATCGGGGGAATTCGGCGAGTAGTGAGAGGGAGTTTTGTTGTGTGATCGCAATTGCCGATATGAATGTCTGAATGTCCGACATTTCCATTACACAAAAGAACAGTTACCCTAGTCAGACTTCTTCCGGAGGATTCCTCAATATTCAGCCTCGTGCTAATTGCTGTTGTTTCTTTGCAACTAGGGAGTGCAATCTAATCCAATCTGATGTACGAATTCGAGATACGAAATGAACGGTGGAATATAAACACATACCTATAATCTTTATCATATATCTGATATCTGCGATCCTCTTTAGGTTTAATTCGATTTTAGTATTTTCCTTCCTTGCGCCGTATGTAGTTCAGCATTTACGTGAAAGAAGTTAGAATTAACCGAATGCCGCCGAATGCTTCTTTTTGGGATAATTATGTGTTGTATGTACAAATATAACAAATCGAACGAGCTGAATGGCCTGTTCAGAGTTCATATAGCAGAGGCAGCCACAGCCACCAGACCTAATAAACCGGAATGGCATTACACATCCCCTCAGGTGCTTCCACTTGGTTCCAAAAAGTCGAAAGTGTCTTCTTTCGGAGGTGGGCCGTTGTCAAACCACCCCTCGGGCCAGGCCGCAATTCGCCCTGTCTGGGGGTCGTCCCACAGGTTTACAGGGTGCTTCCAATACCGCGCTGCTGCCTGGGCTGCCACATTAGAGCACGCAGCCAGTGCTGCATTGTCGTCGTTGTTGTCGTTGCCACTGCTGCTATCATCATCGTTGCCGTTGCTACTGGCGCTACTTCTGCTGCTGCTCCGGCTAGCACCCGCACCAGCATCCACACCGGCAGTCGTTGCTGCTGCTGCTGCTGTCTCAGAAGCGAGGATCGCGCAGCCCTGTCTTGCCGTAGCCGCAATGAGCAAATCCGCATACGCAAAAGAGTCGCTGGCGTGCGTAGAGTCTGCGTTTCGGCAGCAGCGGCGGTGGAACTTTGTTGGTAAAGACGCAGAGAGCGGGGCGTCAAGAGAGGAAGACAACGATGAGGTTGAAGCAAACGCAGGTGCCTCTTTGGTTTGAGACTGGTTGCAAGCTCCCTGTTCTTGGCCGCTGGAGTCGAACACTTCCCATGGGCTCTGGTCGCCATTGGGTGTGGTCGTTGTGGTAATGTTATTGCTTCGAGGAATCCTAGAATTGCCACTATCACTGCTCCTGCTCCTGATTACACTCGATGAAGAAATACCATCAACGTCCTCGCCAACATAGTCATCATCAAGTCTCACCCACGAGCTGCAGCCGCCGTTGCCTAGGGCCTCGGCTTCTGAGTTGCTCAAGCATGGGGTCCATTGAAACAACGCGCAAATCGGCCCACTGCCACTGCCATTGGTGCCGCTACTAGTGTATGTCCTGCTGGCACTGTCACTGCTGCCACTGCTGCTGCCACTGTTGTTGCCACTGCTACTAGAGTGGTTCCCAGGAGGCGGCGGCTGGTCGCTCAAACGGCGCAAGCCGGTGCGCACGTGGCCGCCGGTGGCGAGGGCGTCGATGTAAATGGCGTTGGGAAAACGGTACGACAAGTTGAAAGCCGCCTGCAAGTGCGTGTGTTCGTGACAGAGAGACAACATAAAAGGTGAGAAGATGAAAAAAAAGAGTTACTATTTCAGGGTTCATTTAATGATTCAGCGTCGATGCATTCATTGAATGTAAAGTGGGGGGAAAAGAAAAAGAAGGAAATCGCAAATCGCGCAAGTCGCACTGTCAGAAAAAAAGTATTCGTCAGTACTATTTTCTTCTCCTTCTTCTTCTTCTTTACCTCTAATGTTTGCTGCTTGTAGTACCCCGTCAGCTGACTCACGTCTAACAGTTGAGGAGGGCACCAGGCGCTCATGCCGGGCAAATGAAAAGCACTCGCGCATTCGGCAATCAACCGCTCGGACGCCACTATAGTAGGCTCCAGAGATATCTACTTATACACGTGTGTACATAAGAAGTTTTGGTGAAAACAACAAAGAATTCATTATAAGTAATGAGATGAATGAGTGGACGAGCCAAAAAGGGAAAAAGAATTACTCTTGATAAGAATGGAACATCCACTCTCACGCCCTGGCCATTCTTAGTACAGACTGTACACATGTAGAAAACCACTTCTCGGGACATATCATACCTTCATGGCCAGGCCAATTGCGTCTCCTGGGGGTGAATTCGCCATGCTCAAGAGGAAAAATCGGTTCCTGGCTTGGTCTGCCGCCAGCTGCTTGCTTGCATTCGCGAACACGTTCAAATCGGCCGAAGGATTGAGAGAACCTTAAGACGACGACAACAACAACAGCAACGCATAAAAGTTCACAAGCAAGAACACATTTAAAAAGGCACATGAAATTTCAAACGATACACATGTCTACTGATACATACGGTATGATGAATTCCTATATGAAAGGAAAACACATGCAGGTAATGTGATCGCATATACACTACAGGTATGTTACTGAAGTAGATCAGAACGGATATTTAAAATTGTACCGATCGACGAGGTAAACGTGTTGTCAATGTGGCAGCCGTCTTGCGCGTATGGGGTGCCGCCACCGGTAAACTCCAAATAGTCGCTGACCTGTAGAATAGACAAAGAAAGGAAATAGACAAGGAAGAAAGAGAATCAGGCAAGCGGCGGGAGAGGTGGATGAAAGAAAGCGAATATACACAAGGAGGGTAAAAACATAAAACCACATTCAGAAAACTTGAAAGGCAGCATTCAAACACGTAAAATTAAATTCTACGAAGGAAGACAGTGTGCGGGCACACGTGTGTATGCGGCATCTACGTATCAAGAAATGTGTGTGATAGAGCGATTATGATACTACAGGTAGTACGCCAAAATAGTTCAAAAGAATTACCCAAAAGAGGGCGCGGTGTTGGCGTTCAATGAGGATTGGGTAAGTGGTTTCGTTGGGCGAAGACACTGAACTGTCCCACATGACGCCTTCAAAGAGGTCTTCCACCTGGAAATAGAACAGAATAGAATAGAAACGTAGGTGAGCGTGATACTGTAATTGCACAAAGAGAGGAGAGGTGAAAGAAGAAAAAAACGGGAGAATGAAAAGAAAAGGAAAACAAAAACACAGGAATAATGGTTCACCACTGAAATCATTCGATTTATCATAATCGGCGTCATCGCATCATAGTGCCCGTTGTTACCTGAGCCCAGAATGCTTGTTTAGTCGAAGGCTTGATGCCTGCATACGCCTCGTTGCCAGTGGCGCATTCGTTGCCGTGCTTGGAGATCCACAGAGTGATAATTTCGCTGGGGTGGGCATCCAGCCACGCGCGCACCTATTTTTTTAGAAACAAGGCAACGAAGCCATGAAGATGGAGAGACGCGGAGAGAGGCATACAAAACGCACACACGAAAGTGAAAAGTGCGTCAAGGCACAAGACGACTACATCAGGCATGATGATCAAATTTATTGACTAAAATTTCAAACAACAGATGTTCGCTCTCATTTGCATTTGCATACTTCTGACCTGAGTGAGGTACGTGTATGCCGTGTCCCTGCTTTGCACCATGTGCAAACAGTACCAGTCGTCGCTCGTGTACATGATCCGAAAGTCCAAAAATCGCAACTTGAAAAAACACCAGAAACGTGCACACAAGCATGCGGTAAATGACGTGGATTGAAAAGAAAAAAAAAGACGTAAAAGCATACTTTTCTTTTCTCTCTCTCTAATTGCCGTAACAAATTCCTTCAGGTTCGCGAACTTGATTCTGCTGCCTGAGCTGCGGATTGAAGAATTACTAAAAGTGCTACTTTCTAAGCGTCAACTTCCAATGTACTTCTGATGGCTAGCTATACAAAGTGAGGTCTGGTAATGTTCAAAAACTTACTCCATTGTCGAGTTGGGCAGTGACGTTTAACGTTTGAGATTGCGCTTGCTGCAGCGCGTATTCCAGCGCGCTCATATTAGGGAACCTGCCACCCCGCAAACACCACCAACATCGTACAGGCAGACATTAGCAAAAAAAAAACACACGGAGACACATGTCCAGCTAAATAAAAAAAGGGCAAATATAACATCAATTAAAGGTACAACACCGTGCTTTTCCAAAGGATGCTGTCATAAGTATAGTTTTTAGTGTCTCAAATGTTAGCAGTACCTCTCCGAAAAGTCGTGCAAAGCTTTCGACAACACCCCGTAGTCGTCCACGCCGCCGTCTGCTACAACCTGAAGAGCCACATGTACAAAGAGAAAAGAAGATAGAGGTTGGCAAGAAAGTAAATTTTAAAGAGCTTGGCCGCTCAGCAAAGCAGTATTATAACAATGACGCGAATCTTCAAAGTGAACCTTCTCTTTCTGCACTCGTAATCCTCTTAGTGTCTTCCGAGGAGAACAATTCAAATCAGAAATTGAAAATCCTACGGTAACCCTATGAGTCTTTGGGAAATTAATAAAGATCTGAAATCATATAGGAGGGCTCGGGTGAAAGAGGAGAGTGTGCTTACCGTGGTTAGATCGTAGGTCATGGTATCATGCGTGCCTGGCAAGCTCATATCCAACAGAGTTGAATTAGTGAGGGCAGGTGCAATAGCGCCCATCCAATTGGCAAGGTAGCTGTCTGAATCGAAAGCATCGTCATCTCCGTTGTCGCTGCTGCCGTTGACACTGCCGCGGATTCCATCACCGCTAGATGATTCGGCTGAGAGGAAGGCATCACCATCGTGGATTCGGGACGGGGAATTCTTCGGAGCGCCGTGGATAGACTCTGCTACAGCGCTAGATGCGATTAAGCATGCTATTAAATGCCGCATGAAATTTATTGAACGGCTGGGCACAAAAGGTCTCCAGTTAATGCACAAGGAATAGCGCTATGTGGCACTCCTTCTCGCAAGAGATGCGAATCCTCTTCCTGAAGGGATCGGATGAAGTCTTGGTTGAGCTTTTGAGTTTAGTTCTGAGTTTCCGAGTTTCTTTGAGAGAAGAGATGAAACGTTCATGATCCCCTGTTCCCCCCCCCTTTGGCTGCTTTTTACGGCGGCCATCGGGATATACTTCTTGCGCAATTTCGTTTCGATTTTGTCTGTGAGGCGAAATCGCCGAAATGGGGGGGGAGGGGGGGGGGGGGTCGAAGGTATAGAAGGCGCAGAAGGAAGGCAAGGTAGCAACACCGGATACCTAACCCCCTGCGCCGCAGTATCATCCCGAGGCACTTCCTTTCGAAGGCCTACTTCCTGAATGCACCGCTTTCGACAAGCGACAAGCCTTAGATGGCCTCGCTTGGGCCTCGTTGCTCGTTGCTCGTCGCTGATAATGTCGCTGTCGTTGTCGCTGTTGAACTGTTGTCGTTGCCGTCGCCAACCGCTGACTCGACAAGTGAGAATGAGTACAAAGTCGAAATATGGCGAAATTACACTAAGGAACGAATTTCTTCCAATAAGGGAGCCGCAACGAAATTTCGTGAATATCGGTAAATTTAGACGAAACGAAATCCCGTTAAAAGCAGCCAAGCCCCCCCCCCCCTCAGGCAGACGCAAGCACCTGCACCTACACTCCGCACTCCGCTTTTCAGTTTTTGGCCTCGTGCTACGGCTCTGTGCATATCTCCTTCACCCAAATCGCCCCTTTATAGACATATACCCCAGCTATTCTGTTCTTTAAACTTAACTTGGGATGGGCAATTGCCGATCGCCGATCGTCGGCATTTGCGATTTGCGATTGGACTTCGAGGTGTACATCATTTGAAACTTGCGGAGGAAAAAAAATCCTTTATGTAATTTCTGCGATGGTTCTCTATTTACGGCTCAAAAGTTAAAAAGGCGTGCAAAGACAGACAAAGAGAAAAGTGCTATTTCGATCTGGCCGAGTCCATTGAAGGTGCTGTAATGTCGACATCGATGTCGCCAATGGTTTCCATGGCACACCTATAACACGAAAGGAACGAAGAGGAGTGGAATTGAGCGATAGGAGTGAAATCGAAATCGAGAAAACCAGCAGGAACCACATGCGTATTCCCTGTGCAAAATAAGCGCTAAGACGCGATGACAATCACTTCCCCTCTCCCCTATCGACCTCTCCTAATATATATTTCTAATCTCACCGCACAGGCGTTGCACCGTGCGCTGGGCATATGCCATTAGGGCATGTACTATCTTGCTGTTGCTCTCTGCTTGCGTCATCGACGTCTGTACTACTTCCATAGTATTTCTGTTTGGGCGGTGGCAATACCTAAAAAAGGCCGGGGCAGTCGTTCATGCGGGAAAGTGAAGATAGGTGGCAGGGTGCACCACAAAGGAGAGGTTTTAAAAAAGTACAGCGTTGAGAAAAGCAAAACAATCAGAGATCTGAGGAAGAGGGGGGGGAGTGTGCGCCCCAACAACAACATGTAGTACACCAAAGGTACGCAAAGGGAAGGATGTAAACGACAAGCAACATCAAGCAAGTTTTTGTGGAGCAATCAAAAGTATTGCGTGCACATAAGGCAGCATCCGAAAAGGTGAATATGATTTTACCGAGCTCGCCGGCCGTTGCAGCAAACTTTCGTAGTGAGCGCTGAAGGCGTCAGAGTAGCGGGCCAAGTCGGGGACGCGCGGGAAAACCGCCCTTTCAAGAGGGGGTTCCAAAAGAATGGGAAGTGCGTGAGAAAAGACGCATAAAGAAAGACAGACTTAAAAAATACGAAAACGGCGAAAATGAACAAATGAGTGCAGGTGCATTGATTTCTTTTTGGTATTGTGTTGCTATTGCGATGTGAGATTGTGCTTATTATTGTTGATGTTCTCTTACCGGAGCAAAACTTCGTTGAACAACCGCACGTGCAGCGGCAAATTTGGCCTAGGGAAATCCAAAGTTAGCACAATTCTGCGCCCGGGCCCGTCGTTCACCACGAAGTGCAAGTTGTTGTCGTCAAACACGAACGATTCGCCGTTTTCCCACCTAGGAGGGAGGGGGTGTCATTTTGAACAGTGAGAAAAGTGGAGAGAAGGGGGGTGAGGGCGTAGTGATAAAGACAAAAGGATCGGAAAAGGAAACCAAAACAAAAAAGGAACGACCCTTTTCACATCTGTATACTATCATCAAATGTGCAACCACGCAGAATTTTATGTTGAACAATCGTTACGCGAGAGTTAACCTATAGAGGGTCTTCCCCTTAAGAAAATGCGTGTGATCTTCGAGCTGGCAAGTATAGTCAACATAGGAAAGGGTAGTCATGACATGACACCAATATCTCATCACTATATATATATAATTATATACATGCGTTTCTGTTGTTATTTTCTTACCGAAAAGTGTCCCATTCAGAAGTGTCTTGGCAATCGATGGTGACGTAACTTCGAGAAGGCAACTCCGAGTGAACGGAAGCATTGTCGTTTGAAGTAGACGATGACTCTAGGCTCGGCAGTGGCGGCGGCGGTGCTGGAGAGCAGCAACGGTCTTGGTTGCCTTCCCTGGAAAACAAAGGTGGGAAGAAGACGAAAACAGTCAAACCGAAACTCTGAATACTGCACACCATTAATGAACCCCTTCGAAAAGCACATATTTGTCCACCCTTCCCTTCCATTCATCTCCCACTTCCTATGCCTTCTAAATCCTGTCCTCCTAATATAATGTGATTGCTGGAAAAAAACAGAATCAACGCACCAGTCGCCCGGGTCGAAGTACTCTTTTTCTCTGCACAGCGCGAAGTAGGCGTTGGTGGTGGATGGGGGCGACTCCAGGCCGAGCTGTTTAAGAGGGTTCGCAATGAGAAGTAATGTAAGAGGGAGAAGGAGAGGATAGAAGAAAGAGAAAAGAAAGAGAGAAGGCAAAAAAATCGTATGCATGTATATCCTACGCGTATCTTTTTCTACTGCTCATGCTGCTGCCGCTATGCTGCCACATTTACTTCAATTCCTACAGACCTTTACCGCTACATGTCATACACACATCCGCTCCTACACACATCCGCAAGCCTAAAGATCATAGTTGGGGAAATGAAGCCTGCAGCCAGAATACTCGAGGAAGCAAGCAACACCAATTTTGCACCTGCACCAGTTCTTCAACTGTCACTGCTGCTCCTGTATCTCTCCTTCTGCTACTACCACCTTCCACCCCACAGTAGCCCCAAAAACACTGCAAGTGATCAACATCAACCACAACCCTAACCAAACACCCACACCCGCAACCCGCAACCCGCAACCCGCCCACCTGCAAGCGAATCGCCCCCGCAAAAGGCCCGCGATGCGGCGACATGGCGAAGCCCGGCTCGAGGGTGAACACGTTCAACTGGTCCGATGGATGGGGTTGGTGTTTTCATTCAAGCACACATGAGAGAGAGAGGTAGGCGCAACGACAGGGTCGGGCAGACAGCACAGGTGTGTTAGCAATGCTACAGGTAATATGGACTACACCTACGAGTTTCTCGCCCAAGCAATCACATGATCCGAGACATAACAAGTGGCATAGTTCCAATTCGTCTCCTAAAAGTATACGCCGTGGCGCACTTCGCAAGGAAGGCCATGCAAAACTGCAGATTGCTTGAATGGCATACGTAAAGCAACGAGAAGTGCACTACGCACTACAGTAGCTCTTTTTTGTCTTACCGTAGGGACCCAGGGATAGCGTTTCAGAAGCTTAGCAATCACTGGAAATTCGCCGCTATCAACCAGAGAGGTGTCCTAATATATAGGGGCGTATGCACACACACACATGATTGCAGGTACCAGCACACACGTAAGGGCGCATACGAACGTGTTGAATCCATTTGAATTATGACAATAATTCAAGCAACGAGCGGACGAGCTACTTGTAGCTATAGATCCAGATCAAGCAAGCTAGCAAGAGTACAAGCAAAGATGTGGTGAAAGTAAACAGTGAAATGGAGACACAAACCTTGCTGAGCATTCGAAAACTGAGGGTGCGTTGCCACGGAAACTCCTGACACGCAAAAGGAGCAGCATCACCACGTTGGGTGTGATTGTTCTCCCATGTTAAGTACTCGTCTCGAATTTCTTTCCATAAGCCGCCTGCCGTCAATTCCTGCTGAAGATCCTGCGCCCTAACCACGAAAAAATTGTTGAATTACAGCCAAAGCGGGCACGAATCAATCATGAGCACACGTGCACAGGTGAGCCCATTGGCACATGTAATGAACGCGCACACACACACACATGCTAGCCAATCGAGCTCGTACTCTATAATACTTGCAGGAAGGAATAGAAGCAGCTTTTAAAAAGTAAGGAGTGGTGCCGCGCAGATACTAACACACGCACCTAGGCTCAAGCTCGTGCGTTGACCAGCGTCCAGTTGCACCGCCAGCTCTCGGCAAAATGTTGTGGGCTAACAGGAGGTTCACCTGTCGGCAGATGAAGAGAGAGACTGACTCAAAATGCGAAGAAGTCGTAAAGCACTTTAGACACACAAAATGGAATGCTCGGAAACAGGAAGGCAACTATTTGCTCGCCAGCGCCCGCATCAACAACTACAGACGTCATTGTTAAAGGATGCTTGAGTAAAAGCAAAAAGCCGCACCGGATTGCTTCTAGCTCCAGCGTGGCCGTCAACGTGCATTAGGCAGGCTGCGAGCCAAGCTCCGATAAGAGTAACAATAGCTATGGGCAAGCCCACGAAAAGAATGCACACTACTCGACCAAGCGAGCACTTCATTGGAAACCGGCTATGCTGGAAATAGAGCCTTGGATAAAAATTAAGTTGCTTGGATGTCAATTCTTAAGATAAAAACAGTAACCTCACGGCTAGCGGTACATGCTGCAAGCAAAAATAGAGAGTTTGGGCAAAGTAGCAATGCGCGCTGCAAGGCCAGCAGCTATCTTAGCTTAGTAAGTTGCCTAATTAAACTAGAAACCTATCAATCTATCAATAGCTCTGTAGTCAGTCTACTTAGCTTCTAGCTTCTAGCTGTACGGTGTAAAAAAAAATTGCACTACAGCCAGTTGCGGGTGACAAGAAAGCAGGAAAACGGCCGACCCCCTTGTTTCTTAGGAAATTTCTTAGATTTCCGCGTGAGCCCCCCTCAGTTTCTTAGGTGACTGGCAGACAGGCAGGGCAGAAAGGCCGCCGTTTCTTAGAAACCAGAGCCAACACCCCTCAGTTTCTTTTAAAATTCACTAAATTTGACCCCTCAAATTCTTAACGTGAGTGTTTCTTTTCACCCGCAACTGGCTGTACAGTAAATTGACTAGAAGAACCGGCAATGCACCAATCGGCTAACACTAGCTAGCTAGAATAATTCTACCTTGGCCCTATTTCGATCTTTTCTTTCTTTCATTGCAGAAACGTATGTGTTCGGGGCATCTGCTGTTGAAATAAATATTTTTGAGACAGGCCCCGAAGGGCCGGAATTAGAAGACTAACAGGTAGAGAAGAAAAGCAAAGCAGCGCAAACAAGACCTAAGAAGCTAATCAGGCGCACATGCCCCTGAAAAAAAAATTCACCTCGATTTTTTTAAGCTTTTCCAAAAAAAAAGTCACCCTCCAAATGACAGCACGATCTTATTATCGATCGGTGCACCGAATAGGTGTGAAAATGCCCCCATTCCGAGGTCTTTCTAGAAGCGATAGGGCTTCAAAAGGCTAGAGCTTGAACTACAAGCAACGCATGATTAGTTCTGAGCATTCTCCTGTCTAAACTCAGTGAATGCTTCCCTGGATTTTGCGTCCTGTTTCCATCTTCTACCGGAGGTCGCAGAGTTGGCCTGATGCGATGAAATGACGCATCGGCCTCCGCGCAAGTGTAGCCCATAACCTCTCGTAAGGGGAAAGTTTACTGGGTGGCTTGGTACTATTATTAGCAAAGCAGTGCGAGCCCTAGCGGCCCGTTTGGTGCAACGTCAGCGCATTTTTGTGACAACCCCGTGGTTGTGGCTTTTGGTGCTTTGTCTTTTCGGTAAATACACTCTATTGTGTATATATTGGTGCTCTCTCTGGCAGCACTCTCTTTTGTGTGGAGTAATCATTCTCTTGGAACTTTCCGAAGTTCCCTTGTTCGAGCCCGTGGCTCGGTCTGTTCGCATCCAGCTCGCCGTGCGAGCGTGTTGCTCAGTGGCTGGTTGACGATGTCGGCCGCAATTAGGAATCGCATTCCGACAAATTTGTTCATTACTAGGCACCTGATAGAGATCAACACCCAAGCTTTCGAGTGATGATCTAGTATCTTCCGCTGCTAGGTCCGGTTCCGATGAGACGAATTCGGTGTGTGCGAGCTACACCATCTAGATGAACTTCATTTGGATATATGGCGAGTTTATTGGACGAATGTGAGAAAGGATGGCTGTGAAAGCCCAGCAGGAAATGGGGAGAAACCAAGAAGCTTGCGGTGACTAAAAACGTGTTTGTCACTACTTCTAGAACAACTTTTTCAGTGTCTCGTCTCTACCTTTGGTGATAAGTGCATATAGATCCTCTAAATTATGATGTCATATCTACCATTGCTGGGCAAGTTTTGCACTCCTTTCTCGTTCGTTTCGAGGAAATGAACGATGACCTGGGCATGTGCATTGGGTTGTCGATATCGCCGAGCACTCATGATGTACTGTTTCGATCGTTGCGACTCGATGGATCAAGTCAAGCGTAGCGTCCAGAACGAATTACCCATTTGTGGAAAGCAATGTTGTCTATGTCTTCTCGGCTACTTTGAAGAAATCAATCGAATGGGCTCACGCCGCAACGCCGTAAGGAAGGCACCCATAAGGCCAACCACCCCTTTGTTGCTTAAAGAAGGCAGC
>Ga0307979_1002009_pt1 | contig 14228 bp, 10 predicted proteins | sample OrgLakmetage1058_FD_201833 | JGI IMG/M metagenome (GOLD analysis project Ga0307979, IMG submission 201833) | Saline water microbial communities from Organic Lake, Antarctica - #1058 | ecosystem: Environmental > Aquatic > Non-marine Saline and Alkaline > Saline | place: Antarctica: Organic Lake...
CCAAGTGCCTCTAGCATCAACAGCAAGGCGATGGGCCTCTAGAAAGACACCATCCGCTCCCGGTCAGCACCTGCTCGAGGATGCCGCCGTGATTGCACGCATTGTGGAAGCTGCTGCTCTGCAACCTGGAGACACTGTCCTTGAAGTAGGGCCTGGCGATGGGCGCTTAACACGTGCCCTGCTCTCAGCCGTGTCGCCTGGCGGCACGGTGCGAGCCGTAGAGCTTGGCCCCGACATGGTTCGTCGTTTAGAGTGGAGTTTGCTCGATGGGCCTGACCGCCCAGGCCCTGCCCGCCACCATGGAGCGTTTGGAGAAAGCGGTGCTGGGCGAGCAGCCATCAACTTCAGCCACGGCTACGTGCGGCGGGAAGAAGTTCATGGCGACGTCACGCTCGAGCTCATTTGTGGCAGTGCGCAGGACGAAAGCTTACCTCTCGGTCTCGCCTCCGTAGACGCAGTAGTGGGCAATTTACCTTATTCGATTTCCTCGCCCTTCCTGAAGCGGCTCGCTCTCCTTGATGGACCACGGGAGGTGGCAAATTTACTCGATACAGGAGCTACTGAATCAGCTACACCATCAACCACAGCAAAGAACGATAAATGCGACAGCCCAGCAGATTTCAAACTGCCCCGAGCAAAATGGCGCTCGGCAGTGTTTTTAGTGCAGGACGAGTTTGCTCACAAGGCAGCAGCTAATCCCTCTGGCGCTACTCCAAGGGCACTTGCAGCTGAGCCTCGTCACAAGCAGAGTGCTACCCACGGTGGGGGCGGCAGCTACGGTCACTTGGCGGTGCTGTTGCGCGCAGTCTCGGTGGTGGACCTCGTCGGTGCGCTCGTGTTGCCAGCTGCATTCAACCCGCCTCCAGCGGTCAACTCGCGGGTGCTGCGGCTAGTGCGCCGAGAGGATGATATGGATGTGCAATCTCCACCAAGCCGAGATAGCATCGAGGATGGCGCGGTGTTTCCCTCTGCCACAGACCAGCATTGTGAGCTGCGCAGCCTTAACAGAAGTCCCGATAGCAACGTAGAAACGACTGTTTCTGTTTCTGCCGACGACAACAGCAGTTGTAGCAATAGCGGCAACGCAGCAATATTAGCGACGACTATAGCACAACAGTGGTTAGCTTTTGTGCGGTTGTGCTGGGCTGCCAAACGACGCACAGTGCGTGCAAATCTCACAGCCAAAGGGGTCTTAAGGCGACTTGACATTAACACTACCAGTGAAGGAACTCAGCCACAGAAAGAAGCTCTGATGGCAGTCCTCGACTCTCCTCGCTTCATAGCTCTGTGCGCGAAGCGAGCAGTTGAAGTGGAGCCCGAAGTATATCGCCAGCTTTTTATAGAACTCCACAGCGCTGGAGTGGTCTTCCCTGATACAAGCGCTCCTCGCGATGCCCCCGAAATGGCACATCGACGTGTCCACAAGAAATAATAATTGAAGGTTTCTTAAATTTAAAGTTTGAACGACCGCAGACTATAAGAAACGAGTATGATTATGCTTCTTCCTTTTTCTATTTATATAACACCCTGGGCCATCTCAGCTTCAGGTTGCTTTCGGGCACCAGTCCATTCCCATATAGCTATTGATCACTATATTCACCTCATTCGATTGGTGGAAAGTGGAAAGGGACATCCGGATATCAGACCCATTGCCATTACGGACCCGTTACTGTATAACAACAACCAAAACTACTCGCAAATTCGTACTGGCGCTGGCGTGCCAAAATGTGGTAAACCACGATTTATAAAGTGCAATTGTTATACGTTATAAGTGGGCCTTGTGCTTGTGCTGAATATGACGTAGAAGGGGGTCATGCTGCCTTCTTTTTGTCTATCTGCTGTGCTTCGTGCTCCCTCCCACTTTAGCTCTCTTTCGCTCAATTTCTATTTTATAACGCGCACGTGCAACACGCGACGGTGCTGAAGGCAATCATATCACAGCAACGCTTTCGTCGGCAAGGGTTTGCGGGCCGGCGGGCGAGAGAGGGGCCGCAAGCGAGCGAGGCCTTGTAAGGAAGTGGTGGAGTCAAACGAGTCAATGCGGTACGGGCGCTGCACTACCGCGACCGGAGGAGGTAGCACCGGCCGTGGGCTCGACGCATCGTCGTCGTTATCGTCGTCGTCGTCATCGGACATGGAGTCAGAGTAAACAGCCTCCGGGCCTCGCCGTGACTTGACAGGTGTTACAAGGCCGGCGGCTGTTGACAAGAAAATAAACGAAAAAGAAAACTACATTCAGACACACACAAGGAAGTCGTGACATTACACAATGAACGAAAGAGTGCATGAAACACATGTATGAATTGATTGAGAACTCTTTAGTAAACCTGCTCATTCCCTTCCATTACCTTCTCCGCCACCGACGAGGTTGGCCGGCCATTCCCAGCACGCTCCAGCGCCGGCGAAAGCGCTGCGCTCTGGGGCTTCCACCTTCAAGCGCAAAGTAGTGGCTGACTGCGAGCGCCCCAGAGATGGCCGTGACCGCCTCAGCACGGGCGGCCCAACGAGGTAGTTTTCGTTCGTGCTGTCGCTTGAACCTCCTTTGTTGCCTCCTCCTCCGCCACCATCGCCGCCACCACCGTTAGTGTTGCCTTTTCTTGTGGAGGATTCGACTGCTGCAATATCTGGGTTCGATTTCGTGGCACTACCAGTGCCACTGTCGATACCAGCCTTGCTATGGTTGTTGTTTGCCTTACCGCTGCCGAGCTTGTTGCTGTTGTTGCTATTGCTGCTGTTGCTATTCATATTATCAAAGTGAGGAGGGTACTCTGTGGCGCTGACCGGAGTAGACACCGGCGACTGAGGCAAGCTGAGCGTGCTGTGCCTCTGAAGCATGCCGTGCAGCGAGCCAAGTGAGCGCGAGTGCATCAAGAGGCTTCCACCACCGTCTGCGAAGTTCCACGGATCGTCCTCGCTGTCGTCATTGTCATCGCTGCTGCTGTCGCCTTCAGAAAAGGAACCAGAGCCACCATGGTGCTTCCCCGGTGACCGGGGGGGGGGCGGTAAACAGTCCGCCTCACCACTACGCCTGCTGCCACTGTGCTTGTGGTTGCCACCACGAGTGCGGCTCCGGCTCCGGCTGCGGCCGCTGCTCCGGCCGTGGCGGCTACCGTGGCGGCTGCCGTGGCGGCTGCCGTGGCGATAGTGGTTGTTGTGGCCATGCGTCGAAGAGCTGTTGGCATTTGCCGCGCTAGCCGCTGACACCGCCGCAGCCCCGCCCATCACCGCTGCGCGAGCGGCACGGCGTAAGGCCGCTTCGTCTGGCGGTAAGCATTGGTCGGCCCCCGGCGGCTGTTCCAGAGTTCGGCTCAGGTGCAAGGATACGGCTTTGGCCAGCCGCTCGTACATTTCCGGGCATGCAGCCATCCGCTCGCGAAACACCTGATTGTTTGTATGTATATTTGTATGTTAGTTTAATTGATTGTTGGCTTATTCGTTTGTTTGTTCAATCGTTGGTTCATTTATTCGATTGATTGATTGATTGATTGATTGGGTGAATTTTGTTCAGGTAAAGTCTGTCAGATGCGCACGTATCAGGCATAAGAAGCAGATAGTGATTTCTCAACGAGGTGCATTTACCGTATCACCGCCAAATTCCGTTTCGAGGAGTTTCTTGACTTGGGTGTACACGACCGGCGACATGACTTTCAAAATGAACTGAATCACAAACCTGGCACAGGAAATGTTCAATGGCACAGTTAGGATATACTTGCGATAAGAAATGTGAGCCTTACGAGAGCACGATTAGAACCACACAAAAATGCAGGAGAGCGAGGATATGACAGGAGACTAAAGCAGCCTTGTGATGGTGAAACGTCTTTTTACATGTAAGAAGCATTCACTCAACCCCAAAATATCCCTGGTGTGTGTTTGCTAGTTGACTTCCTTACTTACCCGGGAATTGCCGCAGTGCCAAAATCCATGTCCGCGTAAACCACAAACTGAGTGCGTGGGGTTCCGTCGGGTTTTGGGGCCAAAGGCACGATTTGAGTCAAGTTAAACACCGACCCGAGCCGAGGGCACTGGGCCGCGGTGGTTGGCAGTTTGGACTCGTCGTTGTAGTCGCTGGACAAGAGGCGCACCTAAAGTACAAGAAAGCAAGGCTCAAGCATGGAAGTATTGGCCGCGTCTCGATTGGATTTGAAAGAGAAAGGGTTGAAAAAAATAAAAAAGCGCAATAATTCATAGACTAGTCAAGCACAATAACAACACCAGAGTTTAAGCCAAGGTACTACTCTGTACTTGAACACTAGCCGCTGCCACCTCTTTTCCTTTACAGGGCACTGCACCCTTTCGACGCGAGTGTATTTTCGAAACGTTGGAGTTTCCTCTTACCAAGATCGCCCCTGACGCTTTGAGCACGTCCACCACTTCGCACTTCACCACCATAGCCCGGTTGCTGAGGGGCCACGGGAACCACAACTCGACGTAGCCCCATATCCCGCCGAAAGACGCACGCCCTCTTGGAACCAGAGTTTCCACCACTTGCGACCGGGACACAAACTTGTTCCTGAGAGCAGACAATCAGCAGAGAAATATGAAGTGGGATTCATAACTGACAAATGCGTGCAAACGCCAACGATGAATATCACTTAGAAAGCGTGTTTCAAAGAGTGAAGCCATAAAAAAATACACGAGTACTAAGCTAAGTACTCAGTGGTACCATCGGGAAGGCCGAAAAATAAGGAATTTCTTGTTTGCGCTGCTCTAAACCCTAACTGTGTTGATTACCAAGTGGGCATGAGGTCCAGCTCACGGGCAATCGCCACCACGGGCGCGGGGTCAGCCTCAATCAACACTTCGTACTTGAAGCGGTGCACGCTGCCAGCGACAGAAGAGATGCACACGAACACATGTAAAAGAAAAGGCTAGCTGAAGCAAAAAGTGAAACATCTATGGGCGCAACTGCGATATATCATGTTTCCGATCTTTTTCAAGCACAGATTTAGTAGAGAGCGAAATCCTCACCTTCCGCCAGCAGGGGGAGGTTGGTGGAAGCAAGTAATAGTGTTGTCGGAAAAGGCTGCTTCCACCCCGTGCCATGCGCGCTCTTGTTGGGCAAGCGTTGCCGCACCGGCCGTGGGGCCGAACTCGCCTTCCACTTCATCTGGCACCTGATTGGCCGCTGCTGTTGCAGCTTTCGCCGCCGGCGATTCACCTACCGCTCCGGGCCCTGACCCAGCTCCGCCTGCTCGAGCACCGGTACTTGAAGGTGCAGCAGGTGACGCAGACATGGACGGCTGCCTTGGCGAGCCAGGCAGCGGAGACGCTCCTATGCCTGGCGCAGGCGAGGTCCTGCCTTCGCGTGCGGCCGACCCACGCGGCGTTCGCGGCGACTTTCCTACCGGGGTTTTCATGCTCCCGTTTCGCTTCAAATTGCGCCAAAAGGCTGACACGTGCTGAGCTCGGAAGTCACGCGGGCGACGCACGTCCCGCAAGCCTGACGCGGTGTAGGCGCTCTTCATGCCTCGTAAGATGTCGTCTAAACTGGTTACCAACTGGTTAGCCACATCAGGGGACTGCTTCAGGGCCTGGCGCGTGCGCCACAGCTGGAATTGGTGGGCGAGAACAATGAACACGACTAGAACGATACCGCCGAGCTCAGAATTTAGGCCCTGCACGAAGCCCTGCAATATCTGGATATCTTCCATGGTATGTAACGATTGGTACTGCAGTCTATAAAATCGCTTCGTCCCTCGTATAACAAGACTAATTATGTAATCACCGCCAGATGTTCCAACTCTCAAAGGCACTCGGAAGAAATACTTGAAAAGGCTGTTAACAGGTATGCAGTTTGAGATCCTAATCTACTTCACTCGCCGCTCGCCATCACCTCTTGAACTCCTCTATCTTGAGCATCCTGAATCCTAAAACACCAAACATCAAGATGACATGAACTGTAAACAGTAAACAGATCTTTTCCGACATCCAACGGCACGCACTTCGACGACGACTGATGATGACCTGATCTGGCGAAAAAATGGCCAACACTACTTCCGAACACTTTGACATGTGTTGTGCTCGCAGTTTACACTAACTGCTGCTATTGCTTAAGCTTCCGAACTACCCTTGTGTTGTGCTAGCTAGCTTGTAGTAGCGTGTTAGGTTGTCGCTTCTATTGTTAGACTTGAGCCAAGGTATCAATTCTTGCTGGCACATTTCTGGCATGATATCGACGTTGTGGCTTAGTACTACAGACTGTAGTAGCTGGCTAGATGATAGCTCTGAGCATTGACCTTTAGGACGCGTTTACTTCAAGCTCTGAATGAAGAATGGATGAATTGACTATTGCTATCTACTGAGCTTGCCTTAGTTTGAAGCTAGTAGGAGAGATCAAGTTTAATGCGAACTTTTTATCTACGGTGTGCTCTCACAGTAGCTGCTGCATTTACCCTCTATACGCTGACCCATTCCGGCACTGGTCAATACTATACTGAGGAAGCTATAGGTAGCACTCAACTAGTCGACAAGTTGGACGCTGGGTCATCTATCTATGATGCCGAGCATGTAAAGACCAAGATTGATCATGTGAATAGGGACCAATTTGAGAAAGATGGCAGCAATAGCAGAATCCATGAAAGCAGCAGCAGCTATGGTGGACTCCCGCAGCCCCTCGGTGCAGCACATTGGATGAGATGGGTTACCGATAATTTGACGAATCAAGTGGTTGGCAGTATTGTCAACACAAGTTCCAGCAAGATAAGAAGCAGCAATGGAACACTCACAGTTCAGTCCCTAGAGAATCGCGACTCTGGGAAGGATGCCATAGAAGAAGGCAGATTAAGGGCTCATATACCTACGAGTGTATTTACAAGAATAGCGAAAGACGCGAATGATCAGCCTAGCGATTCTCACCCTTCAGCACATCAAGGAACTGTAGACAAGATGCCCGCTCGAACATCACCGTCGCAATATACAGGAGCATGGTACCCAGAAGCAGGATATGGGGATGTCAAACACAGTGGAGGCCCTCCGTTTCTCACTGCGAGTACTGGAATTGATAATCGGTCCACTTTGCCATTTCTGCGCTGTTTCGGTCAGGCTGCTGCGTATGCAGGTAGTTGGGTAGCACGGCGATCAACATTTTTACGGACGCCGTTTCCAAACCACACAGCGATGGAATATCATGACTTCAACCTTTTTACAGCTGGCGGTGGCACGGTGCGTTATGTTCCTTTCGTCCAATACTATTATCATATAGCTTATCTTCCCATAACGTGCACTGCATTTAAATAATTCCCTTTCGTGCTCTCAGGGGCATCGCATTGTGCTTAAGCCCCTACGTCTTGGTGACTTTTTCGTCGAACATTTGTCTGGCTTTGAGCACAACCTCGAGAAAAATGCGCCAGAAGATGACAAAGAGCAGCAAGCCAAGCAGGTCATGCAAGTGCAGTCAGTAGCAAGCGATATTGTAGCCCAAAAGTGTGCTCCCTGGTTACAACTCAGCAAAAAAAAGAAAATAGGCGCTTCACTGGATTCCACTGCTAGAGGTAGCACCGACGAAGAGAGGATGCGGCGACAACAGCAGCCGCGTGCAACATGGGAACCATTGATATCATCGTTAGCGTTGATTCCATTCTATGGCGGGCCTCCAGAAACCTTCGGCAATGCTCACTCCACCAGTTCACGGAAGACGAAATTGCTGCTTGTACCGCTGCTGCATTATTTCGACGGGTGAAAGTAGGTGTATGCACTGACGGACCCGGCGCAGCTGCTGATGCTCAAGGCATTGAGTCATTTGGGTTTGACTTCGTCGAAGTAGTTCCGCTAAAGTGTGGGCACGGGGCTCGGCTTCCGTTTGTCTTTTTGCGCGAAGCACAAGTTCGCATGGTGCGTGCTCGGGAGGCTCAAAGCAGGGCTTCTTCTTCTTCTTCTATTTTTTTCACCTCCACCACTACTTCATCCTCGGAGCGTGAAGCAGCAAATATGCTTTCATCGTGGGGCGCTGATGTGGTGTTTTTCACAGAAGCCGACCAGGTATTTGCGGGTGAAAAGCGGCCAAGACAGGGTTTGAACAATTCAAGCAAAGTTGGCAGTATATTTTTCTCTTTTGACTTTTTCCTGAACCCTTTTGACTATAATCACATGCGTCTCTTTTTTTCGTTCTTGCATTTAGGTAGTATATGCACGTGACTTAGCTGCAGTCATGAGCGCTCTCGGTGATTCAACATACGTGCAGCCAAACCGCCTAAACCAAGAAGTATGCGGCACAGCTAAACGGGTGAGCAACACGAATGATAAGATGATACGCAGCAAAAGTTTGACCCGGTTACAAGAGGCTGGTATGAGCAAAAGTAGCATCGACAAGAGTGCAGGCTGTGGAGGTGCACCAAATGATGCGGCAATAGTGGCCAACCGTGCATTGCGTATTCGTGGCCGATTCTTGAAGCTGGCACCGTTCAATTCTTGCCAAGGCGGTGAAGTCTTTCTGGTGCAGAACGATCCAATTTCGTGCGGAGGCAGTGGTGATGTAAGCGAAGATAGCAATGCTCGCAACCACGGTGACAGGAACTTAACTGATATGAATCAAATGCTACGCTCGTACATAACAGATGTGTCGCCCGATGCAAACAACCTTGCTGCTGAGTCTGCGGCACCTGTGTTGCGTTCTCGTGCACCTCACCTGGCTCCTGCTTCCGCTGGCCTCTCTACGGCATGGCAACAACATCAACTCGTGAAGCAATGGGCACCTGAGGCAGTGCTTACTGCAGCAGGAGCTTACCAAGGAAGGAGAAGAAGAAAAAATAGCAAAAGTAGCAGCAATGGTACTAGCAGCAGTAGTTTCACCTACTTGGATAGTGCGAACAGTAGTATTGACGCTCAACAAGTGTTTGTGCGATGCCAAACTTTTAGTGGCATGCGAAGCGGCAGCTGGCTCGCTCATCGCTCAGCAGTTTTGAAAGCAAAATGGCCTGACGCACGCGCTACACGCACAAAGTCATACTTCAACGTTGAAGCCTGGTTTGGTAAGTGCGTTGAAAAGGAAGTGAAGCTCCAATTTACTCGATTTAAAACACGCATTACCATTTAAACAATGTCATGCTCTGGACGGCTGTTGATTTATTCTTGAATCGACATTGTATCGAAGTATTCGCGCGCGATCTCTTCCCTATGCTCATTATTATGTGTCTTTGCGTGTAAATCTGTTGTAATTTGTGGTGGTCCAGGCGCCCTTGCCGAGCAGTCACTCTTTGATGGCGCAAAACCAAAGCGCTGGCCGCTTCGCCCTCTTTTGCCGCCGGTGCTCCCTTTCCGACGACCACTACACACTGCGCCTAACACTGGCAACAACAACCGTGCTCGTAAAGAGAAAATTCCTGCACTTCCTGGTGACGGCGCTGCTGACTATGCCAGGAGCAGAGAAGCTTCTTTTGATGCATCAAAATATTTCACGACTTTTGACTTCTGTGCGCACCCGCGCCGATTCCTGGGCCACAAGCGAAGATACAGCAGCAGTGGTGAAAGTGTCGGTTGGGAGGCTACGTGGGACGGCTGTGCAGGCATTGCAAAGGCGCGCCAGCAACTTCTCCAATGCCAGGCACGTCGCCCTTTAGATGAAAACGATGAAGAAGCCCAGAGGAGGAGGAGCAGTACCACCGGCACCAGCAGCAGTGGTGACGATCATGACAGCGGCAGCCTGTCCACAGCAGGCAGGGCTACTGTCGCGGCGATGCCATTTTACAGCGATCCAACCAGAAGTTTGCTTCTCGTGCCATCTTTAGCGCCTAGCTATTCTGCTCAGCCAGACACAAAATATCCCACTTTCTTCCCTGCCTCACCTCCAAGAGAATCGTTCAAAGAAGAACCAATAGCACAGCAAGTTTCGGCCACAAACATCAGCACTCACGTCAGTCACCACCAAATTTCAAATAAAGCAACCCGTGCAGCAGCAAGTGAAGCAGCAGCCGTACCGCTACCCGTGTTTACCATGGACCGAGAAGAGTGGTTAGCGGGTACTGCAGCGACTTTGTGTCACTTGCGCTGGCACGTAACGACGGTTGTCGTTGGTGTAAGTAATGAAGAGGACGCGGCTGCCGTTGAAGATATGGTACTCGCAGCTCCGGACGCACCAAGCAAAGTTGAGGTTCTCAGGGTAAATAGTCACGAAGTGGAGAATACTGGAAGCGATTTGATTACAACAACAATTTCCTCAACAGAGGCTAGAACGAGATCGAAGGCGTCTGGTAAGCCTCGCTCAGAAGCTGGTGATGACGCAGATTTGGTCCTGAAGTTAATGGGAGATTTGAAAGCAGGGCTACAACCGCAGCAGAATCATGCTGAAAGTGTCAGCATTGCTGGTACACCATCATGGGCAAGTGCTGAGCTTGTTTACTTCGCGCTTCCTACCCGGGTTCCTCTCTTTGACCACGGAGCTTTCGTTGATGCGTCAGCTCTTGTTGCACCTTTTGCTTATGTCTCGCCTCAACCCCTTGTGCTGGTAGAAGCAAGTGGCAACCAAGAAGAAGACATAGGTAATCGCAGAGGTGGTGCTTACCCAGAAAGTGCTTGGCGGTTGCCAGATGGAGCAGTTGCTGTCAAAGATAGCAGTAGCACCAGCGGCAACAGCGGTGGCGAGGTAAATGAAAGCGCTCAGAAGGCTACGATAGTGACAGAGTCTTCTTGCGCAGCGGAAGCACGAGAAGTTGTGACTTGGGCTGACGGCGGTGACCAGTCCAAAACTGGTGGTAGCGCTCAATGGACACGAGGACGGCGATGGCCGTTAGCCCTCCTTTCGCCAGTGTGTGTAGCAAGAGACGAGACCATAGGTGCAACCATGAGGCTTAGGCATACTGGCGGAGGCGGGGGGCACAAGCGCTAAGTATACATCTATGAATTATTCTATCTAATAAGGTACCTTAAATGTACTCGCAGTTCGTTTAATTCTTGGCTTTTCGATCTCTAAAGCTAGGGCCTAGCTCTTTGCTCGTGCTATTCTTCGTGTATTTGTGTTTCCTTTTGGTGTCCGCAATGCAATAATACAGAGCATCTCGCATCTCGCATCTCGGACATTTGCTAGAGATATGGGCCAGTTCAAATGGAAGCCGGTATTTAATATACCATCGAAATCGCAGAAGCCGATTAAGACGTTAAGGCATTCATTTATTTTCTGTTGTTGTGTTCGATCATTATTCCTTATTCATATTTCATGATATTATATTAGAGCGATCCCGCGCCAACATGATGCTGCAGAGTGCGTGGCGTATGTTTTAATCCGACAATCCGAAGAAGAAAGATACTGATGTTAATGCTAGAACTCCTTTGGCTACACCTACCTCTACTCTGTTTGTAAGGTCTGTGCGTTACCATCTAACTGCTAGCGAGCTACAGGAAGCTGAGCTTCTAGTCGTGAGCATCTATCGTTGTTGCTTGCCTGTCGACCAGTTGTCTACAAGAGCGCTACCGCAGGATAACATCGTGGAGATTGCACTGAGTGTATTTCCTTTAGTAACCTGTCAGTGGATTCAGTGAAAACATGTTTTTTCTAAAAAGCCAACGATAGTTGAATAGCATGACAGATCTGTGGGGCGCCAGTGATGACGAAGAAGAGTGGGAAGACGGGTTTGTCCAGGAGGAAGAAGTCGCAGAGGACGAGGAAGAAGATGAACAGATGGATGTTATGGCACCGATCGCCGACATAGAACTCGATCTCGCAGGTGACGACTGTAATGGCAGCGAAGGTTCTGAGGAAGCAGATTCATCGTCAACGGCACAGGCGCAAGAGCAAGGGCAGTTAAAGAATTCCAAAAAGAGGCGCTACGCAAGCGGTGCGGTGAGCGAGGCTGATCGCGAAGAAGCTCTGACTTGGCACCGCGTGCACCTCTTGTGCCTGGTAGCGCGAGCCCAGCTCGTACACCGCTGGACAACCGGGACTCCTGCTAATGACTCGCAATCTACTTTGAACGGCAGCACGTATGATTATCACAACGATGCAGATGCAGGCGCTGCAGCAGAAGCTCGCGCCTTGGTCTTGTCATGTATGCCGCCAGGACTTATGGCTGAGGTCAGTACAGCACTTGAGAATGCTGCACAAAGGTCTGCTCCTGGAGCTCTACCGCACTCTACTCTTGCAGCGATTAGCACGTGGTTTGCTTCGATGTTTCCCTCGCGCGGCAACAGCCACGGTACGAGTAGTAGCAGCGCAAGCTACGCTACAGACGTAGACCCCGGACTGCTCCAGCACGATGCGCTGTCAAGCCCCAAGGAAAAGCTGCCCCCAGCAGCCTTTGCGTGCTTGTCGTGTGCGAGCTGTGGCGTTTCGCGGCGCGAAGTGGCTGCAAATTTGGGCGCCTGCAAGACCTGCCGCCGGGCTTACTACTGCAGTAAAGCGTGCCAGGCTGCCCATTGGCGAACAGGAGGCCACCGCGACCTGTGCCGCCGCCCTCGCACTTCGAGTAGGAATAGTTGTCGAGGACGTTCGTCTTCAACATTGTTGCAGTCAGAATTACCAGGTAGTGGCAATAGTTCTCGGAGGAAGCGACCAGTAGTGGACAATGGTGGTACTGCGGGTTCCCACCCTGGTGTTTTGTTGAATCGACTGAAGGCAAAAATGACAACTTCAAGCTCTACAACGGATGGCTGGTGCACGCGGCATGAGTTAGCTCAGGTGCTCTCAATAAGATCCTGCAAGCAAATGAAAAGATATGTACTTTCACTCTTTTTCATCGTATCGCATGCAACTCCGTTACTATGCATCGGACTATGCCATTGCACCTGAGCTTTTTCCTTTTTGTTTGGGTCTCTCCTCTTACAGCTGTTTTGCGGTGCCCTCTTGGCACTGGGCGTCAGAGCACGGTAAGATTCAAGCAATCCATGTGCATGTGCTTATGGACTGCTACCAGTCCCACGCACTTGCCTAACCTGGGACTTGCAAGCAGCGTGTTTCTAAAGACCTAACAAGCTCTCTATACAGTATTTTTCTTCCTTGTGGCCCCCAATTTCTTTTCACTTCAAGTTTTACTTTCTTCTATTCTATCTCTAGCTATGTAGTGGCGCTGCATCCCGTAAGCTTAGCGCACGGAGCTCGACTCGTGGCTCATGCTCGTCGTCGGATAGCTGCCAAACAACAGCGCCGGCGCTTGAATGCTGCGGCCGCTTCCGATGTGGCAACAGCGTCGTCTTCTTCATCATCATCATCCTCATCTTCCTCGTCCTCGTCGTCGTCGTCGTCGTCCTTTTCGTCGTCCTCGTCGTCGAATGCTTCCCTTGGACCACCTCCACCTCCACCTCTGTCTCCAGGGTTCCGGGTCTGGGTCGAAGTGCTGTGCACCGACAACGAGGCTCCAGCTACTTTGAAAACTTTTCCTTTAAGTGCTTCTGTGCCAGATTCAGTTGCTACTACGGCTGTTGCAACTAGTACATCACATGCGCCATTATCAGCGCCATTGCCCTCCTTGTCCGCAGCATTGAGCCCAGGAAGTGGTGTACGCCGAGCCAAGAAACCGAAAGGCCCTCCTCGGCCTTCTCCTGCCACAGGAGTAGTTCAAACGGCACACGATGCAGCGATGTCGGCTGCTTCTGCTCCACCTGCGGTTGCGCCTGCGGCTGATTTTTCTCAACCTGCAAAGTCAGCGACAGAGCCTCAGCCCAGCACTTCTCAAACTGCGGCGAAGCTTCGGTGGGTCTCTGTAGATCCAGCTTCGGGTACTGTAGACTGCCCCTGGGCTGCTAGCCTCGTTGAGCCTCTGCCTAGCCCGCCCCCATCTACCGCTGCCTCTTCGGATGAGCCTTTGAACGCAAGAAGCAATATCAGCCTATCAAATGACACCAAGCGTCGAAATGGAAAAGGCGCCAAGGGCAAGGCTAGCAGTAGTGGTAAAGGCCGTAAAGGTGGACGGCAAGGCAAACGGCACGTGTTTGCTTACGTCATCGCCCTAGAAAACAGCAACAGTACAGTGAGTGTTGGCAGCAGCACTGCCATTTCCAATACTGGCAGCGGCAGCGCCCGTTCTTCGGGTGTATTGCTCACTGACGTGACGGGCAGGTACACGCGAGGCTGCGCAGACGAAGTCACTTTGGCCCGAGGGCGAAACGAGGGCGAGCGGTGGTGGTGGCCTTTCGCTTTCCGCGAGTGCGCCTTTGCTGCTGCTGGCGCACGTGACAAGAGCTCCTCGGCCTCAGCAGCTGCAGACGTTGTCATCTCACTGGAGCCCACCGCCAGTGGCAACACCGCCTCGGAAGCAATTGCAGTAGACGAACCCGAAACAATAGTCATAGAAAGCGTTGAGATG
>Ga0307979_1002011_pt1 | contig 14225 bp, 19 predicted proteins | sample OrgLakmetage1058_FD_201833 | JGI IMG/M metagenome (GOLD analysis project Ga0307979, IMG submission 201833) | Saline water microbial communities from Organic Lake, Antarctica - #1058 | ecosystem: Environmental > Aquatic > Non-marine Saline and Alkaline > Saline | place: Antarctica: Organic Lake...
GGAGCAGGAGACACCCGAATTTGAATTCTGCCCTCTATCAGTCTCAAAAGACACCCCTCCATCCCCACTCAAAGAAAACCCGGATTTAAAGGCGTTAGTAGAATCCCCGGCCGCCAAGATGCCTCCTCCGCCTGCAAAACCACCAAAAGCAAGAAAACCAGACGGCTTGAGTCGAGGGATTTCGTCCCCATGCTTAACGATAGCTAATGCGAAAGATGCACCTAGTACTACATCCCCTTTTGCTGGCGTCTCAGTCACATCCTCTTTGGCTGGCGTCTCAGTCACACCACCAGCACCAGCAATCTCAAATCCACCACTCCCGCTGCCGGGCCAGCGCCGCCCTTGGGTACCGCCAAAGTCTGCATAAGGATGAAGCCATCCTTTAGCTTACTCAAATTCCACTTGTTCATGTTTCGATGGAAGCTATATCCAGTCCCATCTGCTTATCATTTCGAGGAATGATAAGGGGGTCGAGCTTAGTCAGAGATAAGTCAAAATTTAGTTCTCATACATATACTCTCCCCTTCAGGGCATCCCAAGTGCTAAACACTACCATTTTACGATTTTGAAATTTTGACTTGCATACGTTGCATTTAGCATATACGCGTGAATTTAACTGCCAGTGCGATACATCGGCTCTGTCTTCTTTTGTGCCATTGAGTTTTGTTCTGAAAGCTGAAGTGCGAATTTCAGTCCTAGCATATAGATATGGGGCTGTCTAGGAGCTATTAGGAGCTCCGAATTTCGGTTAAGAGGTGGTTTGGGGGGGGGGGGGGTGTATGCAGTAACCAAGAAAACCGAGGAGGCAAGTCGATTTTTCTTTTCACACTACTAGGATCTCCGTGGCAAGCCTCGCCTGCGGCGGGCATCGCCTGTTCCGCCCGCAGCGGAGGGGACTGCAGCAAAGTCTCTAAGGCGATCCAGAAGAAGAGTCGCCCATCTCCCAGAAAATCCGCGTCCCCATTTTCGTGCAAGCTTCTGTCTGAACAAGGCTTTGGCTTACGAAAAGCCAATGCTGCAGGATGCCGTGTGTTTGCGAGCCATTTCCCGAGCGACGAGGTCCAAGATGAGGCTAAAGTCAGAAAAAACACCCCCGCATCGGCCAATGATTGGGGCAAGAACACGGCCGCTGTGGTCGTATTCGTTGAGTTCGATCTCTATTGAGCAGCACTCTTAGAGCACGGAGGAGCGTGCCACTTTGGACCGCTACCATCACTTCCATGGCCATTCGGGTATGTGCGCCTGATTAAGTTCTTAGATCTAAGCCGCTTTGCTTTTAATTTCTACCTGTTTGCCGTCTAATTCCGCCCCCTCGGGGCCTGTCTTAAAATTACGCGTGGATTTCTCGGTTGCTCGGTCGCTGTCTCATTCGGGTGTTTGACAGATCCCACTCATGTACTACAGATACGTCCTCTCCTTGTAGAACGACTATGCCCTGTACAGTACAGTACCCCCCTCGTACTACATACGGTCTCAGAATGACCACGAAATAATGTCGAAGTCACGAAATGAAATAATGGCTTGACCGCATCGTCCTCAAATCGCTTTGGGGGAAGTCAGCAATTCAGATTTGCCTAGACTTGATAGGCCACTTCTTACATTTGAGAGAAAAGTACACCTATAATTTCGAACACCTTTTAAATTTGTCAATAGCCTGATTGGGTCTGCCGTCTTAGATTTACCAGTAGATACAAATATGATGAATCTCACTGAGAGGCAACAGGCTAAGATAGCGCTCGCAATATCCGCGCCTCCCGGTAAAGCACGCTTCTCGTGATAATAAGATAAGCCCTTTTAAACCTCCCTGACGTGTTTATTACTCTTTTTTTCAACTGAAGGGGCTGTCATCGATGAGAACGAAGAAGAGGAAGAGGAGGCGGGCAGTAGCGCGGCGAAAGAGCAAATTCTTCAAAACGAGCTCGTAGATTCATCTGAAAATCCTAGCAATGTTCATTCTGCTGTTGATTCGCTTGCTTCGTCTCACCACCATCTTGAAGTAACGTTGTGTATAACACCCGAAGCGAGCACACTGCCCGCGCCTTTGCCATCCGATTCTGAGCTACAGCGGCCTCCTGCCGCGTCGCCTACTTCCTCTGACGAACTTCCAGGAGTTGCCCAAGAGCCTCCCTTAGAAGAGCAGTGCCCAGAAAATATACCGCTTGCTTCAACTGAAGAGGCGCTTGAAGCCGTCCCAAGTGTATTGACTGCATCGACCAATAAACTTCCTGGGGTAATCCCAGGTGAGCCAGCGTCAGAGCAGGACCCAGAAAGCACGCCTCTTGCTTTAACTGAACATGGGCCTTTCGAAACCGTGCTGCCTGATATGCCCTGCACACTTTCTGGTGTTATGTCTGAGCCTTCACGAGAGCAACAGCTTCCTGAAAGCGCATCGCTTGCCTTGACTGAACAGTCCTCTGAGGCCGCACCCCTCCCTTCACCCATAGAATCTTCAGAGACTGCGTTACGAGCTTCGCCAAATCAAATTCAAGAGAGCACCTCAATTACACCTTCAGCCGACCTTCAGCTCAACGCTAGTCGCAGAGTCGGCAGTGGCGACGGCGTTAGCAACAGCAGCAGCAACAGTAGCGGCAGCAGCAGCGTTAGCGGTAATAGCAGTAGTAGCGCAGAGAATATTTTGGACGGGGTGCGCGTCCTGCGACGCTTCGCTGGCTTCGGAGACTTTTGGGGCGCCGTAGCTGGTTCCCGCAAGCCAGATGGGTCACGCACCTGGTGCGTTGATGGCGCTAAAACCAACAAGCGAAGAAGTAGCAGAAGAAGAAGAAGAAGAAGAATACTACCGTAGCACTGCTTCCTTTTTTTTTTCGTATGTATGGTGTGCGTTTGTTTAGTTGCGCTAATCTTGCGTCAATTCTGTGTTACACCCTGGTTTCCCTGAACCCATGTTCTTGGATGTTGTGGTGGTAATTCATGCAGGTATCGTGTGGAGTACGATGACGGCGACAGCGAAGAGTATAATTTCAAAGAAATTCAGCGCATGGCCGAACAGGTTAGGAAAAGCTTCACTTCCCTTCTCAAAATATTTGTTGAGAACTGGTCAATTTGAGTTCCTTTATTACACACTCTTCAATCCTTTTCGTGGTCGCTCTTTTTCCTACCTATTCACTCCTTATTTGCGTTTCTCAAATTACTACACTTTCTATTCTCTCTTAGGCAGCGAGCAGGGCCTCCGAGGACCCTCGCGGCCCTACAGACCCGCAAACAGTGGCCAAGGCACGCCAAGCGCTCGGTCTGGCGACGTCCTTGCAAACGTTTGCTTCGGTCACCGCCGATGCAGCGAGCGTGCCACCACTCACGCGACCATTGTCTCAGCCACCAATATTGCTCCCGCCAGGTTCAGACGGTAAAAGCTTGCCATTGGCAGGCAAACCTCGAGGCCTTCTCGCCAATCCAGGCATGAGCAACTTGCTCTTGAACGTGCCTCCTCAAAAAGGCCAAGAAACAGGCACCACCAACGGTAAGGGCAATGGCGATGTTGTCAATGGAGGCAATAACAACAGGAGCAATAGCAACAATAGCCACAAAAGTAAGAAAGGTAGCAACAGCAGTATCGATAGCAGCAGCAGCAGCGGTGGCACAGACGACCACGCATACGAGTTACGAGTGGCTGAAATGTCGTTGCGTGGTATGGGCTTCCCGCAACAGGACGTCCTGGCAGCACTGGCCAAACATGGTCCTGACCAGACGAGGTGCATTGAGCACCTCTTGACTCTTACCAGTAGCAATAGCAGCAGCCCTTCGAACAGCGATCCTACTTCTGCTGCGCCCACCACTGCAGACAAGAAATCCACTGGCAAGGCTACTGGTACGCCGCCTCTGCCGGGGACAACTCAACCTTCCTCGACTTATTGGACGACCGAGCCTTTAGTCAAGAGCAAACGCGCCGCGGCTGTGGTGGCCGCCCAGGCGCTCATTTCAACCAATCAGAACCCCTTGAAATATCAACCGACGCCGATTCTTCCTTTGCCTCGGATTCAAGCTCCTGCTGCTGGTGGTGACTTTGGTGCTAAGACGGATGAAGGAATCTCGTCGCCAGCATCCCCGTCAGCGAAACGCAGCAAGCAGTCCTCACCGTCGCTCGCTTCCACGTCGTATGTTCAGCCACCAGAGCAACCAGCTGGTAGCAGTGACAGCAAGAATGGTCGTAGTAGCGACAACGATGCGCCACTGGGTATTCCACCTGTGGAACTCTTTCCGTGCCAACTTTGTTCTACGGGCATTGAGGCGGAACTCCTGCTCATTTGCGACGGTAATGACCACACCTTCTAACGCTCATTGGCCCTTTCGTATTTGTTGTTGTTTCGAGAACCTCTCTCCTCCCTAAGCCTGGAGGATCAGCTTTTTGTTGTATTTGCGTTTACGCCTTCGATTTTTTTTTTCGCATTCCTTCAATGTTACGACCTCCCAAAAATTCTGCGCTTGCACAGGTTGCGATGCAGAAGTGTGTTTGGCGTGTGCAGGTCTGAAAAGGGTGCCCCCCGAGAGCGCCGCTTGGTTTTGCGGGCCCTGCCGCGCCAGGGCCAAGTCGGAGAGGGCTGCTGAAGCAAGAGCGGCTGTGAAGGCCGAGCGCGCCGAACGGTACCGCGCGGACAAGGAAAAAGCTGACAAGGAAAAAGCTGAAAAGGCCGGAGCCGAAGCCGCGGCAGCCGAGCAAGAAAGAATCGACCTAGAAAAAGCGGAAAAAGCAAGGATATCACGAGAAAAGGCAGCAAAAACCAAGGCCGAAAAAGCAGAAAAGGCTAAAGCTTCTGCAGCTGCCAAACGAGAAAGACGCGCTGCTCTGAAAGCAGAAAGAGAAGCTGCCGCCGCGGCCGAAGACAACGAAGGCATGAGCGACGAGGAAGACGAGGAAGATGAAGAAGGCGCCAGAGGTGGCGATGGTGACAAATCTGCGGAGGGCGCGGGTGTAACCTCCTCCAAGCCTAGTACAATCAATGCCTCAGCTGAGGCACCTGTTTCTAGCGCTACCGCAGGTGCGGCCACTGAATCAGTGAAAACAGCAACTGAAGCACCAGCAGCAGAACACTTGCGCTTGCCTCTACCGCCACTGTCCCTGGCAGCGGCTACTTCTCAAGCGGCCGCCAATGCTGCTGCTGCTCTGGCTACAACTACGTCAGGTGGAACTCGGCCCACAGCCAAGGTAGCCGACACATTCAAAGTAGAAGACCTGGTGTTTCCCCTGTTGAGTGGCAAGGCGCGCCCAGCCGGCTGTGTAGCGCTGTTTGTGGGCAATTGGAATTTCGAGGCCAAGACTGACCGCGAGCGCGACGCAGAGGTTCGGGCTTTCTTCGCGGACTGCGGACCACTGGCCTCGATCCGCTGGCTCTATCACAAGGTGGCTAGCGCAGTTGCCTGATAGACTTCCACTTGGTCCACTTTCCAATTTTGTTTTTCTTGCATGTCAATGAGCAAAGTCTTTACACTCGTTTGCCTGATGGCGTGTTTCTGTTTCCAGAAAACCGACTCGTTCAAAGGCTGTGGATTCGTGCAATTTGCCGGAAACCCCAACACGGCGGCTGCTGCTTTATGTAAAGCAACGGCCAAAAATGGTGACCGAATCCGCGGCCGGCCGGTGAGACACTATTTGGCCTTTTTTACTCCTACTTATAGTGACTTCAAGTAGATGACTTCTGGCCCAATGATTCATGTCGAAGACACCAGTTATCGCACATTTCTCATGTTTCGTCTTTGTTTTAGGTTAACATGCAGTTTTTTCTACTTGTGATACTTGCATCAATTAGTCATGAATTCATTGACCAACACAAATTCACCTAAAGATTCCGTCCTCATTTCGCAAATTGACATCGTTCTTACTTCAGGTGCGGCTAGAGTACCCGGGTCCAAATTACATACCAAACATGTTTCAAGCTTTTCCACCGGCCGCAGCTGGTGGGACGCCAACTGCAGGCAATCAACCGTCGTCGTCATCGTCGTCAGACCCATTACTGGCGGTGGCCGCCCTCTTGGAGAAGCAGCCGTTACCGCCTGTCGGGCAACCACTGAGTGGTGGCGCACTGGACGACGAAGCGCTCGACTTTGGAGACTTCGAGTGGGACTTCAATCACGGCCACGACGATGTAACCGGTGGTGCCTTGAGAGGAGGAGAAGGGGGCGCCAGCCAGGGCAGCGTCAGGATTCACGACAACAAAAGAACTCGACGGAAAGAAATGGGGCGGCAGCGTTACCTCGAAAGGACGAACCGCAGCGAGGAAGGCGAAGGCGACTGGGTGCCTGCAGACGCGTTTGGTCCTCCCAATGGCGATGATGATGACAATGAAGATGCAGACGCAGCCGCTCGCGTCGCAGGTTTATTGGCGGCCCTTCCCGAGAAAGTTTCGATGGAGCTGACAGAAGTCCTCGAAGCTAACGAGTACGTTTTTTTGCATAAAAGTAGAAGCACTAGCCTCTTTTACAAACAATTATCCACGGAACCTTCACAACCCCCTATACCCTTTTTTATTTTCCTACCACTTCGTTATTAATGTCTACCTTTGTTTTCAACGGCTAGGTGGTTGCGCGTCCACGAGCTCGAAGACGAAGTCCTGGCAGCTTTAGCGCTATTGCCCGAAGCCAAAGCCCTCGAAATGCTGAGCCGAGTTGCCCAAGCAGGCAGCCGACTCGCGAAAGGAGGAAGCTCTTTGTCTTCTTCTGTCAAGGCACCGAGCTCCGGCAAGAACCCGGGCAGTCTCTTGTTGAACACCCTAGTGCGCACCTTTGTGAACCTCACGGGCCTACAGGGCAATCTCAGCAGCAGCTGCAGCAGCAGCAGCAGCAGCAGCGACAGTGCTATTAGTGGCAACGGTAATAGCGGAAGCGGTGCAGGCGGCCACAGTGGCAATGCTAACCGTGGCGAAGGTTCCGAAGATCGTAGTGGCAACAACAACAACAACAATAATGAAAATCGAAATAGGTCTCAGCGGCGCGCTGCCCTTTACAAACTCGCCAACAACAATAATGACAATCGGGGAGGTCGCAAACGAGTAGATAAGTCGTCGCAGCGGCGCGCTGCCCGTTACCAACTCGCCCAAGCCGCAAAGAACTACCAAGGCGCCAATGCCGGCTCTAATTACCGCGACCGGAGCCGGTCGAGTGACCGCACGCCGAGCGTGAGCAGCAGCGGGACCAGCGACCGGCCGCGGAAACGGAGCGCCTCGCCGTCTTCTGAGCCGCCTCACCGCCGGCCTTCTTCCTTCAATGGCCCACCGCCTCCGGCAGGTGCAGGAGCAGCAGGCGCACCGATGCGCTTTTGGGATGGGTTCAAATGGACAGAGCGCACAGCTGGCGACGCTGCGCGAGGTGGCGATTACACCGGCAGCAACGGCAATGCAGCGCTTGGCATCCCGGGTCTTATTCCTCGAAAAGCAATGGCTGGCGGCGGAGGACCGTCTGCTAGTAGCCATAGCTCCAATAGTGGTAGCAGCAGTGCTAGCCACCGCGAGCGCGAGCGCGACCGAGACCGCGAAAGAGACCGAGACCGCGAAGGAGACCGAGACCGAGACCGAGATGGTGATAGAGACCGTAAGCAAGCTCGCCGCCAATGGGACCAACCTTCAGCTTCAGGAGACTCTCGCGCCCGCGACCACCATTACAGCAGCGGCAGCAGCAGAGGTGGCAGTGATGGTAGCAGTGGCAGTTTCAACACTAGCAGCAGCAGCAGCAGCAGCAGTGACGGAACTACAGGCCGAGCGGATCGCCTCTCGGCTGTGCTAGCCAAACTGCATGGCAATAGCAGCGGCAGTGGTAGCAGCAGCAGTGGTAGTGGTAGTGCTCCGCCTCCTCGTAATTTTGACAATCGTCCACCGCCGCCTTTGCACCCGCCACACACAGCGCAGCAATACACGCCACATCCGAACCCTCCGTCTACTACGTACACGTTGCACCCCCATCCTGGAGCGCCGCCGCCGTCGTTTCCACCTCCTCTGAACCACTACGCGCTTCCTCTTCGCCCCCCACCACATGCCCAGCCGCTCTCCTACAACCGTCGGCCAGCGCCACCTCCTGGTATGGGCCTCAACCACCCATCTCCGTATGCCAACAACAACAACAACAACAACGCCGACCCTAGAAGAGCTAACAATGACCCAGCCGCCGCAGCAGCTGCCGCCGCCGCAGCCGCAGCCCGTCAACAGCGCATGCAAGCAGTCTTGGGGCGACTGCACCAGGGGGGTGGGTCGTCGCGATGATTTTATTTTTGACGCCAAGCCAGTTGTATACTATTCACAGATAGGAGGTCGGTCGTTCTTGCTTTTATCTCATAGAAAGGTGCTATTTACTTGCATTATCATATGTCACTCCCCTCGGTCAATTACCCGGAGAATCTGTTTAAACCCCCCATGGTTTTAGTTCTAGTATTCGAATTAATAACGGGCATCGGGTATGTCCGATAGGCCATAGGCATGGCCGCGCCAGCCGGGGTGATTGAAAATTGAAAATGGGAAATCAGGTCCTTTAAATATTTAATATTAATAAATCTTTTACTTCCAACTTCCAATTCCACCTGAATACTTGAATTTGAATAGACTTAGTTCCAATTTCAGTATCAGGTATCAGTAACTCAGAAAACTCACAATTCTGCTTGGCTTTCCTTTAGCCTTAGCCTTCAGCGCAATAAGTATTCACCAGATTTTCTTCTGAGTCGAAGTGGGTTAAAACCCGGAAAACCCGCGGTTTTGATGGTTACTGCATTACTTGGTTAGGGCGAATGCCAGTACAGAGCGCCCAGCTCCCAGCTCCCAGCTATAGCTGAATTCTTATATGTGTGTAAGCAGCGCACGAATTAGATTCAGGCACCCAAGACGATTTCACATGTCACGCGCGCGAATAAAAGCTATGTAGCTCGAAGTAATTGTTTAAAGTCAGAAAGTGCCATGTTACTTGAAAATTTGTGTGGAAAATCTCGAAAATGAAATAAAAAGGTTATCGATGTGAACTCATATATGCACACAAATAGAGACCTATCAAAATTGACTCGGCAAGTCAAAGAAAAAGGTCTCCCTAAGAGGAAGCAGTGGCGTCTGCTGCGCCCCCTTTCAGTTGTTTCTTTTTCTCAATCCACGCTGCGCGCTGTTTGGCGGCTTCGAGCGCTTCTGCTTGCACGCGCGCTGTCTCCTCGTCGGCTTTCTCCTACGACAATGAACGAAGAGGTGGCTTCAAATTAAACAGAGAGACGAGGCGACATCGGAACTACGCTGCCCTTCGTATCTATCAAAAATAAGCTTCTCAAGAGAAGCGCAACAAAAAATACAAAAGAAAGTGTGCGCGTAAAGAGAAACCGCACCTGAAACTTTTTCAGACTCTTGAGGGAATCTGGGTCTTTCGACGAGGCCACTGCTTTGATAAACACCGAGGCTTCAAAACTGGACAAGTTCAAGCCAGTTCTGGCGTTTTGAAGCGCGACGGCGGCGTCTGAACTTTGGCAGAACTCCAGGAGCTGGTCGGGGGTTAACAGGCCCATGAGGGCCAGGTTGCGGCAGTGGCCACCGTATTTGCGGGCAAAGAGAAAGCGCTTCAGCTCGGGGTTCACTTCTGGTGCTGCGGCGGGTTTCTCGGTGCGGGGCCGCGCGTCCAGTGGAGTAGTGGCGGACAAGTCGAACGCTTTCTTGTTGGCAGGCCCTTTGCGGCTCTTGCGTTGGAGCGCGGCTTCCTGGAAATCGACGGAGAATTGAGACGCGGCAGCGTTACCCGATTTGGCCTTCAAGGATTGGGGGTCGGACGCGCTCGCGACCTTTGAAATAAAACGCACGAAGTGGAAGAGTAGTGAGAGGCTTGAAATGTAAACAAATGGGAAATCTAAATCAAAATACGAGGCAGACAAAGAACAGTTCTAATCTAGAATCTCGTAACGAGATGCGCAGAACAATTAAAAGCTTGCTTGATGACATTTCTTTTGGTTTACCGCTTTTACGAAGACATTGGAAGCAAATTTCGAGAGGCCCAGGCCGTTGCGGGTGTCCTGAAAGGCGGCGCACGCCGCAGCAGCGTCCTCCGAGCAGAAGTCTAACAGCTGGCTGCATGACAAGAGGCCCATGTTCGCTAAGGCCTTGCAATGTATCTGGTACCGCCTACTCGTTAAAAAACGGCGCAATTCCGGCTCGACTTCGGGTATCGCCTGAGGCCGCTGCGCAGCTGGAGTAGTGGTCCTTGACGCTCTAGCACTGCCTCCTCTTGGTGTAGTGCTGGTGCTACTAGTGGCAGTCGACGTCACTACGGAAAGAGGTTTGGCGGGAGAGGTGTTGAATGCTTTTCGGCCAGGTCTCGAGGCAACTTGAGCAGCGTGCAAAGTGCGCTCCAGTTTGGCTTCTTCCCGATCCGCGTAGCTGTGACAGCCAAGGACGGAGCGACACCGGTACACGAAAAGGTAGGAGGAAGGGAAGCAAGATAAGTGCAATAAAGTGAAGCTACTTATACATTGGGTCAAAACTCCTATGATGTCGACGAAAACGTTACGTGGTTGTTGAACGCGGCGACGTTGCAGGACCGGAGGACGCATTTCGCTTCTCTACGACCGCAATACAGCGTGCTTCCAGCTTCGAAGCATCGCTGGCGGAGAGGCCGCAGCCTTCCGGTGGGGGTGCAGTCAATTTGGCTGAGTCATTGGAACAAAAATCACGCAGGCTCTCGAGGTCGGTAACCTGATATATTGGTGAGCACATAGTGAGAAGAGGGAGAAGTTAATGAGTAGAGTACGGAAAGCAATTTGAACGCGACAGATAACAGCGGACAGATGATAAACCACGAAGGACAAAAGAGAGCACGGACAAGAGCAAAATCATAGTGTCATTTGACTCAAGGGCAGGAAACGTCACTAGAGGAGAGAGAAAAGACCTTCACCACGACAATAGAGCTTCATTTCCACACACCTCGCCAGTGGCTTCGATGGCGTCAGCGTACTTGTCGAGGCGAAACATTTTCAGGAACCGCTGAGTCTCTGGCGCAAGCTCCGGAGGACCCTCTTCTTCGTCTTCTTCTTCTTCTTCGTCGTCGTCGTCGTCCGCTGGCTCGGGCTGCGGCTCCACAACGTACTTGCGCACGTACTTGGCCTCGGCAGGGGCAGGTGCTGCTGCACTTGATGATGACGGAGAAGCTTTCTCGCCCTTGGACGATGAGGAGGATGACGTGGCATTGTCGCCGCTCCTTTCTTCTTCTTCGGCGAGGGTTAAGCCCATCGCCGTGCCCGCTTTCACTTCGGCGTCCTTCAAAAAGTCGCAAAACTCGGAGAGGATCACCTAACAGGTGCCAGCACAAGACCAAACAACAGAAATATCGTTCAAGCCAAGCAAAGGAGCACATTAGCAGGCGTCGTGCTGCTGCTGCTGCTGCTGTTTAGTTAATACTGGTCCAATACAAGACACACCAGCTGCAAGTACTACTACTACTACTACTACTACTACTACTACTATTGATAATAATAATGATGATAACAATTCGACGCCCTTACCACGCCGCCTCGATTCGCATCAATTTTCATGAACAAAAGTTCAGCTGCCGCATCGCCGCTCAGGCCCTTCAGTGCTTCAAACCCGTAGTTCCGCACTCCCCTGTAACCGGCGAGCCATTCTGCCAGATCAATCTTGCGGTCGTCGCCGCCGCGGCCCGCGCCACCGCCGTCGATCTTCGAAAAGGCATCGTACATGCTTGCGTACACTACCAGCATCGCGTTGAAGACCCGAAACTCGCCCTTGGACACGAAGTCATCGGCCGTCGATTTTTTGGTGCCTTCAATCACTTTGCCCGTGTCTGCCTTGTAGTCTTTCGCATCGTTAAAAGCCCGAACATAGCACGGCCGAAAGAGCGACCACAAGTCGCGACCAGGCTCCGCTTTCGTCGCAGCATCTTTCGGGTAAGCTTTGATGAGCACGTTCAAGATCCAGGTTTCTAATTCCGCCAATGAGCACAGGCCGTTGCCGTTCGGATCGGCAGCACGGAAAGCGGTTACTCGCAGCTTCGCGCTCGCGTCGGTCTTGGCACCGAAAGGCAGAAACGGCGCCTTAAATTGCTCAAGCTCGGCGGTTGGCCCCTCGCCACCATTCGCTGCAGACGAGTTTTTCGCAGCAGCTGCTCCTTCTTTCGGAGGTGGTGGAGGTGGTGGTGGCGGCGGCGGCGGTGCTGCTTCTTCTTCTTTGGGAGGGGGAGGTGGCGGTGGTGGCGGCGGTGGTGCTTCTCCTTCTTTTGGAGGGGGAGGCGGTGGAGGTGGCGGCGGCGGTGGCGGTGGTTGACCGACGCCACCAGGCTCATCTTCGTTCAAGCACAGCCCAACCTGAGTCCCTGCCGCTATTTCCGCATTCTTCAGGAAAGAGCACCACTCCTCGAGTACGACCTACACACCGGCAATTGAAATAGAGTAGTGACAAAAGCTTGCAAGTGCTGGTGTTCGTTTGGAACGAAAGCTAGAGCGAGGATGAAGGAGGAAAACAGGCTTTTACGCGATGGGAATGAGTACGAACACAGAAGTAAAGCACAGGAATTAACGCATGGAATCACGAATCCTTAGATAAAGAAAACGCACCACGCCGCCGCCATTGCCGTCCATTTTCATGAACAAGAGCTCAGCCGCAGCATCGCCGATAAGGCCTTTCAGCCCAACGAATCCATGGTCAGTCACTCCTCTGTAGCCGGCGAGCCATTCTGCCAGATCGATCTTGCGGTCGTCGCCGCCACGACCCGCGCCGCCACCGTCGATCTTCGAGAAGGCATCATACTAAAAAGCAAGCAGAATCCATTGTTTAAAAAGCGGATACGGAGACGAGACTGCTGTCTAGATTGCTCGATTCATTGAGAGCTTGTTATAGCTAGCTAGGGATGGCATCCTAAGATCTCGCGCAACAATATCGATGGCTATGCTTAGCACACAAGGCTGTTGGCCTCGTCTTACCATAGCAGCGTAGATGCATGCGTAGGCACAAAAGAGCCTAAATTCGCCCTTGGACACGAAGTCATCGGCCGTCGATTTTTTGGTGCCTTCAATCACTTTGCCCGTGTCTGCCTTGTAGTCTTTCGCATCGTTAAAAGCCCGAACATAGCACGGCCGAAAGAGCGACCACAAGTCGCGACCAGGCTCCGCTTTCGTCGCAGCATCTTTCGGGTAAGCCTTGATGAGCACGTTCAAAATCCAGGTTTCCAGCTCCGCCAATGAGCAGAGGCCGTTACCTAGGCAAGTGGTGCCAGAGCGTGAGGTGGTGAACTGGAACCGACATTATAAATTGATCACGATACTTCGACTCATGCTCACCATTAGGATCAGCTGCACGAAAGCCTTCTTTGCGAATTTTTACTCCATCGTCAGAAGTCGCAGCATACGGAAGCAGTGGCTTCATGAATTCGCGCAACTCTGACGATGCCGTCTCCCCAACATTCAGGCCCAAATCTCCTAGGGCTGCCATATTATAGGCCAGTACTTCAAGAATCAAGTCTGGAAGTATTTGCGCCTTATCGTCAAAGTTTAGAGCTTGACTGGCGCGAGCAATTCGCGTCTTCTTCTTCCTATTTGTGGTCGGCCAAGACAATTTACGGCGGCCTCTACTTCCGAGCTCCGGCGTTTCGTCAAGAGACTCACCATCAGGACCAGATCAGTATGTACGGTACTTTCCATTCCCAGAATTTGCCGAACATGTTTGGGTAGGATTTCTGTCTACCCAAACATGTACGTAGTTTGTGTAGCTACGCGAGTACTTCAAGTGAAAGTGCTTGCGTACAGAATTTAGACATTCGCTCACTGTCGGTACTGTATCCTATCGTCCAATCGCCTCTTTCTTCTCTTCACATCGCCACGTCACACCGCACGTCTCCACACGCCACACGGGTATATCCGAAGTAACCTTGGCACGTAGGTTTACGAATGATGAGGAGTGGGTCCACACGCCACACGCCACGCCATTTAAATCTCTGCACTTTATCGCACTTCCTAATGCTTATGTCGGATTCTTTACATCCCGGTAACCAATGCCTCATTACATAATTAAATAGAAATCGGAATTGGGTCTTGGAGGAGTGAATGAATTACTTTAGCCAGCGGCCGTTATACTTTATAAGGTACTGGCACCGTAGCGCCTGTCGTTAAAGACCAAGGCCTCCTTCGGAAGAAAATAAGAAGGGGATCTCTCGCGATCTAAGATTTGCGCATTTCGCACACTAAGGGCAAATGGGAGCAGCAAGGGACGTGAAAAGGACGAGGCATCATTGAAACAACTAGCTTTATGATGTGATGTCTC
>Ga0307979_1002023_pt1 | contig 14195 bp, 9 predicted proteins | sample OrgLakmetage1058_FD_201833 | JGI IMG/M metagenome (GOLD analysis project Ga0307979, IMG submission 201833) | Saline water microbial communities from Organic Lake, Antarctica - #1058 | ecosystem: Environmental > Aquatic > Non-marine Saline and Alkaline > Saline | place: Antarctica: Organic Lake...
TGCGCCCAAATGCGGCAAAAGTCGACGTTTTTGGTGATTTGCACCGCGCAGCCTTGGGACACGCCCTGAAACACTTTGGAAATGTCGCGCAAGTTGAACAAGTAATGGCTCTTGGCGGGAGTGGGCAGCAAGTTGGCGGTAATCGTATTGTACACGTCGATCGTCGCTTTGACCATGGATTCCGAGGCCCCGCACACTTCTTCGTTGTAGGAGCCGTTCGCCAAAAACCAGTTGACAATGGTGCTGAAGACGCGGGTCAAACTTTGGTCGCTGAAGGGCACAAAGTTGAGCACATTGAAGTGCCGCATGTAGCGCTGGGTGATGAAAGTGCGCCCCCCTCCAGGAGGGCCCATGGCGGTGATGAACTGAATGTCGACCAGTTCTCGGAACACGTTCTCCTCGCGGTCGTACCACCCCGCATGGTCCATCCATTGCCGCAAGATTTCAATAGGCGGCTGGGCCCCATACTCTTCTTTGGCTGGCATGTTCAAATCGTCCACCATGACGATGCACTTCTTGCCTACAGGCGGGCCCAGGACACCTTTCCGGCGCTTGTCGAGCTTCCCATCGATGATGTCCTGGGTACCGTTTGCGCCGGTTTGCGCGCTGAAGTTCAGAAACATCGAGGTGTACGTTTCGTCCATGCCCTCGAGCAATTTCTTCTTCACGGACACCGACTTGCCGGTGCCTGTTTCGCCGGTGCACATTACGTGGAAGCCGTTAGTCAACAGCTGGTCCATCAAGAACTCGTTGCGAATGGTGTCCACCGTCGGAACCACCACGGAATTGTAGGTGGCCGTGGGGGCAATTTCAAAGTGGAAATCTTCGGGCACCCAGAACGACCACACGGCTTTTGAGGGATCGAACCGCACGTCGAACAGCGTGATGGGGTGGCCCGTGTTGCCACCGCTCCAGTCTGGCAGCAGCCCCACTTTGCGCTTCCCGTACGACTCCTGGTCGTAAGTGCGGTTTTTCGACAGAAAGTCCGCGTGGGCGACGTTGTCCGCGTTGCCACTCACACCTTCGCCCAGGCTTCGGATGTAATCGTTGAAGAGGCCGCGGCTGGGGCCGTCGATAGTGGCTCCCACTGACCACGTGAGCGCCTTCAGGAACACGCACTCGCACACTTTTTGCATGTCCCAAAAGAGTTCCGTGCCTTCGGGGAGGTTGAGGAAGCAGGTGAGCATCCGAAGCATGGACGCGATCATTTCCATGTCGGTCACTGGAGCTGGTTGCCGGCACCGCGTCTGTACGAAAAAGACGGCCGGTGGGTAAAGCCATTCAAAGAGCTCTTCGAAGTACTCGCGCTGAGGCCAGAAGAGCCCATCGGCGAAAGTCTCGAGGTTCCAAAGCCACACGTTGCGAAGAGGCCTCCACCCCACATTGCGGGTCTCGCAAAACACCATGCCCACGCGCGAAATGGTGGCAGGAGAAGCTTGCTCCAAATCTTCGGCTTCAAACATCATGGTCATCTCGTCGGACATCTTGATGATTTCACCGCTATTGAGGCACAACTTCTTGTTGTCGTCGAGCACGGTGTTCATGTTCTCAATCCAGACAGCGTCTACAGGCCCGTCGAAGATCACCCAGTTGCGGTCCGAGGTGGGGTCACGGGCGGCCGCGCGATAAAGCACCGGCAAAATCCCGTCCGACCACTCGTGGGTGTTTTCGTCGAAGTTGCCGTAGAGCTGGGACGACTTGATGGACTTGGGGTTCATGGTGAATGTTTTCACGGCAGGGAACTTGTGCCCTTGCGAGTTCACCAGCGTTAAGGCTTGCTTCAAGCAGTGCAGCCCCACCGTCTTCCCACTTCCCGTGGTCCCGCAAATCATGACCCCGTGCCGCACCAGCACCATCTCGTACAGCTCGCGAATTTTGTTGGTGTACGAGGGGATTGGGTCCATGCGGTACTCGCGGCCGGGCGCGACCTTCACGCCTTCACGGCACTGCGAATCAATGGCTGCCAAAAGTGGACCGTGGTCGGCCACTGGAAGCTCAATGCCAGGAAACAGGTCAGAAGTAATGCCCTTAAACAGGGGCAAGTCCTCCACTGTAAACTTGGGGTAATTCACGTCGTAGACCGACCGCAACACAATCTTGGCTTCCGACCAATTCGGGTCTTTGCCAACCTTGTCGAACATGGCGCCACACGCCACTAGAATCGATTGCACGGCGCGCATCCCGTAGTCGTAGTGCTTCTGCGAGCTGAGCTGTTCGGAGCTCAATTGAAGCACTTTCACCAGCTTTTGCGCGACGCCACGCGGCTCCCCGAACCCAAACGAGTACAGGCGGATCTCAGAAATGAGCGCGTAGTCGGGGACCATCATGGCGCAGGGGCGGAAGAGGGCTTTGAGGTTGTCGGGGAGTTCGGTGCGGCCCGCATAGCCCGGATTCATGGTAATGTACGCGTTGCAATTTTGGTTCAGCTCCATGTGAGTGCCTTCGAACCAAAACATCTCAACGCCTTGCTTCTTGGCGTTGTTGATGGTCAAAATCTGCTGCGCAATCACCGAAAGCACTTCCACGTTGATGCGGTTGAATTCGTCGAAGCAGCACCACGACCCACAGCCGGCAAGCCCTTTGAAAAACTTCGCCATCTGCAAGTAGTCCATGCTGTCGGAGCAGTTGAACACCACGCAATGAATGGCCACTGCTTTCGACAAGTCTTTCACTGTTTCTGTCTTGCCAGTGCCCGCAGGACCTTCGGGCGCGCCACCATACAGCAGCTCAATCGCTCCAATCATGGTGCGGTAACAGCGATCAGTAAGCGGTGTAATCACGAGACGCATGCCGTTCCCCAAGTACTCGTAGCCGTAGAGGGCTTTGGCGTTCACGATGCGGCACACAAGCGTGGTGTCCCCCACTTCCACGGCTTGGCCTTTCTTCCAGGACGGGTCCCACGTGTACCGGAGCTGACTCACCCAATTGAAGTCGTTGACCGACTCCACCTTGGCTTCACTCATCATGTCGATGGTGTCGCGCGCGTGCACGTCAATCACCACCAAGCACCCGAGCGTGGACATTTGCACTTTGCTCACCCCCTTGCGCACCAGCTCCACGATTTGAAGCAACTGTGGGTTCAGGGTTTTGTCCACGTACTCCCGAAGGCCTTTGGAGCCGCCGCTGTTGATGACGTCATTGACTTCAATGGTCCAGTACACGGAGGAGCCGCCGAGGATCACCTGCTGCGGCCATTTCAGCGTCCAGTCGGCGCGGTTGGTGACCTTGTAGTCGTCCAAGCCCAGCTCCGTTTGCGTCTTGAGGGTGCGCCACTGCATGCGCTCCAGCTGCTTGAGCCAGCACTCGACATTTCCCTTGTTCTCCACTGACTCTGGGTCAATGCACGTGTCCAACACCACTACTTCGCCTTTTGCAGCGCGCATCTCGGAGATCTTGAGGTCTTTCTCAAACTTGACTTTCGCAATGCCTTCAAAAGCCTTGTTCAAGTGCTGCTGCACAGCCGTGGGGTCCTTGGTTTGGGAAATGATTTCCAGAAGCTCGTCGTTGGACAGAAAGTAAAAGCGAGGGAAGTAATTGCGCTTGATTTCCAAGTAGTCTGCCAGGCCTTTCTGCACTTCGTCCAACTCGCTGTTGGCGCTGTTGAACTCGTGCTGCAGGCGCTTCGTCTTGTCCGCGAGTGTCAAAAAGTGCCCTTCGGCCGCAGTCGCTTGCTCCATGACGCCACGCCACGTCTTGTCGACTTCGTTGAACTTTTTGGCTTCGGTGGGGAGCTGACGCATGATGTCATCGGAAGCAAAGATCGGCTCCAAGTACATCCACGTGCGCTGGACTTTGATCCACTCGTCGAGCATGGCTTGCCCATACTTGAGCTGCTCTTCCCAGCCTACGCATTCGGTCATGATGCCTTTCGCGAAAGGAGACCCACGCATCGTTTGAGTCTTGACGATGTGCTCGTCAAGTAGGGCCAAAATGTCGTCCAAGCCACCGATGATGGACGTGCCACTCTTCTTGTACTCTTTCACTTCCATAAACAGAGGCACCCAGTCTGCTTTCATCGAGTTGAGCTGTTTCTCCAAGCCAAACTGCTTCGAGGCATGGTTGCTGATTTCTTCAATCACTTCAACGTGGTCGGTGCAGCCCATTTCAATCAGCTGCTCCAAGGTCAGTGCGTCATTTGGCTCAATGGGCGGCACGCCAAGCACGGTGCTCAGCCGCTCCCAGTGGGTGTGCGCAGACGATTGCTTCAGAGCAGGCGTAGCGAGGGCCACCATGATCGGCAAGTTCTTCCGGAATTCGCCAGTTTCTTCCCGGAGTCTGGAGGCGCACGCAGCCAAGTGCGGGTGCTCGTCTTCAATCAGCTTAGCCAGCTTGGCGCTCTTCTTGTACCAATCCATCACGTTTTCTTCTGCTTTCTCCGCGTTGATTTCCATGAAGGAGCCGTGCATCCATTCTTGCTGGCCCTCTTCGAAGCTTCGAATCATGTGCCAGGTGCGGTAAAAAGGGTCGAGCGACGTGTCCATGGTCTTAACCGTTGGCCACTCGCTTACCTCAACCTTGTACTTGCGCTCACGTGCGTTGAAGTCGGCAATGGTAGCCTTCGCGGCTTCCAAGTTTTGAAAGAGTTCAATGACAAATGCAGAGGATTTGTCCCACCGCTCGTAATCATCGAAGGCCATGGCCTGCGAAACCACGAAAGCAAAAATAGTAAGGAACAAAAGGTGAGTGGCTTATAAGGATAGAATGGGCACAGAGAGTGCAGAGAAATCGACCAGCATAAAAAAAGAAGGAGGAACGAAATAAGTCTGAGGACTAAACATCATGCCAAAAAGTGTCGTGCTCCCCAATACAGTATGCAAAGAGCGTGTTTCGTAATACCTTGACGAGGTCAGCTTCGTATTTTTGAAGCAACGTGGTAAATTTCTGCTTGTCGAATTCAAGTGCGTACTTGAGGTCAACCAACTCTCGCTCGGTGTCTTCAGTGAACTTTTCCAACAGTTTCAGTTTCGCTTCCACCTACAAGACGAAGTCAGAAATGGAGAAATGTGAGAAATCATTTAGGGCTATTATTCGTGATGATCCTTAGGGTTCTCTATTTTTGGCAAGAGGAAGAAATAAAGCAAGGTTTACTACTTCAAACATACAGGCAACACACAATGAGCACCAAAATATCAAAAGCAAAAACGTAAGCATCCCTCGCATATAATTCTCCCTCCTGCCTTACCGCGGGGTACAGCGACTTCTTGAAGGCAGACGCCGAGAGCGTCAAGCAGCCGCTCACCATGCGCTCGCGCATTTCGTCCAGCGTCTTGAGCGCTTGCTTCAGCCTCACTGCTTCGTCGTGGCAGTCCTGCACCTCGAGCTCTTCGCCTTGGTCTTGCCATTTGGACAAACTCCATGAGTGGTCCAGTGCCCACACTCCGTGCGCTGCGCTGTAGTGCGTCAGGCAAGCTTCCACCCCCAGCGCAAAATGCTGCTCAACGGCTTTGTCGATGCTGTCTCGCGCAACCGCATAGGAATAGTCGATCTCCAGCACTTTCGGTAGGCCAAGTTCGCGCGCTGATTGCATGGCGAGTAAATCCACGGTTTCTTTCAGGGCCGAAGCCAAGGAAGCGCGCAACTCGTCGGGCGTGGGGCTGAACACAAGCTCAGCAGCCACTACCCGGTGCACTTTTTCAAGCTCTGCCTGCGCCAAGGCTGCCTCTTTTTCTTCTTCCGTGAGCTCTACGCTTGTGGCAGCGGCACCACCTCCTCCTTCGTCTGCTGCACCACCCTTGTCTTCGCCTTTCTTGCCAGCAGCTCCACCTTTCTTGCCTTTGGCTCCCGGCGCAGGCGCTGCAGTCCCTGCTTGCGCTTCTCCTTCGGCTGCTTCAGCTTCCAAGGCCAAATGCAGGGCTTCGTTCCTCTCAAAGGTGAGCGCACACTCGAAGAGCCCTACCCCACGCCGCTCTCGGTTGATGGCTGCCGTGCCCTCCATGGCGGTGCGCACCGCCGCCGCCACCAGGGCCTCAAACGCTACGTACTGCCCGAGCCGCCCTAGCGTAGGGAGCAAGGCCACCCGCTGGTTGAACTCCCGCTCGCGCACCACTGCGGCTTCGGCCCGCATCCGAGCGCCCACGATGCTCTGCGTGGCGGGGTTCGGCGCTCGGCCAAGTTCGTCGTCGTCGCCCCCGCCCTCGTCCTCTGGGGGGAGCCTGCGCTGCTCCAATTCGGCGCCAGCCACGCCGAAGGCATCCGAGACTGCTTTGGCGGCGCCCTCCAGGGCCTTCTCGGCGCCCACTTTTTCGTGGGCTTGGATTTCAGCGAAAGCTTTGGCGGTGAACGCGGTTTTCTTTTGCGGGTGTTCCCACTGTAAAAGCGGGGTGTGCGCGACTCCATGCGCGGCCGTGGCCATCGCAATAGCAACAGGAGCGAGGGCGTCGGACTTCCAGGGCAACTTATTGGCAACGCGGTTGCGCATGCGCAAGAATTGCTTCACGCGCATGTGGTCGATCCAAAACTTGAACATTTTGCGGTACAAATACTGCTTGAAGAAGTTCATCCTGTTCAAAGTTTCAATCATTGACGAAGTTCAAAATAACAATAAGGTTCAAAAAGATCGATGGTGAGGGAGCAAGACAAAAGCAAGTAGCGACAAGCATTTTCCAATCCAAGTCTTTTTTCCCACTAACCGTTCGCGAATGATGTTGAAGCAATTTCGTTCGGTAAGCCACTCTCCGAGCTGAATGGTATCCGACGCGATGAACCTGGGGCCTCCCTTGGCCGTTTTCAAACTGCCTTTTGGTTGAGACGAGTCGCCTTCTTCGATGTCAGCAGCGGTCATGCGGGTGAGCACTGTGACTCCAGTGGCAGTCATCACGGCGTACGTTTGCTGCGATTCGGCGAATGCCTGGAGGAAAGAGAAACAAGAAAGAAGAACAAATGGAGAATCATGTGTTGAATGGGTAGAAAAAAAAAGAATCATGAGTTGAAATCCATTATTGCCATTCACACCCCAGCATGCATGTATCTTGCACATGTATACCTGCGGCACCACTTCCATGTCATAAGGCTTGTACCCACTGTAGCCCGGGTCGCTATGCACCAAATGCAAGAATTTCACGGGAAACTTGTGCGACTGCCTCTTCAAAAAGTACTGCGCGCCATCTTCAGCCGTGCGCAGGTCCGAAAGAAGCAGCAGATTCGCGAAGTGGCCGCTGGCGTCGGCGCTGCTGGCGCCTTCCCCCGTGGCCTTCTCCGCAGCCAGCAGCGCCTCCATGTTGGTGACTTTGCGCTTCGTGGGTGGGCTAGGCGGTGAGGCTGCTGGTCCTTGGTTGTTGCTCTGCAGCGCAACGGCATCTTCCTTTGACTCCACTTTCTCTTCCAGAGGCTCTTCGTAAGAATTGCTGAGCTTCCCACCAAACCCTCCTCCACCTCCATTCTGCGGGAGCAGGCCAGCAGGCCCCAGAGCTCTTTCCAGGGCGGTCCGCGGCTGTTGGGGCGATGCAATGGACCCTTCTCCGTCTGCACGAGGCTGGCCTGCGTCCAAAGCAGCTGCTAGAACGCTGCCTGGTTTGCGGTGAAGCTTCGCGCTCAAGGAGCTTGGGGGCGGGTTGCCACTCGGGAACACTTTGCGTTGCTGCTGAGGAGGTTGGCTCTTGCGCAGTGCGAAATTGTCGAGGGAGGCACCGTCAAACGAAAAGAGGCCCGAGGTGTTGCTACCTTTGGAACCTTGCGCTGGAGCTGTCACTTCCCGCATGTTGAGTGAAGTCGCTTGCGCCTGATTGCAAACAGATAGGTGAGTCTTCGAATGTATGCTGGCATAAGTCGCCAAAAAACAGCTCAGGGGCGGATTGTGATTCACCCCGCGATTATGAAATGGCGAGCTATTATAGGGGCAATTCTTGCAAGCACGGGATATCATCATTACTTGAATATGATTATACAGGTACACACCTTCCATGAGGGGCTCTCCGCGAGGGAGGCTCGCATGTCAGACGCGGTAGGACGGGCGCGGCCTCGGGCAGCCTGCCGGGATGGGGAGCCCCCAACTGACGCAGCGTCATTCGGCACGGAAAATTGGAGTGAGGGGCTGCGGCCAGGCTCCATCACCGCAGCAATGAGCTTAGATGCGCCACTCCCAAGCGTATACAATGCGGTCTCCTTGAATGTAGCGGTGGGCCTTCTCAGCGGGCTACCCCTTTCAGCCAGCCAACAGCTCAACGCCGGGGAATAAAAGATGATGTCCATGCTCCCTGTAAATCTTTTTCCCCCTGTACCCTGTACCCCCCACGTTTTTCCTTTTCCTTTTCCCCGTCCCCTTCCACGGTTCCTCGTCCGCCGTGACCCGTGAATATAATTGCAATCAGAAACAGACCTCTCCGCTTTCTTATGATTGTAAATACTTCCACTGAACCCCCACGGGAATTAAAGCAAGCGGCCTTGTGAACTTGGGATTTAAAATTTAAAGATGAATATACAAAGAAACAGGAAATGCCGGAACGCCCGCACCAAAAAATCCTGCTCCTACTTCTTGGAAATCTTTTGCGAGGAACTGCCATTCTTCTCACTGGTTCGGCAGGTTGCAAGCATGACGATCGTCTCGAGCAACGATTGCTTTTGTGGTTCCACGAAAGCCTCCGGTGATGTCAGTTCTAACATCACTAAAAATTGCCGTGCTTGCGCATCCCCCTGCTCTGCAGCCAAACGATACCATTTCACTGCTTCGACGTCCGACTGCTCGGTGCCGCGGCCTTGTCGGCACATCACGCCCAAGTAGCTCTGCGCGGAGGCGTGGCCTGCCTCTGCCGCTTCTCGCCATAACTTGACTGCTTTCACGTCTGATTGCTCCACGCCTCGCCCCTGTCGGTGCATCACGCCCAGAAAGCACAGGGCGTTGACGTTTTTTTGGTCGGCCGATTTTTTAAACCACCGCGCCGCCTGTATGTCATCTTGCTCCACACCTCTTCCATGCTTGTACAAGATGCCTAAGTAACATTGCGCACCCGCGTGGCCGTTTGCTGCAGCTTTGGCGTACCATTTTGCGGCCAGCTCGTCATTCTGCGTCAAATAGCGGCCTTGGCGGTACATGATACCCATGTAGCACTGCGCGCTAGGGTTCCCGTTCTGAGCTGCCTTCTTGTACCATTTCACGATTTCCTCCGGGCTTTGCTGCGCTTTGGACGCCCCCATAGTGGCGCCCACCGCCCGACTCATGGCGGGCATGGCTCAAAATGAATGCCCCAAACGCCGGGGTACGGTTTAAAAAAAATAAGCTAATTACCAGAGAAACGAGTCGACGGGCTCGTGTTCAGTACGTCCAAGCGTCCAGTGAGGCGTGTAGTATAATGAGAAAGCGAGATAGTTCCTTGAGTTGGATGTGCACGAAAAAGGAGCTAAAAATGAAAAGTTGTTGAAAATGCAAGAATGAAGCGGGTTACTTTGATTGGTGGTTTTTGAATTAAGAACCTCCCGGCGTAGAACTCAACAACTCAACCGCACAATAAATGCCGAAAACGGAATTGCAAGTAAGGTGTGCTGCCATCCTGCTTTGAAGCTGCCAGCCGCATCAATTGAACGAACTGGGTTGGAGCAAGGCGGAAGCCACCAATATTTCTGTCGCACGAAAGCTAGAGTTACGCTGGTTCGTCAGTGCAAAGACCCACCACAAGCCACACGTGCAGTGTCGATGTCACCGGCACCTGACTGCCAGTATACGCGCACCCAGAACACCAGCCCAGAAGGCCCTTAATGCTTCGTCCGTGGGGTCTATGCTTAGCTACGTCGACTTTCAGCCCTGCCAGATGATTGCGGAAATGGCGTTAATTCATTGGCCGAAACTTGTCAAAACGTGGTTCACCAGTTGACCGGTTGGCCATTTGGATGTTTGATAATCATCCCTGTAGTGTTTGATGTATGTTTCATTCTTGTGTTGGGAAAATGTGTTGCTGTTTCCCGTCCATCACTGACATCAATGCGGCGACTATACCTTTGGTGCGTGCTCTTTCGGGCTATAGCAGGCTCTGGCGAATTTATAACGCCATTCACATCGAACGAGGAGGTAAAAGAGCGTAACTTCAAGTCGTGTGAATAGCTACCTCTTTGCAACTCCCACGCTTCGTGTTTTTCTCACGCTCCTACTTTCTGCATCTTTCTCTGTTTTGCCGCGGGACGTTGTTACGATTAACAATACGTCTTCCTTGTGCAAAAGCCCTTAATCCTTGAGGCTAGGAACAAGTACACCCTTCGTGATGGCCCCATCGGCGGAGAGCAGTACCCTTGGGCATCTCCTCAAGGCGACAGTTCCGGTGCCTTCCCACCCGCTGCTATCTTGGACGTAGGCCTACCCTCTTCTCTGGCCGTGCTGGGCGGACACACTGGCCCTTCAGCCTGCACATATACTTGGACCGTCGAATGGGTAGATGGCCCGAAGCGCGAAGCGATATTCGACGGCGTCATCGGTGGCCCTGGCAGCCGCCGGCCCGGAAATAACACCGACCATGGCAATGACAGAAGCTCAGGCCTAACATCGGAACGTGCCCCTGGGCTAGCCTCTAAACTATCGCCCGATAATGCAGCGCCCTACCGGGAGCAAGGTGCCTCGTCTTCATCGGCGGCCATGCGCGAAGCAACGGAAACTATAGTCCTTCAAGGCAGTGCCGGCACGACCTACCGCATGAATGTTCGCACGCAGGGGACGCGGCGCATCTCAGTGCAAGAGAGCTGTTCCTCGGAGATGAATGATAGCGGGGGCGCAAGATCGTGACGCAAGATCGTCGCAGCAGCAGCATGAAAGAGTGGATCGCAGCGCTCATTGGCTTGTGCATTTCATGCCAGTGCGGCGTGAGATCCGGAGCTTGATGGTCGACGACCGCGAGCAGCTCCTCAATTCGATGCACCGATTGTGGGAGTTGCCCACTTCGGAGGGGCGCCTTCTCTATGGCTCCGCTTACTTGGACGTGCATGACTTGAATAATGTGCACCGGTAAAAGCTGCCACACCTTTGTGTGCTTTTCCGTGTGATATCACGTGTGATGTGTATTTCTAGTGGTAAAGAGTTGCTTCGCTATGCTAGCACAGTCCCGTTGTATCAATTACGTGACTTGTCTGTGCGTGTGCTATTATTACATATTCAACAGGCAGAACGCGGGCGGGCGAGACAGCGATCACTTCCACGAAGGCGTGGGTTTTTTGGCGCAGCATTTCAAGCTGAGTCGCAGGCTCGAGAACAGCATCCAAACCATGCACCCTTCCTTGGCGCTCCCGTACTGGGACACCTCCATCGAGATGGAAAAAGTGCGCAAGAGAGAAATTCCAGGCGTGACCGACGCTGTGCTTTGGACGTCAAAGTTCTTCGGCAAAAGTGGCAAATGGCACCGCAAAAAGAGCGACGGTTTCGACGTGCGTGTTTGTATGAGACGATTCGAAAAGATTAAGGAGGAATGTAAAAGGAAGAAACTGTGGGGTGATTGAAGCATTTATTCTTGATCTTGAAGCGTTTCCTAATTTGTATCATTTTTTCCTTCTCCCTGTCCTCATTCGCCTTCATTCCTTCATAGAACGACGAAGCCTTTCAGAAGGCCGCTATTTTAGGCGGCCGGTGGCGGCATGCCCGTGTTCCTCAGATTGGCAACAACACGGTCTGGGGCAGGCAAGCATCGGAGCGCCTAAAACAAGGCTTAAACGTGCCCCGTAATGGCTACGGATTCTTGCGATCGCCCTGGAACGCCAATCCTTCCCCGTAAGCGTTTGAACCACAAATTGGTGTTCACTTTTCAAAGGCGGGCCAGTGAAAGGGTTAGGGAAAAAAACTGAGTTGGAGGAAGGGATGGAATGTGAGGTTATCAAAGAAGCAAGAAATGACTTTAGGATATAATACATTAATGAGACAATTGCCATCATCACTACCACCTAATACTTGTGCAGTTACGTGACGCGCTTCGTGGATTACGACTTCAAACCTACATGGGCGTCCTGCAAAAGTCTCAACAACACTTTAAGGCAATCCTTGTTGACTGCCACCAGGCACAAGCGATCTTTGACCAAATTCGCGCAGTTTTGGGCCTACGACGCGCAGTTTCCGCCGCACGCCCACGCGGGTCTGCACGATTACATAGGGGGTGCAGTGCACGAGCAGAGCCTGGCGCCTTTTCGGCACTTGGTCGACAAACACTTCAGAGGTCTAGTGCCGCCGATTGCTTGGTGAGAAAAGAGGGATTAAGAGCAGTGAATGAAATTTACCCGGGGGCATTCATTTGCATAAAAGTGCTTGAACACATTCCTCACATGCCTCCGCTGATTTTGAATAATGTTCTTCTTGTTAGATTTCCTCCTCTCCTACTTGTGTTACCACTCTCTTATCATCATCATTATCAACAGGGATCGTTTCCGGCACCGGTGGTACATTTTGCTCCAGAAAGGGTTATGGCGGTCGTGGCTAGTGGATTACCCCTCGCACTGCTCGTCGAACACGAAACTGAGGAACTGTGCCGCAAAATGCTCGAATCATTTCGACAGAGAAGTCATGGCAAGGACGGTAAGTAAAACAAATCTTTCCTCTTGGTTTTAAGTTAATGTACACTTTTCCACTCGTCAAGAATATTGAATATTGGATTTTACTACATTGACCACTTCTATTCCTAATATAATTTTAGGTGCTGTACATGCTTAACGTGCGAATGGCGACCAGCGTGCCTGACCTACCCGGGCAAGGGGGGTGGTGGGCGGAGAAAGCTGCCACTCTTACCTCGGGTGCAGGTGATGCCTCCTCGGTGTTTTTGCCAGGAAAGAGTGAGGCCACCGATGCTGCCACACGACAAGCGCTAAGGGAAGCAGGTGAAGCTTTCTGTGCTCACTTGGGGATTACTATCAAGGGTGACAATTTTGAGTCCTCAGGTGTGCTAGACCCCTCTTTTTGGCTGATTCACCCCACCACTGATCGCCTATTTCAAGCTGCGGCTCTGGCTTTCAATCGGCATCACTATGGCAAGAATTCTTATGGCAACAGTAGATTAGACCGGGCCGTGCGAGAGCGCAAGAACAACAATGAGAACGATGCCAATCGTGGTGCTGACACAAGAAGAACAACAGAAGACGGAGTGCAGGAGGAGGCCGATGTTGATGCAAGGCATGAAGAAGCAGCCGCCGCGCCACCTGTATCATCAGCGGCCTATCATGTGGTGCAAAAACTCGAAGCAGCTGATTTGGTGGTCGAGGTACGAATCACGTGTCGTATAGACTAATGAAGTCCTTATTCGGAAATTATGCACTTCCATGCGCACACACAAACACACTTCCACACGCGCGTGCATTTGAGTCGGTTGCATGCCTTGCCATCCTAATCTGACAATTCCCTCTCGGTGCACACGTACCATATTAGGTGTGGCCGTCTGGCGCGTCGTTTTGCGGTTCTCTCGCAGCCTGCTTGACCTGTCACGGCGTGGACACCTGGCTAGGGCGGCTCGCTGCTTCACACGGGATTGATACCGCGGGCACTTGTATTGATCCTTTAGTGGCAGCTGCTGCCCTTGAAGGCCCAATAAAGAAGAAGAATATAAATGGTGAGGTGGATGAGCTAGAAAGCAGCAGCAGCAGTAGCAGTGGTGGTGCACGAAGTCTCGAGGAGTTTGTGATCGAAAATCCAGCGGTGAATTTGCGCGCTCTCCTGTTGCCACCTCACAAGTGCTGCTACGGCCACGCGTCGAATGACCGTTTATATACGAGTTATGACCCCTCGGACGAGCGATCGGAAGTACAGGGACCTACGAATGCAGAGGTACGCAAGTTTGAAGAGAGTACATCGTCGTAATTTACTTAAATTCAGAGTGTGCTTGATTATTTCTACTACTATCATCATGAAATAGGTGCTTTCGCTGCTAGTGCCTACGATGGGGCCACAATGGGCGCTAGGGGGAACGCCGGTTTACGCGCACTTTCGATTCGACCACTGCACCGACCCCAAAGGCCATAATCCGATCCACAAGCTCCTGAAAATACCACCTTTAGGACAAGGGGGGAGATTAAGGCGCTGAAAGAGTTTGCAGACACATTTGATGCTCTCGAGCTCAAATTTTAGTGCTAGTTGCAACGGCTCTCAACAGCTGCGTGAATGAGGCAAGCGCGATAAGCCCGGTGTTGCTATGTAGCATACTAGTTGAGCAGAAGGCAACGGAGCTCGAACTAAGGCAAGATTGTTTCTTGGCCGGCTTTCTGTTGCGAAGCGTCATTATGGCTGCTACCGTGCTACGCAGCTGTTACAC
>Ga0307979_1002027_pt1 | contig 14181 bp, 9 predicted proteins | sample OrgLakmetage1058_FD_201833 | JGI IMG/M metagenome (GOLD analysis project Ga0307979, IMG submission 201833) | Saline water microbial communities from Organic Lake, Antarctica - #1058 | ecosystem: Environmental > Aquatic > Non-marine Saline and Alkaline > Saline | place: Antarctica: Organic Lake...
CGGGGTTTCGTTGGATTTCCAATGGGATTTCCAATGGGATTTCCAAGCTCGAAAATGGCCGTTTCATGAAAAATCCCTGTAAATCCCATATAAAGGAGGTAAGTCTTATACAGGGGGATTCACATTTGCAGCGGCGCAGCCATGATCAACGACGGTGTTTTTATGTCGATACCCATGTCGATACGACTTGAAATTCGCTTCGTAGTTCTAGTTTGGGCTGCTTTGCTTTTTATCTCTTCCTGTTAGCCTTCTAATGCCGGCCCCTCGGAGCCTGTCTCAAATTGGCGACGTGAGGGAGCGTGGAGCAAGTTTCGAGGAATGGGGTGGAGTAGAGGGTGACATAAGAAAGGTCGAAATGCGCAATGGCATGTGCCGTAAGATGATTCAAAATGGAGCTGCGTTGAAGGCGATCGTTAGAAGGGAAAGTGCAGAAAGTAAAAGTGGGTGTACAGTTTGAGATCGTCTCGCAGTGAAGACACTTTCTTCCACTCGTCACGGAATATGAAGCCAACCCGACACGCAACGCGCCCTTGAATGCAGAAAATGACACCTTGGTTTGTATTCGTTCGAGTTCAATTATTTCTTTAAACGGCCTAAGCGCCTTAACCCCCCCTCTCTCTCTCTCTCTCTCTCTCTCTCACTACCCCAGTTCCCCCGGAATTCCGGGATGCGACTTGTTTCATCAACAAGAAAAGCGGAATGCCATATAGCCATATAAGACCCTCGGCTGAGCTATAGCTCTCTGGCTTGGGTCACTCCCTGTCATTCGTAAACGTACGTCCCGAAATTCTTCGTCAAAACTTGGGACGTAGGTATACGAATGATATACCGAAGGAACTTGGGTCTTAGGTTTACGAATGATTTGGAGTGGGCTTGGGTGCTTGGGTTGGTAATTTTGGTAAAACCCGCACCTTTCCACAGGAGAGGACTGGGTTTGGAAGAGGACTGGGTTTGACAGAATTCTTTTATCTGGACACGTGTACACATGCGTTTTGAGTGACGCACTTCGATACTTCGGCCACCTCACCACACATCACATTTTTTCTTAGTTTCATCACGATCACTTTATCATTGTCACTTCTTTGATCAAAGCAAAATGGCCGCCGTCTTTCTTGACCAACCATTCACCGTGAACTCACCAAACACAACCCAAACCGACGATGAGGTAGGCACGTAAGATTTATTCGATTGCTAGCCCTGATTCTGATTTGCTGCGTGGGTTCTTGAAATGCTTCTACAGATCATCTCGACCTACACCTACCAGAGCGTCCGCGTGGAGGGCAGCGTCGTGACTCCGCAATTCGACACGTATACCTTCAAGACGTCTAAGCGCGTCCCAAAGACAGGCATGATGCTTGTTGGTTGGGGCGGCAACAACGGGTCTACGGTACGCGAGAGTGGTGGCGTTACACTTGACTTTCATTTGGGTCTCATTGTGCCGTGCCTTTTGCTTCACGCCCTTTCAGTGCACTGCTGGCATCCTTGCGAATCAGCAAAAACTCAAGTGGAACACTAAGGAGGGCGAGAAGTCAGCAAACTACTTTGGGTCAATTACCCAGGCATCCACCTGCCAGCTTGGCACAACTGCTACCGGTGGTGCAGTGCACGTTCCTCTCAAAAACCTCATGCCCATGGTTTCACCTAACGACCTTGTCATCGGTGGATGGGATATTTCATCGGTGAGTTACAGAAGTTAGCCGTGGCATCATTGCTTTCCACGTCTATGTAAACAAACATTATGTAAGATAGAATCATTTTCATATCGACCGAATTTTATTCCACAATACCTGCCTACACCTAGATGAACCTTGGCGATGCAATGAAGCGCTCTAAAGTGCTCGACGTGAACGTGCAAGATCAGCTCTACGATCAAATGAAGGAACTCAAGCCGCTTCCTTCCGTGTACTTCCCGGACTTCATCGCCGCTAACCAAGCGGACCGCGCCGACAACTGCCTAACGGGCACGAAACAAGAACAACTCGACCAAGTACGGAAGGACATTCGCGATTTCAAGGCAGCCAACGGGCTCGACAAGGTGATAGTGCTGTGGACGGCGAACACTGAGCGATTCGCTGCCATCGAAGAGGGCGTCAACGACACGGCGGAGAACCTTCTGGCTTCCATTGCGCGGGGCGAGGAAGAGATTTCCCCGTCGACCATCTTCGCTGTGGCGTGTGTCTTAGAGCACACCACCTACATCAACGGGTCGCCTCAAAACACCTTCGTACCCGGTGTCATGGAGTTGGCTGAGAAGGAGCACGTGTTTATTGGCGGCGACGACTTCAAGAGCGGCCAAACCAAGATGAAGAGTGTCATGGTGGACTTCCTGGTGTCAGCTGGTATCAAGCCCGTTGCCATTGCGTCGTACAACCATTTGGGCAACAATGATGGCAAGAACCTGAACGCACCACAGACTTTCCGATCCAAGGAGATTTCCAAGAGCAATGTAGTCGACGACATGGTCGCATCGAATCGTTTGCTTTATTCTGAGGGTGAGCACCCAGACCACATCGTTGTGATCAAGTACATGCCTTACGTCGGGGACTCAAAGCGCGCAATGGACGAATACACCTCGGAGATCTTCATGGGTGGGCGCAACACTATCGCTATGCACAACACGTGCGAGGACAGTTTGCTTGCGACCCCTCTTATTCTCGACCTGGTCATTCTGGCCGAGATTTGCGAGCGCATCCAGATCAAGAAGGAAGGCAGCGAGGAATTCGAATCATTTCATTCGGTGCTTTCGTTCCTTTCTTACCTTATCAAGGCGCCGCTCGTGCCCCGTGGTACACCCGTCGTGAATGCCCTCTTCGCTCAGAAGCAGTGCATTACGAACATCTTTCGCGCGTGCCTGGGCATCCCAGCTGAGAACAACATGATGCTTGAGCACAAACTCCCGTCGGAAATTGCCCGGATGCATGCCAACGGCGATGCGGCGGGCGGTGCGGCCCAGCCCCGCAAGCGGGCGCGCAAATAAGCGCTTGTCGCTTTGAGTAAGGAAAGGCCTGGCCATTCTGGGATTTGGGCAAGCCTCGTGCCATACTTCGACTTTTCTTTCCTCCGTACTTAAGGTTGCGCAGATCTTCAGGATTGGCCTATTTTAATACCAACTGATTTGCGGCCAAGTTAGTAATTCACGGGTCTGAATCTCTCTCTCACTAGTTCTCTTACTTCTTAGTTCTTGGCACTCGGCACCCCCGCAAACCTTAATTAACTATAAACCAAGTTACTTAACCCCACGCTTATCACTGGGCTATTCAAACCAACATAATGTAAATAGTAAATATGAACCTTCTTTTGAACATTCGAGGGTCCAAAGTTCACTTAGACTTCGAGATGATTCTTCAGCGATTGCTCAAAAATAGCACATAAATATGCTGCTTCTGAGCCCGGTAAATCGCGTAGGAATCGTGTAAGATGTAAGATAGACCCGCACCGCCCTCGCACTACGCGGAAAGCCTTTTCAGATGCCTATATTTGCATTAGGCAGCCCCTTCGTTATTTTGAGGTCGATTCACGCCCAAATGCCCCCGGAAAGGCCCATGCGCACACAGCAGTCGAAGGGTATTGAACTCCGGTCTAGGAGGATACAGGGTCGGATTTCGGATTTCCGTGGAATTGTACGTGGACAATAGATAACACTAACAGATCACGCGGAAAGGAACTTTCTTGCAGCGCTGTAGTAACTTTAACTCCTGATTCAAGGTGACTCACATCACGTGAATTGGCCCAGCCATACTTCAGTGTGCAGTGTACAGTGCAGTGCTCAGTGCTACAATGACGCCAGCAGAAGGCCAGGGAGGCTGCTTTAAATTTAAAGCGCCCTTCTCCCTTCATCATCAACGATCAACGGGGCTTCTCTGTCTGTCGAACGCCGGTATCATAGCAGTCCGGGCAACGCCCAGACGCCCAGAACGAACCCATAAGAAAAAAGATCCCCGCTGGCGAAATTTGCGACTCCGTTGGCGAGTAAGGAGCGTAGATACACAAAGGCGAACATGCGCACCTACCCATGAGCACCGCAGCGGAAGCGATTATCGCGGGCATCGAGCTAGAGAAGGAGTTCGAGGGACTAGGGATGATCCGTGCCGCATAAGCACGACACAATTCCACTAAATAGCTCCAAATATCATACTTCCGCATTGATAAAAGCCTAAATCACGCGTAAATCACGCGCGAATTCGATTCATAGCCTTAGCGCGTGAGTCACGCGTGCAGGTGAGTCGCATCCTTGATTAACTCCTATCGTTCTACAAGTGTTTGCGCGCTCTGCAAACCTTCCCCTTGGTCCTTGGGCGCGATTTACGAATGTAGTATACGGGCGGTCCGACACGCGAGATTATCCAAAACGCCCCTAACTTCCGTGACGTAATTGCGGTCCGAAAAACCTCGATACCTTCAGAAGGCTTTATGCGTTGGACTATTCACACGCAATCTGCGCCCTGCATTGGCCTGTGGTATACTCATTTAAAGCATAAAGCAATCAGTAAGAATTCAATGGCTCGTGGCAATAAGGACAAAAACCAAAATAACAACGGCTACGACGAAGAGGCCGCGTATAATCGCTACATGAACCCCGAGCCTGGCTTTCAGTCTGGCCCGGGAGACTTCGTAGACGCCAACTAGATGGCGCCCTGCCTGTTAGTTACTATATTCAGTCCCCCCTCGGGGGGCTCAGAAGTAATACCGGTGGCTGCCAGTACATCATTTTAATGATGAAGGAAGAACAAGAAAAACTACACAAGGGGGAATTCCTTCAAGAACTCATAAATCAGCACCACCCACATCCACTTACACCGCACATCGGCATCTAAAACCTAATGCTCATGGCCTCAGTGTATTTGGTTCTTAGTCACACAGGCGCCAACCGGGCTCTTGGTGATGGACCGGGACTGGAATCGGGACTGGGTTTGATAGCCTTGACTGCCAGACTAATAAAGACAAAGCTCATGCTCCAGAGTAGTAGCAGAAACAGCCCTAGTTCAGCTCGAACGGAATGTCGTTCGTTATAGCTCTAGAAATGGACAATCAACAGGTGGTGGGCTCAGCTATATATCATTTTATCGTTCCACACAGATCGGCGACATCAAACGAGATGGAAAAATATTATAACAAAGATAAATAAAAGCCATTGTTGACCGCTACCATCACTCCCACGGCCATTCGGACATGGAGTCCTGATTAGGTCCTCTCCTACCACTTGCTCCTCTTTTAGTATTAGCCTTCTAATTCCAACCCCCCGAGGCCTGTGTGTCAAAAATAATAGAAAAGCAGGTTAGCAAAAAAAGGAACTTTTGAGGCTTATACTGCCCTGCGCTGTTCTGAAATGAATAAGAGGGATAGGGGGACAGGCGAACTACCGTAGGTCATTCGAGGATGCATACACACAAGGCCCAGAAAAAGGGCCCAATCCCTTGGTTACTAAATCCAGTCCCCCCGGGGGGGCTCAGGAAAAGTGGTAATTTCGGCCCAGAAAAAGGACCCAATCCCTTGGTTACTAAATCCAGTCCCCCCGGGGGGGCTCAGGAAAAGTGGTGTTTTCGTTGATGCCCTTCCTGAATCATTCTGCACTTGCTTTGTTTGCGCAACGCACGCGCATTCCCACTTCTGCCCGCAGCACTGGCTCCTGTGTCGTTTGAATTTGTATTAGTTCAAGCTCAAGATGCGTACATCACAGACGAGGATCTTTAACGGCCTTTTTCCGTATAGGGGGAGTGAAGAAAAGCAAAGCCTGCGACCGCGCCGGATGATTCAACGGAGGCGAGTGCAGAAGCGGAGTGCGCCCCATCAGAACAAAGCCCGAGGGGCACCCGGGGACAAACCTCAGAGATCACGCGTTCTGACGCTAGTCACATTGGTCTTCACGTAAACACAAAACCAATGCGAGAATCACTACTGTAACTAATATACCAGCACAGTTGTCTATGCAGTTCGTGATGACTCGTGTCCCTTTTGGTGCTCAATTTTTTTTCGGGAATTCCCGGACTTCAGGATACAGGATAAGGAGCAGTAGCCGATTGCTGGTGAAACTCCACTCGGATATACCCCTTATACGACAATTACCACACCGCTCCACAGTGGGATATGAATATTGAATTGAGAAGTGAACAATGCACGACGAATCTGGCGTTGCAGTTGCAGAGATAGATGAACACCCGCTTGGAGCGCAAAGAGAAGCGGCAAAGGCATCGGACTGCACTACACAGACGCACTTTTTCTATAAAGACCGAATTGGCGAATATCTTAAGCCCCCTTGTGTTAATTTTACTTCCCCTTTCCAGTATTTCCGGGATATTCCCCTGAAATGGCATTTTTGAGGTTGAAATCCCAGTCAAAAATCAACGAGATACTCACTTGGAAATCCCACCTAGGGAAATCCAAGGCCCTCAGACCTCAGACTGGTGCGGGCATGAGGATACGCTCACGTTAAGAATTTGAGGGAGAAAATTAAGCGCATTTTCAGAATAAGCCGAAGGGAGCTGATTTAAATGACCTAAATCCACGTGCACATCAGTCTCCTTTCTTGTCTGGAGAAGGAATCTCATTAGGGCACTGTGGGGGGGCGGGCGCGGGATTCTAAGAAGTGGCCTAAGAAAGAAGGGGTCCGCCGTTTTTCTGCTGTCTTGATGCCCGCAGCTGCCTGTAACCTCACCCCTTACTAGTTGCGGGGATAAGGGAGGGGAGGGGATTTCAACACTCAAGAAGTGGCCCTATGAACTCCCAATATTTCCGGACATTCCTGGTAGTTTCGATAATCCAGGTCTGTCACAGGGGCCCGAGATACCCCCATACCCCCCCACGCGGGAAATTGGAGGCTTTGGGTGGATCCTCAACTAAGCATTCTTTGGAGTGTGCGACGTACGGCGAAACAGGAAGATCAAGTGAGATAAAAGACTTCCCTTTACTTTCCATTGTGGTTTGCCTCGGCCAAGACAGCGCCCACTCTCTTCTGGTTTTGAAGTCCCAAGTGACAATTCTTCGACTGGTGGTTTAATGGCGATATCCCCCAGTAAATAGATTTAAGGGCCCTACAAAGACACCAATACCCTGCGTACGGGGCAAGAATTCCCCGAAAGCGCTATTTCCGAGAAGGGAACCCCCGAGGAAGTCCCATCGATTCCCGATCTCCCCATCGTTCCTTCCCCCTCTGCCTCTACCCACAACCCCCCACGCCAACCCCTGTAGTACGACGGCGAGTAAAGTCATTGTGCCGAGTACCGAATCCCTCCCGTGTGAAACTCAACCAACCAACCGGCGCCCCCAAATCCCTGGCGTACTTTATCCATTTTTGCAGTGCAGCCTGCTGATTCATTGCTTGTATATAGGACAGCTCTATACTTTACTACTGGTATAGTACATCGCTATACTTAACTATTTTATACAGTATAGCGCCATGTTTGATTATTTTATATGGTACAGCGTGCTATGTAACTCTTGTATATGGTACAACGTGCTGATTAAATTGATCTAATTATATGGTACTGCGTGCTACCTAATAACTCTTGTGTATAGTACAAGCTGAATAAGTAAGTGCGAACTCGAACTCGAGCTAACACAAACCCAAATGACACAGAAGCTAATGCTGCGGGCAGAAGTGGGAATGCGAGTGCGTTGCGCAAACAAAGCAAGTGCGGAATGATTCAGGAGGGGAAAAGCGAGGAATTTGTGGGTGTTGCGAACTCTGCAGAACAATAAAGAGGAAGGCGCACGAGCAAGGAAGCTCGTGACATGCGGAACATGAGGTTCCATTGGCAGAGGCCTAAGTGTGCCTTTCAGCGCGCAAGGCGCCTATTGTTCTGCCCCTGAGCCATAAGAGGCTTTGACGGGACATGAACTCCTTCCTCGTCCGCGAAGTGGCAGTGAATAGAAAAGCCCCCCTCAAAAATACAAACAACAACATGCAAGCGGGCCGCTTGTGGCCTAGCGGCCCCTCCCTATCATAGAGCTAAACCCATAAATCTTCGATCAAACGCCACAGTCGCTACTCGTGACCGTCCTCCAGCGTTTTTCGAAACCCTCGCAAGGCCCTCCACCTTGAGAGCAAGTCGCCTGCGTATACCCCGAAGAGCGCAGGTTCCGCGCTTACAGTAACTTAGCTAACCGGGCAATCAAAATCAACACCTCTACTATTCCCGGGGCCACTCTGGAGAAAAGGCAAAAAACTGTCAACAAAGAGTACCACGATCGTACAATGAAGCTCGACTCGGAGCTGCACGGCACGCAGCAAGAGCAAAGAGGCCCAATAGAGAGCGAACTTAATGAGTACGGCCACAGCGGTCGTGTTCTTGCCCCAGTCATTGGCCGATACGGGGGTGGTTCCTCTGACCTCAGCCTCATTTTGGACCTCGTCGCTCGGGAGATGGCTCGCAAAAACACGGCATTCTACATCATTGGCTTTTCGGAAGCCAAAGCCTTGTTCAGACAGAAGCTTTCACGCAAATGGGGTCACGCAGCTGCTCGGGGATGGGCGACTCTTCTTCTGGATCGCCTGTGGGACTCCGTTGTAGTCCCCTCCTCTGCGGGCGGAAACTCTTCTTTTGAGCTGCACTCCCAGAGCACGGAGGAGCGTGCCACTTCGGACCGCTACCATCACTTCCATGGCCACTCGGGCATGTGCGCCTGATTAGCTTCTTAGGTTTAGTTTGCGCTGCTTTGCTTTTCTTCTCTACCTGTTAGCCTTCTAATTCCGGTCCTTCGGGGCCTGTCTCAAAAACAGCACGGCAATACCAATCAAATTTTATCGCTGATACTCGCAATACAGTACTTCTCACGGTGCGTAGTTCTAAGCGTGCTCTTATTCTTATCCCCTTGGAGTCATCGACCTGTATTGCTTAGAAGACTAAGTCAGTATGCTACACTGCGTAAATTAATTAATCAGCACATCTCATCATCTAAAAATACTGTAAGCCAGCAGGTTGTACTAGTTATATACATAACGTGAGCCAGAATGTTGTACTATATACATGAGTTAGGCATCGTGCTGTTCTAAACTAAGTAGTTAGGTAGCACATCTTTTACTATACACAAAAGTTAGTACGTACCAGTAGGTGGCACGCTGTACCATATAATTAGATCAATTTAATCAGCACGTTGTACCATATACAAGAGTTACATAGCACGCTGTACTATATAAAATAATCAAACATGGCGCTATACTGTATAAAATAGTTAAGTATAGCGATGTACTATACCAGTAGTAAAGTATAGAGCTGTCCTATATACAAGCAATGAATCAGCAGGCTGTACTGCAAAAATGGATAAAGTACGCCAGGGATTTGGGGGCGCCGCCAACCAACCAACAAATTTACTTTACGACACCACGAGCGCTAGCGGCGACACCTGGCCAAGAAGAAAATCTTGAGAGAAAGAGAAGGCAATGAAGTCGACCGTCGCAAGTATGCTGGCGTGGGCGGCGCGGCTCTACATTGCCCGTATGGTTCGTACTACTTTACATTGTCTACATTGTCTTACGGCGGCAAACTTATCAGTCGGTGCTCTCTTTCTAAGTGCTGGATTAGGATGTGTAAGACTCCCTGGATTAAGCATTACCCTGTTTTGTTTTGTTTTGTTTCCTGCGGCCAGATTTTGATCAGCGCCTACGAGATTCGCTTGTACGCAATTGAGAGCTACGGCTACGTAATCCACGAATTTGACCCGTGGTTTAATTTCCGCGCGACGCAGTACCTCGCGGACAATGGTTGGACTGCTTTCTTTCATTGGTTTGACCATCGATCATGGTATCCTCTTGGGCGGCCTGTGGGGACAACTATATTCCCTGGGATGCAAATCGTTTCAGTGGCCATTTGGAAAGTGTTCCAGTACACTGGCCTGGTACGTATCTTTCAAAAGTTATCTGTTTCGCATTATTTATCGTGGTGCTCCGCCCTGTCGTGTCTAGGATTCAGAGCTCTCGACCATACCTAATGCAATGAGGATGAGCCTGATGGGCTCAAACTCTTCAACCCTGCGCAAAGCCAAATTATTGTGTGCCAATCTGTATCGTAAGCCCCCCCCCTCTATTCACACCCACTCCAGAATTGGTCATTAAACGATGTCTGCTGCTTGGTGCCGGCGTGGTTCGGCGCCCTCGCTACTTTCTTTCTCATGATGCTCACGTGGGAATGCAGCGGATCTCCCAACGCAGGAGTCGCAGCTGGCGCAGTTATGGCCATTATTCCAGCTCATATTATGCGATCCGTTGGCGGCGGTTACGACAACGAATCTGTTGCCATGACAGCCATGCTTCTCACGTTTTACCTTTGGAACCGCTCTCTTCGTGGCCCAGCGTCGAAGTTTTGGGCCTTTCTCGCCGCCATGGCTTACATTTTCATGGTGGCTGCATGGGGCGGATATATTTTCGTCATCAACATGGTCGGCGTGCACGCTGCGGTTTTGGTCGCTATGGGGTACTTCAACGATGATTTGTACTGGTCTTACACGATCTTTTACACGTTTGGGACCCTGGGTGCAACCTTCGTGCCCGTGGTGGGGTGGGCGCCGCTCCGGTCTCTGGAGCAGCTTGCCCCATTCGCTGTCTTCATCGTGTACCAAACCCTTCAGGTAAGCGAGGTGCAGCGACGCCAGCTCTCTGTGCCGTTTCACTCCTCTAAGGCCTGGCAAATTCGTGTGCGCAACTTCGGAGTGGTGGCGACTGCGAGCGCCGTGCTGATTGCAGCGCTGTTTCCTATGGGCCATTTTGGCCCTCTGTCGTCGCGCGTGCGGGGCTTGTTTGTGAAGCACACCCGCACGGGAAATCCTCTGGTTGACAGCGTGGCGGAGCACCAGCCTGCCAACGAGCAGGCATACAAGACCTATCTGCACCACACCTACTCGATCGCACCTTACGGCCTCGCCCTCGCCATGCTTCGCAACCGCCCCAGCGCTCGATTTCTGGGCCTCTGGACCGTGGTCGTCTCTTTTTTTGCCAACAAGGTTTGAATGTGAAACCTCCATGGCCATATTCCTTTTGCGAATTTGCCACCCCGCGCAATAGCCTCAATTTACCGTTCATGTGCTCTCAAGGTTCAAAAACCTAGCGTCGACACGAACTAATCTTGAGTGCTTCTTTGTACGTTTAATTTTGACACAGATGATGCGATTAATTCTCCTTACGGGACCTGTGGCGTCGTCCCTCGTTGGTGTACTTATCGGTTACCTCGTTGACTGGTGCCTAAGCCAATTTGCTGATTTCATTCCTTCTTCCGACTCTAACCCGAAGTCGACTGAGGAAGCGGCAACGAAGAAGTCAACCAAAAAGACCAACGCAGCATCGAGCTCTTCGACAGCTTCTAAACCAAGCAACTCGACCTCGGATGATATTTTGTGGCCTATCAAGAAAGTGTTGCTTGAGCTTTTGGCAGCGTGCACCACGGTCTACGACAGCTCGCCGGTGAAAGTGGTTCGCAAGTTGGCGGCGGTGGCCATTGCCTTCGGGCTCGCGGTGGCTGGGCCCAAGTACGGGCGCGAGTTTTGGGACTACAGCCACCAAATGGCCGAACAGCTCTCATCGCCAAGCATCATGTTCCACGCCAATTTGCGCGACGGCACCAAGGTCACGGTGGACGACTACCGGCAAGCTTACTGGTGGCTGCGCGACAACACTCCCGACGATGCGCGCGTGATGGCATGGTGGGACTACGGGTACCAAATTAGCGGCATCGCCAACCGTACCACGATTGCGGACGGGAACACCTGGAACCACGAGCACATTGCCACTCTCGGCCGGTGCCTGACTGCTCCCGAGAAGGACGCGCACCGGATCGTGCGGCACCTCGCGGACTACGTGCTGATTTGGACGGGCGGCGGCGGGGACGACCTCGCGAAGAGCCCACACATGGCGCGGATCGGCAACAGCGTCTTCAATGACATTTGCCCCGGGGACCCCACCTGCGCGCAGTTCGGCTTTTACCAGGGCGGCACCCCAACGCCCATGATGGAGGCCTCGCTGCTGTTTAAGCTGCACTCCAACATGATGCGGCCGGGCGTCACGGTGGACCCTGATCGTTTCCGCGAAGTATTCCGCTCGCAGTACGGGAAAGTGCGCATTTACCAAGTGTTGAAAGTGAGCAAGGAGTCCAAGGCATGGGTGGCTGACCCCGCGAACCGCATCTGCGACGCACCTGGCTCTTGGTACTGCGTCGGTCAGTATCCGCCTGCTCTTGACAAATTGATCTCGCGCCGTAAGAACTTCGCTCAGCTCGAGGATTTCAACCGGGGTGGCGGCAGCAAGGAGTACCAGAAGGAGTACATGTCACGAATGAATGGTGAGCACACGGGCGCAGGCGAAGGGCCCCCGGCATTCAAGAAAAAGAGCGCATCTAAATCCAAGAAAAAAGCAGCAGACAAAGCCCCCTCCCCGGAGCCAGCAAACGAGGAAGAGGAAGAAGAGGAAGGGCCGAAGATCAAGCGGCGGTCGAAGAAGTGGGCAGAACAAGTCAAGTGGGAAAACACCGACCAAACCACGCTCATGTACCAGCTTCTGGAGAAGAATGACCTCGCAACGCTCGGGCAGTGGCTTAAGAGCAATCCAGATGTGGTGCACATTCGCTCAGCGGATGGCCGCGGTCCACTGTGGTGGGCCAACGAATTTGGTCGCACTGACGCCATTTCGCTTTTCAAGAAATTCAAGATCCGCTCTGACCTCGTTGACGGCAAGGGTCTTTCACCAAAGCAAGTGTAAGCCCAGGATCAGTGATCTCTGAGGGCACACGCGTTTTCTCAGAGGCATCGTCCCGAATGGAGGAAAACGAATACAAACGCAATAACCCGCGGTCTCGATTCAGGAATTTTCCATGCGCTTTTGAATTCCCCATGGGGCCTCAGGGTTTTATAGGAGTAGAGTGGGTTAAGATGCATGTCCTTTTGACTAAATAGGCATCAGCAACTGGGTTGGATTGGATTGGTAAAAACAGTTAGGAAGTCCCTTGGTCCCTCCCATATTTCCGTGGATTTATACTCATAGACATCCAGTTAGCGGGAAGAGAGATACATAACAAGTGAGCAGGTAACTAGTACTTTACTGCGGCACTCTGGGACGTCTCCTGACCGGCGGCATGACTCCTCTTCGTCTTCTGAGCCATCCTGCGCTGAAAAGACTGCCTGTTCCGCTCCTTAGCATGCGCTGAAGTGCTCTGCCTGTTCCCCGTCCAAGCAGTGTAATTTCTTGCCGTCCCGACGGTACATGGATCGTTCTCAATGGTTTCTGCACCAAATGGCACACAAATTTTTGCGCTTAATTTGCCCATAATCACCACACAATAATCTCAGACCGCGACTTGAAGTCGCGTTTACTAGGGCCCACCCTGTCGATTGTCCGGAAAGATTGTGCCGCCCGCTCTTTAAATCTCGTTAATACGGTAAGTCGAACCTCCCCCACAAAGGGGAAAATCCTCAATAACAAAACACCTCCCACATACATCAGCACATCGTTCGCGAGTGAAAAATTTGAATTTAGAATAGTCCCTTCTAGCACTGGGTGCGAATTACGGGCCGTAATAGCGTATACGGAAGCGGGACGTACCGAGGTACTTTTTCGGAGAAGTGAAGGTAAGGTACGTACAAGCGTACAAGGTTACGATTCACGTCAACACGTGATTCACGCGCCAGGGCCAGGGGCCGTAAATTCACTTTACGCGTGATTTATGCGCGATTCACGTGCAAATCACGTGCCGTATATGTATAGTAAAATTACGGAAATACGGTATTGGGTCTTCTCGGATGGTGTTTGTCGTGCTAAAGTGGCCCATAATTTCTTCGTCCCTCTTGATCCTCCCCTAGCTAGATGCCCGCGGGCATCGGTTCCGCTGCGGTACTCTCGGCCATTGGCCATGGGTGTATATGTCTTTCTTTGTGTATCTATGCATTTATCTCGCCACTAGATTCGCAAAATTCACTGGCAGGGGCTTGTTTCTAACTGAGTGGGTCTGGGCAGTCTGGGCGCGCCTGCGCGGCGACGATGCCGACCTCTAACAGACAAATAGCGGCCTTGTTGATGAAGGGCTCTTAGGTGGGGGCCTCTCCGTCCTTCTGCTGACGTCACTGTAAATTGGCTTAATTCGAACTCGAACTAATACAAACCCAAATGGCACAGAAGCCAATGCTGCGGGCAGAAGTGGGAATGCGCGTGCGTTGCGCAAACAAAGCAAGTGCGGAATGATTCAGGAGGGAGAGGGGCATTGGCCA
>Ga0307979_1002028_pt1 | contig 14176 bp, 12 predicted proteins | sample OrgLakmetage1058_FD_201833 | JGI IMG/M metagenome (GOLD analysis project Ga0307979, IMG submission 201833) | Saline water microbial communities from Organic Lake, Antarctica - #1058 | ecosystem: Environmental > Aquatic > Non-marine Saline and Alkaline > Saline | place: Antarctica: Organic Lake...
CCTGATTAGCTTCTTAGGTCTAGTTTGCGCTGCTTTGCTTTTCTTCTGCAAACGATTTTGAGACAGGCCCCGAAGGGCCGGAATTAGAAGACTAACAGGTAGAGAAGAAAAGCAAAGCAGCGCAAACTAGACCTAAGAAGCTAATCAGGCGCACATGCCCGAGTGGCCATGGAAGTGATGGTAGTGGTCCAAAGTAATTTTGGTTATGGATTCTCGTCAAAACGATTTTGAGATGGATTTCGGGGTCATTTTCGTCTTGGCGAAAAACGATTCGAAAATGAGGTCCATGGCACATCACCGCCATTGAGCGCCCTCGTGCGCGTCCCTCGGCGCCCCTTTGATTCGCATACTTATCCCTATCTCAACTATATACTTTTCTAGTAACAAGCCTGCCGTTAGCCTTAACTCATATTGTGGTCTATCAAACTGTTTATTGGAGGTTGTTTGCCGCTTCTCGACTTGTTTGCCATAGGAGATCACACAGGAGCAAGGCTATATTTCCGGGGACATCACATCTTGTATCTGTACCTCAGTGTCTCAGTGTGCAGTGCAGTGTTCGGCTAATATTCAGTTGTCGGTTGTCGGTTGTCGGTTGTCGGCTTGTCGGCTGTCGGCTGTCGGTCCTCGGTGACGGTTTTCGGATGTTTGGTTGTTCCGATTGTTCGATTGTTCGCTGTGGAGCATTTGAGCTACGAGCTACGAGTATTTTGACGCAGGCCCCAGGTCCCGAAACCCCAACCAGCTATGCACGCAGCGTTTAGCGAGGCGGGGCGTGTGCGTTAAGGCAGGGCGTAGGGACCATTTCGAAGTTTCGAAGTACACGGCAAATGGGATAGTGATCTTCTTCTTCAGACAGAACAATAAGAGGCCTCGTGTTTAGAGCACGTATTCTCATGAAACTGCCCGAAGTCGAAGTTCGGAAGGTCTCTCTCTTATCTTTCCAAGACAGGCCCCGAGAGGCCGGAATTAGAATGCGTCAGCCCACAGCTCGGTCTGTTCGCATCCAGCTCACCATGCGGGCGTGTTGCTAAGTGGTTTGCTGGGGATCTGGGGATATCGGCCGCAATTTCAGATCTACATCTTATATCTTATTATTTAATGGATTAGATTTTGGATTAGTTTAGATTATACACACCAGTTGCAAAGGAACATCGACAAATAGCAAAATAGCTGCGTATTGACAAATCCTCCAGAATAAGTCTGACTGGGCTGCTGGGCTGGGTGACCTTTTGCCAAATGCATTGTATTATGTCTATCTTTACACTTTAATCCCATGAACCCTGTAGTTAAGAGTTAAAGTTAGGCATAGGGAGCCCAAGAGCACGGCATAATCGCCATTGACATGCAAACCAAATCGCACCAGAGTTAGGGGCTGATAGGGAGCCCAAGAGCACGGCATAATCGCCATTGACATGCAAACCAAATCGCACCAGAAGGTATTGCCTTGGAAAGCCTTTCGAACGGGAATACATAAGTACTTCATATTCGAGACATATGCAGCCGAATAGCTTCGAGCTGTTCCCGTTGCATCTCCTCTTCCAGCTGCTTCTGCACTTCACTCCACCAGACCAAGAAATCACGCCGCGTCGTCGCCGGACCCCGGCCCGGGCTCCATCGACAAGGCGTACATCATCACCCCAACGAGAAAAATGATGAGCGGGAACAAGCCGCCGGTGAACATGTAAAAGTACGTCAAGTTGCCTTTGCCAATGGCAGTCCCCGTCCAGGGGCAAGTGTGGTCGTAGTCTTCCACCAAAACCCCGCAGTCGTCCGCGTATCGGGCAGAAATCGGCCGCCAAGTTTTGGTCCGGTCGTCGTACGAGTACTGCTTGCGGTTTCCCTGCAACAACAATCAGACCACGGAATCAAAGAAAAGAAAGTAAGGAAGGAGAAGTAGTAAAGGCCACATCAAAAGAAAATAGTACTGTCGGAAAGATCGTACTTCGAGTGCGATAAATCAATACTGCAGATAACTTCCCTTGATCATCGTCAGCGCTTCTTCCTCCTCTGGCATGTCAAAGAATAAACATTTCCCGCTCAATGCAGCAACCTCAGGCAAACACACCTTTTGACCCTCTCCTGGGTCTCTTGTCCGCCGCACCACTAATCCTGGGTCACTCGTCGCGGTCTTCCACAGAGAGCACAGCACGAAAAGAGTCGCCGCCGCAAACGCCACCGTAATAGCGGGGTGCACGCGCGTTGAAATGAAGAACACAGCTGCGGCACACGGCACCAGGATGAGGGGCGTAGTGCAAAAGAGCATCATGGTCCAGTACGGCCCTACTACACACCATAAGTTGCGAGGCTGGCCAGCTTGCTGCGGCGCTTCGCACACTACAATCATGCTGCCGATGTGCGTACATCCGCAGCAACAGCAGTCAGTGGGGTAAGTCTCTTTGGAGGCAAAATCTGGGTAGATTGCCTCATCCGACACTGCATCTTCCACGTCCATATGAGCGGCTCTGTACTCCAGCTGAGGGAAGTAAGGCGCGAGTTTGTTCGGAAGCCAAAAAGGATCCCAAAAGCGCTTCCTTTCACGCTTTTCACTAGATTTGGGCGCCAGGGCGAGAAATCAATCTTCAAGGCTAGTTGAGGCTTACTATTGAAGCTTAACCAACGTAGGAGGTGATTGAGAATCTATCAGAAGAGACTCGAAGCCATGCTCGGTTAGCAGTTAAACCAGGGTGAATTTTTGTACGCTTTCACAGAAAAGCCGCCCTAGAGACCGATAGAACCTGCACGCCTCGTAACTTTGCGTGTTGTCGTCTTTGGGGATTCTGATTTGAGAAGCGCTCAACTTCTCGTGCTATCACCCGCCAAGCGTCACCCGTACCCGTCAGCTGCTGGCTAGACTAGCCCGCTACTGCAGCCCGCTACACCTACTCAGCTACAGAGTACACCGTGTTCGCAATTCTCAACCGCGTGTTTACAGGGTTGAACCCGATCCAATGAAGGTTCATCAAAAAGGCAGAAAAAAAGGGTTAAACGTGGAGCAATTCAACAGCTGAGCACTGAGCACTCTCTGGCTCTAGCCAGACTACTCTCTAGCGAAGTAGGTAGTTCCCCTAGACTAGCTAGCAATCTAATACATTGATACCTGTCATTGCGCACTCGGCGCTCACTTCAGCTCCTTCCAAATTAATTTTTAGTAGAATCGGCATAATATATATACTCAGGAAAAGTTATGGACGGTGGGCTCTTCAATGAGACAGACTCGGAGGAAGAGGAACGCGAGGCGCGGCAATTAGCAGCCGTGGACACGCTCCCTGGCTCAGCGCGCTACCAACCAGAATGGTACACGGGCGGGCTGTCAGCAACGGCGCGGTCTGCACCAACTTCGTACATCGATGAGCTGAACCGCGAACGGTTGCACAGGAACTACTTAGCAGTGATGTCGCCGGTGCTGACACCTCAAGCGGAAGCTGCGTTGTGGGAAGAAGCTGCGCTCCGGCGCATCAACGTCACTCACGTGAAAAATCCGAGCTTGCTTGAGCTGCGGCGAAACTTGCCGAAAGCCAAAAAGCCGTGGTACTTTGACGACAGCGACGACGAGGCCGAAGAAGCCAAGAGGGAAGCGGAAGCGGCAGCCGCCAAGACCGCCGCGCGATTGGCCGCTGCTACTGCGAAGGAAGCCGCCCAACGACAGGGGCGCGTGCAGTCCATGCTATCAGCTTCGCAAAGCATTTGGGGTGGCGACTCGGACTCGGACTCGGACGCTGGCAACAGCTCCGCGTCTGATACTGAAGCGCCCAGGTCCCTCCTTTCTGGGAACAACAAGGCGAGTAAAGCCACGCCGCTCCCGGCTGTAGCGGTCTCTGAAAACGACCACGAGGACGAGGACGAGGACGACGACGACAGCCAAAGCGAAGCACGCCGAAAAAGAAATGAAGAGGAAGCCAAGAAGCAGAAGGACGAATTTGCAGGCCTGAGCACGAAAGAGCGCGCGCGTTTGACGAGGCAAAAGGCAGCGGAGAAGAAGAAAAAAGCCAAAGCCAGAGCGGCGGCGGCCGCCGCTGCTGCTGCCGAAGGCGCCGCCGCCAAGGCATTGTTGGATGACGACGACGACGAAGAGAACGGAGTTGTAGTCGACCCGGTGGAGAAATGGACCTCGGCGCTGAGTGCTTACTTCGTGGCCGCGCAAAAGGGCGGCATCGAGGATGTAGCAGAGGCGCTGAACGACCTCGAGAAAGCGATGGCGTTGTGGCAAGAGCGTAACACGCCCTCGAGCGGAACCGCCACGTCAACCGGAAACGGCACCCCTGCTAGCACTCAAGCGGGCTCAGGAGGTGCGCAGGCTACTGGGCCAACAAGCCGAAGCGAAGGAGGAGTTGGGGCTCCACAGACTGGAAAAGGAGTAGGAGGGTTAATGGAGCCTCTACCTGGTCTGCCGCTGACAGGCTGTTGTGTGGACGTTGCCGATGCCAAAGGTTACACTGCTTTGCACTGGGCGTGCGACCGCTGTGACGACAGCTTGTGCGGGTGGCTGCTGCGCCGCGGGCACGCCACCATGGATTTACCCGACAAATTGGGCCTCACGCCCTTGCACGTGGCATCGTGCAACGGTAAAGAAAAGAGCGTGCGCGTGTGTGTGCACGTTAGTCTGCCACGTTAGTATATTTCTAGGTTGAGTAGCCATCGGTTGTAAACGTTCTCTTTGATATGCTTGAAGGAAGTAGATTTTTCATATTTTTTTCGTTTATGCCTTTTCTACTTGGTAGGCGCCTTAGAGTGCTGTCAACTGCTTTGTCACCACGCGACCAACAGTGGGGGCAAGAAGAAGAACAGTAGTAATTCTAGAAGCAGCAGTGGTGACGACAACGACGACTTAAGTTACCATATCTTCAGAGGCCACGGCTTTGCAATGGACGGTTACGTGTGGAAGGGGGTTTCAGGCACGCAACGGCACCAGGATTTCGAAGCAGCCGCAGCAGCGGAAGCGGCAGGAGAAGGTGGTGACGAAGAAAAAGAGGACAATCCAGAGGTTGGAAGTAAAGATAACGAAAACGAGAGTGGCAAAGGCAGTGGAGTAGACGCCACGTCAGGCGACAAGAAAGCAGCAGGCGGAAAAGACGACGCTCCCTTGCCCTGCAACGGCACGGCGCTGTGGTGGGCGTGCGTGTACGGTCACCTTCCTGTAGTGCAGTACCTGGTGCAAACGTACAAGCCCTTGGTAAGGCCTCCTTTTCGTTTCCCTTTCATCACCTGTTCCTCTTTCTTGTACTACAGATAGGACAGCCGAACCTCCTTAGAATTTCGATTCTGTTGTATTTCCTGCGCTCTTTTCAACTGTTACTGTCTTCTTTCCTTTTTTCTTTGAATTTAATTCGTACGTGTTTAGATGGACGATTCCCAAGGAGAGGAGACGGACACACCGTTGTGGGCTGCGGTGTTCCACCGAAGAGTGGAGGTCGCGCTCTTTTTAGTCGCTGAAGGCGCGGATGCCACTTGCACCAATGGCAATGGCATCACTATCAACCAAGTATGCAATTCATAATCGCACACAAATTCTTCTCTCTTTATTCTTGTTGCCGTTGTCTCAGTTTACTCTTTTTTTTTCCTTCCAACCTTAATCCCGAACACCTATACTGTTTCTTTCAATCACGCTCCTGTCACTCATGTACGAATGTGGTCTCATGTGTGCTTAGTTGATGAAACTGCGAGGGTTAGAGCAGCCAGAACTTATTGAAGCCGTTCAGGAGGCAATAGCACAGGTGTACCTTTAACAATGAGTCGAATCAAAGAATATTAAACACTTTGTCACCTCCGTGAAGTGCTCGCCTGTTTATGGATGGACTGCGCACCTTCGCTTTCTTACCGGAACGTATTTTGTACTCTTGGAATCGTCCACAATAATGAATCATCTTTTCACAATTGCCAAGTTAAATTTCCTTCCTCCTCCTCATCCTAAAATCAACCTCCTTCTCCTCCCTACCACATCAGAGCGAGTCCCGGCAAGCTGCTCGGCAGCGCGAAGAAGACTTGGTGGCGGCCCGCAAGAACGTGAGCGGGCAAGGCGAGCCCGACACGGGCCCGGGGGTGGGGCTCTTCCTCATTGCCATTCCTGACAAGCGCAAGTCCACCCTGAAGCGCCGCATCCCGCTGGAGTGCAGCATCAAATGGCTCTTCGACTTGGTCGACGTGCATGCTACCGACAAGTGTGCCCTGGACTGTTTCTATGGCTTCGAATTGCACGTGACCTCGAGTGGAGGCAAAGTTTTGAAACGCCATTTGCTCGAAGACCACGACCTCCTTCAGGACTTGAATTTCACGAAACCACGAGTGACCATGGAGATGGTGCAAGTGCAGCCACCCGAGAAGGAACCTGAAGAAACCTGAAGTTCAGAACTTCTGATGCTTAATGGAAGTCATTTGGTACAAGCCCCGCTTCAATGTTTGTTCCGAAACAACCGGAATCCGTAATCGAGTTATGGGAACTAAGAAATTCTCTTTCTCGCAATTGACTTAGTCATTATCCTTACGCTCTTGACACAGGCGCTTTTGTATTATGTTTATATACCTGCATTGAGGTCGCAGCGGGTTGGATTGTCTAATAAGTTATCTGCAGTACATTTGAGCGAACCTAGGACTCCTGTGCCTATGGGCATGTAGGGACCGGAGCACCACCGCGAAGAATATTGAGCCCATTCAGATATACACGGGCGTTAATATTTTAATTGGTCGAGTAATCATAATATGCCAATTATCGATGGTTCTCATGGCCCATGGCCATTATCGATCATTGGTAGGTGGCTGATGGTCAGTAGTCAAACTTGTGGTGACTTGTGGTCATTGCCAAGTGAAGACACTCCTAGTGCTATACTTAACACAACTATTGACATTTCGTTTAATTTCTAGCTTATCGCTCATCACTCATCACTCAGCTCTCATCTCTGGAGCTCTGGAGTCAAAAAGTCCCTAATTTAGAATTTCGCTCACACGAGCACGCGACGTGGATGATTGATGACGAATGATGACTGATGATCGATGCAAAATGGCTATCGTAGCTTAGTACAGTTAAGCTTGTTGATGATGTATTCTACAGATACAGCTACTTAGCTAGCTAGACGTCGGATATCTATAGACTCAATTACTGACAAGTGAGCGGTGAAAATGGATTGACAAGTGCAAACCCTTACAACTCCCTTGTTGTTATCCAGAAATGCCGCCACCGCCGCTTTTGCAAGATTCTGTCGGATGGCTAGGTTATTGCTTCCTTCTTGGCGGATGGCTTGCTTTGCTTGCCTGGGCTGTTGTTCGAATGATCTGGGCGAGGAGCCAGGATCAGGTGGCTTTACCCTCACCTCCACGCGTCGCTATTCGCGTGCTAACATTTCTCTTAGCTTTATTAGCCGTAGTCGGTGCCGTATTTACTAGCCAAGCGCCACCGGACATCGCGGCCTTGGTTGCTGCTTCGGCCACCTGGATTGCCTTGGCTTTCGTCTCAGAGGCTGAAAGGGCACTGGGCGCCAAAGAAATGGGGCTGTGCATTCGCGCTGGTACCAATTGGGCCGCTATTCTGGTGGCTACCTCATGGTATGCAAGCTTTGCAGCAGCCTTTGATGCTTCTTCTTCCGAGTGTGAAGCAAGCCGCCGCCGTATGGTTCTGGGACTCTGGAGCGTGTCTCTATTTCTAGCGATCATCCTAGCAATCATTGGATTGCAAGCTCCAGGGTCATCGATTTCGATGTCCAATGATATTGCAAATCCTAAGACGGCATCCCTTGTGGAGGGAGGTGTTGTTGATCCAGCCGATGCAGGGCCCCCTAGCCCGGAGCCAGGAGCTTCACTGCTTGATCTGCTCACATTTGGTTGGATGCGACCAGTGTTGTTGACGGGTCGCAAAAGAGCACTTGAATTCAAAGACATTTTTGAGCTTGTACCACAAGACCGCTGTGAGGCCAATTCTGCTGCTCTTGCATCTGCTTGGGCCTCTGAAGTTGATGTTGTTGGGAGAGGGATTGATAAAGAGAACACCGAGTCCACGGCTAGAACTCCCAGCGCCACTGCGCATAGGGTAGAGCTAGAGGCGAAAACATCAGTGCTTCGAACAATCCTCTTGAGATGCTGTGGTCGAAGGCTTCTGAAATTGGCCACTCTGAGGGCTTTTGCCATTGTGGTAACTTTTGCCCAGCCTTTGGCGCTCGGCGCTGTCATTTCCAGTGTAGGAGCAGGCAGTTCCTCGGAACCCCGAGGCAGGCGAGCATGGCTCACATTTACCTATGCAGTGTTGCTGTTTGGGCTTTCGTTTTTGTCAGCGGTGCTCGATTCCCACTGCTCTTACGCTATGCAGCGGCTGGCGACTCAGCAACGCCTTGGCATGCAACGCTTTTTGTTCTTGAAAGCTCTCAAGCTTTCGGGTAGTGCGCGGCAATCCCTTGGCACTGGTGCCATTGTGTCTCACCTTCAAATGGATTGCCGTCTTGTCAGTCAAGGTAAGCTATTTTGCACCTTTGCCGAGGTTTTTATGTCGGACAGGATTGATATTATTTGGACTAACTGTGCACGTGCATGTACATGTGTGCGCGCGCGCGTACTTGTGTATTCTTCTTATTCTCTTCTTATTCCATCGCAGGTGTGGTGGTCGTGCACCAAATATGGTCGATTCCTCTCCAGCTGGCCATTTGCTTGACTCTCTTGTACCAGCAGCTCGGCGTTTCTGCTTTTGCGGGCCTTGGCATTACTGTGCTCATGTCCCCCGTCATGTTCTTTTGCGCGCGAGCCGCCCGACGTGCACGCCGATTGGTGATGCGGCGGCGCGACTCTCGCCTCAAGTTTTTGACCGAATTGCTGCAAGGGGCCCGCTCTCTCAAACTCTTCGCGTGGGAAGTCCAGGCGCGTGACCGGGTTTCTGCCTTGCGTAGACTCGAAGTGGATGCAATTCAAGCCACGCAGCTCTGGAGTGCTTGCACGCAAGGCTTAGCCAACGCCATCCCTCTTCTCGTCGCTGTTGTCACGTTTGCGACATTTTCTGTCTTGTCCTCAAACAACGAGGACGGCAGTGGGGACTTGACGCCATCTCGAGCTTTTGTGTCACTTACACTCCTTGGGTTACTCGGTGCCCCTTTAGCGAAGATTCCAGTGTTTATGACGTCTGTTCTTGGCATGATGGTGGCAGCCCAGCGCTTGAATTCGTTTCTTCACGCAGAAGAATTCGCTGAAATTGTTGTTGACGACGATGTCAGCTCAACTGGCCCTAAAAAAGATGATATACTATTAAATCAATTAAAAGCACTGCCAACTTCTGATCGCGTCTTTACCACCGCTCGGTCACCATTATTTGAGCTCACCAATGATCTTGAGTCAGCTTCTTACCTCGAAGAAAACAGCCATCAGAAGGAGGTTTCTATTGATGGCTTGTCGGATGCAAAGACCAGTGCACTGCTCGCTAAAATCAGCGCACACACTCACGAAACGAACGATGCTTCTTTGAAAGCCCGACAGCAGCAATACATCAGGTATTTGTCTCCGAGCTCCGGCGCAGATTCCGATGCAGTAGTTGCTATCGCTGGCGGGTCTCCTGGAGCAGCACTGGCCATTGGAGGCCCGGCTAGCTTTGCGTGGCCATCTTACCTCGCTGACATGAACTCGAGCGATTTAAGCAATGCCAAAGGTGGAAAAGGCGGAAAAGGGGGGAAAGGGAAAGGCGGTAAAGGGGGTAAGGACGGAAAGGGGGGCAAAGGGAGCAAAGGTGGGAAAGGCGAGAAAGGCAGTGGAGGTGGGAAAGGCAGTGGAAAAGGAGGAAATGGCGGCAAGGGTGAGAAAAGCAGCAGAGGTAAGGGAGCCAAAGCTGACGAACAACAGCCTTATAGCAACGACGGCTCTCAGCGAAGACAAGCAGTTCTTCGTGGCGTAGCCCTTTCAATACCTGCGGGTTCATTAGTAGCAGTCGTCGGTCGCGTTGGCAGTGGCAAGTCTAGCTTGCTCGCAGCGTTATTGCATGAACTTGAAGCCACTGAAGTTGCCGGGTCTGATCTTCAGTCGATTGGGGAAACTAGAGGTCAAACGGATGCCACGTCACAGCCTCATATGCAGGGGCCACCGCGAGTGGCAGTGTGCGGGTCAGTCGCTTATTGTGCTCAGGAGCCCTGGATTCAGAACACCACGCTGAGAAGTAACATTTGCTTCAGCCGTGCTTTTGATCCGGTGCGTTATGCCACGATCATTGAGGCTTGCGCACTGCAACCAGACTTGCAACAGCTGCCAAACGGAGACGAAACGCAAATAGGCGAACGTGGCTTGACCTTGAGTGGCGGTCAGAAGGCAAGGGTAGCGCTGGCCCGCGCCTTGTACGTGGACGCTGACGTGTTCTTGCTGGACGACGTCCTCGCCGCCGTAGACCAACACGTGCAGCGCCACTTGTTGCACCACATTCTTTTGCCACCCCACGGCCTGCTCCGGCACAGTCCAGCGCCCACAGCTATTAACACGCCTGGTCGTAGTGCCCCTGGATTTGGCGTTAAAACGGTGGTAGTGGTAACGAACCAGCTCGAATGGATATCCAAAGCAGACTTTGTAATAGCGCTTGGTGGTGGTGGCAGTGGTGGGGACACTGGAGCTAGCAAGAATGACAAAGACGAGGCTTGTTGCGTGCTTGCCTGGGGACGACCTGAAGAGTTGCGAGAAAGTGGTGTCGATGTGATGGCTCTAGTGCGAAGTGATGCGAGAAAATGGGCTGGAGCTACTATCGAGGAAGAATTTATCGCGGAGAAGTTTGTCGGAGATGATACCACGGCTAATGCATCAGAATCATTTGGAGACTATACACTTTCAAAAGGCATTGAGAACTCCAGTGAAAAACAGACGCTCGACAATAATGCTGCAGTATTAGCAGCTGAGAAGTCTGCATCAATCCAAGCAAGGGACTCTAAAGCTGCTCGACCTGATAAAGAGGTGGTGTCCACTGGTGACGACATTCGGCTCAAGGGAGCCGTAAAGACAGAGATCTGGGCTGGATACGCTGGCGCGCTTGGATTTCAGTGGTCGGCACTACTTTTGATTTTGTACACTGTGGCGCAGTTTTCAAGAACTGGTGGCGACCTTGTCATCGCTTATTGGTCCATGGCAACCAATGAAAACGACCAAGTTTTCTTCCTGACTTTGTATGCGGGCGCCACTGGAGTGGCTGCAGCCGTCGTTTTCGCGCGCGCAGTTGCGCTTGTCTTTGCAAACTTGAGAGCGGCAACCAAAGCCCACGATAGCGCTCTCTGGGCCATTCTCCGTTCACCCATGGACTTCTTTGACACCACCACCAGTGGCCGAGTTCTCAACCGGTTCAGCAGCGACTTGCAACAGGTGAGAAAAATCTATGCAGAATACGTTTAGAATGATTGATCGGCCTATCCTAAACTTGAGTTCTTTCTGCTGCTAGAAAGTAAAATATACCATACTATATCGCACCATACCACCTGAGAGTGTTCTTGGCAGGTGGACATGCAATTGCGCGCCTTAGCGGCTTCTTTGCTCACCTCTACCTTTCAGCTCCTAGCTGGGCTTGTAGTAGTTGCTGCCACCACGCCACCTGCCTTGTTAGTATTGCCCCCATTCGCGTGCTTTTACTTCGAGTTGCAGCGCGATTACCGAAGCTCGGCCACGGAAGCGCAGCGCCTGCAGTCCCTCAGTCGTTCACCTGTGCTGCAGCAGGTAAAACAATATGCACAAATCCTGCGCAATTTCATATTTTTCTTTGAGTTTTCTCAATCATCGAAATTTCAATCTGTCTCTAGGTTTCTGAGCTCATTGCGGGCCTAACAACAGTTCGAGCTTTTCGTTACGCTGCAGTAGCAAGAACCAACATGACCGATTTGATTGACCGACAAGCGAGAGCAATCCGCTGCACGAGCACTCTCTCGAGGTTTGCCCGAACGAAAACACATTTGTGGATCTGTAGAACAACTGTCAAGCAAGCCAAGTACTTATATGATATCTCAAACCTTGTATTTTTGGGCAACGTCTTAGATGGTTAGCTTTTCGCTTGGAGCTGCTTGGCTCTGTGGTTGTGCTGGCCGTCGCCATTTCCGCTGGCATTACGGATGCCACCACTACTGAGGGCGCTGACGCTGCTCTCATTGGTCTTTCGCTGAGCTATGCAATCCAGGTTTATTCTCGTTTCATCGATGTGCATGACAAAAACAGGTTCTTCAGTACCCTCATCAATCTTATTTTGTGCATTTTCTTAGTTTACGAGCTACTTAAATGGCTTCTTGAAATCCATCACCGATATGGAACTTGGGCTCGTTGCAATAGAGCGCCTTCATCAGTACGCGCAGCTGCCGTGTGAGGCTTCTCTGACCCTACCCCAGCCACCAGTTTCTGAACTGATCACAAATGCCAACGTCGAAATGGTAGATCTTGAATCATCTCCAAAAGTGCGCTTCGAAAACGAGGAAGAAGAAAACTATGACCCACCTCCAGATTGGCCTGCGCGTGGTGCTGTAAGCTTCAAAGGTGTGTCAATGCGTTACCGTCCAGGCCTTCCTGAAGTGCTAACAGACCTCTCCTTTGAGGCTAGCCCCGGTCAAAATATTGGCATCGTAGGCCGAACTGGGTCTGGCAAATCAACGATCCTGGCCGCTCTATTCCGGCTACCCAGCATAGGCCTTTCTAGTGGGGTTATCACAATCGACGGTTTTAATATTGCTTCGGTAGGATTACACACCTTGCGAAAGAGAATTTCAATCGTGCCTCAGGACCCTGTACTACTCTCGGGATCGCTGCGCGCGAATCTCGATCCTTTTGGAGAGTATCCTGATGCTGAGCTCAAGTCCTCCTTAGTGGCCGTTGGCTTGTGGGACACTCTCACACAAAGGAATGCAGCCGACGACAGCAGCAAATTATCTGACTCAAATAGAGATCAAAACAGAAAAGAATCCCTGGAGACCCTGAACAGTGAGGATTGGTCAGTGCTCGAATTCGCTGTGTCTTCATATGGCGAAAACCTATCGGTGGGCCAAAGGCAATTGCTCTGCATTGCGCGCGCTCTGTTGAGGCAGTGTAAAGTCGCTGTTTTGGATGAAGCAACGGCCGCCATCGATAAAGCAACGGTAATGGAATTTGTGATCCACTGCCAGATAGGTGCCTTCTGTAATGGAGCTTTACTTTTACTCATCATTCTTCTCTTGATCTTTTCTTTGATTCAATAGGATGAATTGATCCAACTCACGCTCACAACAGCTTTGAGTGCATCAACAGTGCTCACCGTTGCTCATCGGCTTGACACCATTGCCCAGTCCGACAAGGTGCTTGTCATGGATGACGGAACTGCAGCCGAATTTGGCCACCCGGACGATCTCCTCTCGGACCCAAATTCACATTTTTTCGCCCTCTGGCATGGTCATAAGCATAAGAAGAGCTGAAACTGACGTATCTTAGTGCGAATGTATGAATTACTAATTTACATAGCGACAAGGTTTAATTTCCTTGCGTATTGGAGATGGAATGGACTGCGGATCAGAGACGGCATATCTGAAAGTTTATTGGTAGACAGCAAGCGCTAAGCGCCGTTACGTCGCTTTCTTTGAGCTCCAAAAAAAGGGATTTCACCATTATCTCAGTAATATTGTCAGAAATGGCGTGTGCTTCAGGCTTATGAACAGTTCCACACCCTCCGTAGTTCGTAGCTTCATATGGGACTGACGCCCCTGGTACTTCGAGCTCCGAGGAAAACGCAATTGCAGACACATGGCTGATGTTAGACTGCAGATGGGCGATGGAACGCCCGTTCTCTTCTGGTTTTGAAGCCGTAAGCCGTAAGTAAGGATTTTTAGTGGCGCAATGAAGAGGAAGAGGCACCTCCTTGTAAATAAGACTATACCATACTGCGAAAAAAATCCCCCTTGTCTTCCTGTATGGAAATTCTGAGGAATTCCCGGAAAATCCTCGGAAAACGCCATTTTAAAAAAGGGAATTCCCGAGGAATTCCCATCGATTCCCGACCTCGGGAATTCCCGGTTTGGGAATTCCCCCCACTAGTAAGGACCAGTGTTCCACGCTCGGCACGATTTTGATGCCGAATACCGAACCGAATACAGGGAGGGGTAGCCAACGTAGCCGAACTCGAACTCGAACTAATACAAACCCAAATGACACAGAAGCCAATGCTGCGGGCAGAAGTGTACGCGCGTGCGTTGCGCGCAAGTCAAAATCGTAAAGAGGATAGTGTAAGTCCTCTTACGTTTTG
>Ga0307979_1002030_pt1 | contig 14171 bp, 18 predicted proteins | sample OrgLakmetage1058_FD_201833 | JGI IMG/M metagenome (GOLD analysis project Ga0307979, IMG submission 201833) | Saline water microbial communities from Organic Lake, Antarctica - #1058 | ecosystem: Environmental > Aquatic > Non-marine Saline and Alkaline > Saline | place: Antarctica: Organic Lake...
GCTTGAATCGCTCGTGTTCTTGGCGTTGAAAAGCTCGTCTCTCGTGATCCGAAGCATTCAAGTCAGGGCGCCCGACATATCTGTTGTTCCAAAGTCAGGCCAAAAAAGCATTCGAATAGGGTGTAATTATAGTATATGTGGTGCAGAATGCACAAATACATAACGCCTTACTACTAATACACAGTTAAAAGAAGTGATTGAAGCAAGCTATTCTATAGCAACGTACGCGTGTGTATTCATGTTGGAGATCGCCAGCAGCTGATGCACCTATTGTAATACGAGAAAGCCAATTAAACCAAGGGTGGTTTTGCAGTTTTGCAAGCCAAAAAAAAAAAAACAAGAACTCTTCTGGTATTTTTACAACCTCATCGACACTCAAGTTTCCCGCGGGCAGCTTCTGAGCGGTGAGTTGCGCGTGTAAGTCGACAGCAGTGGAGCGGAGGCGAAGCATTTCGGTCGACTGTAAGTCAGGGTACCACATGTTGCGCACCGTTGCCTAGCACAAAAAGCACAAACACATATAAGTCGGAACCCATCATGACATTGTGTGCACGCACTGTCAGCTCGGTGGCCACAACAGTGGCACCGGCCAATGAACAGAAGTTTATTGTAGGCAGCCACAAAAAGGTGGTGGATGCAACTACATTGGAAGACATTGTGTAAAGATTCTCTACATAGGCAACAAGTCAGTGTAAAAAGTAACCTTAAGTTCTGGTGTTGCTGCCAAGAATGCCTTCAGGAATGGCAAAAAGGGTGTGTCAGCTTCGCGCCAGACGAGCATGGGGAGCTCCTTTAGCACAACTTCCCCCACTTGAAATGGCCACATCGCTACCAGTGCCCGCCCTTTGCCTGACAGCTCAACCAGTTCTAAACCTTCGAGTGTAATCTTATCCGGTTGAGTAACTTCGAGTGCAGCTGGGGCAGCTCCATTGACAGGACTAGGGGCTGGCTTCTTTCGGTGCGGCATTACTTGAGGATCTGTGCCCGCGCAGCAGATGGTCGATGCTTGAAGCCTCGTACGTGTTCAGCGCCAACTTTTCTGAGTACTTCCACGGAATCTTTCTAACGACTAAAATCTGGTGGGCTTTCCTGTAACACTGCAAGGTGCGCAGCTGTGCCTCGTGATGGGCGTGTATGCAAGCTTACCGCACTATCATCTTGTCATCATCCTCTGTGTACCGTTAAGTATGTAAAAGTAGAAAGTGGGGCTCCGGTGCGGTATAGAACCAACAACTAACTTCAGATACAAACAACAACGAGTGACGACAGCACAAACGTCGGTCTTGCACGTCCCGGTTCGTCGGCTTTTTCGAAACAAGAATCGAGCAGAATATTTTTGCTCCCGAATAGCTTGTGGCTGAAAGCTACTGTAATAGCTTATAGCCCGATGGGCCGCTACGCTCACTGATAAAGAACACACCCGCCCCACTCTTTGAACTAGGATTTAACTTAGGTTTTATTCGCCTCGCAAGATTTCAGCGTCCCATCTGCCCTACTGTAACCTACAACGCATTTGATCTATTGGTCGTCTTGAGTTCATTGAGGGAGCAAGTTTCACCGTAGTTCCCACTGGGCGAGAAAAACTCAGTTGCGCTGATAGCTAGAGGAGACTCGCGCACGCTCGCTACTGTGCAATCCGTTATCGGAAGCACTAGTCAGCTAAGTCGACCATGGCAGCGGCCATTGCCTCGGTCAATGTTCTGGCCAACGTGCACTCGAAGCGCAAGAAAATTGCACATGCTGCGGTAAGTGGCACTCCGACATAAGCACTAAATTGAGAACATGCGCACAACAGGCTGCATGTGCCGTTTCTAAAATTTATGGCTGTATGTACCTTTTAGATCATCAAACGGCTGCGCAATTCCAAAGAAGCTGCAGGCCTGGTTTCTCTTTTTGATAAGCACTTTCAGGTGAACCGCCCTTCTCTATCCTACTTTCCTCTCTCTATTACCTTGTGATCTATTTTGATTTTTACTTCGAATCAATGTGTGGTTCTTGACTAATTTCGCCTAATTCATTATATTCCTGTGTGACTGGGTTGACTGCGACGGCATCTGGGCACCTCACAAAAGGACGAAGACACTGACGGAGCTGCCGACGCGAAGAAAGGCAAGGCGCCTTACACCGCGAAGCAACGCTGGCAATTAGCCATTAACGTTACTTTAGCCGTGAACTTTTGGAACAAAGTCGCTGCTGACAAGTACAAACAGAAACGCGGGCTCAAGCGGCTCACTGCAAACTACGAAAAATTTGGGCAGCGGGCAGAGTATTTTCGAGACTCCAATGGGTTCACTTCCTTTGTGCTTGGGTGCATTGTTGTGGCCGGTGTTCTCGTGGGTTTGCAAACCTACGATGATTTGGATTCGTCGTCACTATTAATGTCCATCGACGATTTCATTCTCGCCGTGTTTTGCTTCGAAATCATTGTTAAAATCATTGCCGAATCGTCGAGGCCATGGCTGTTCCTCACAGGCGATGACTGGCGGTGGAATTGGTTCGACACTTTGATTGTGGTGTTCTGCTTGCCAATTCCCGGGTTCTTCGAAGACCTGAATCCTTCTTTTCTTCGTCTCATGCGCCTCGCGCGCATCACGAAATTGTTCAAAAAGATTCCCCAGCTTCAAGTTATCGTGTCAGGGCTCGTTGTGGGGCTCAAGAGCATCGTGTGGGTCATGCTTTTGCTTCTCTTGATTTACTACCTTTTTGGAGTTTGTGCCGTGCTTCTTTTCAAAGAAAACGCTGCTTGGCACTTCGGCAACGTGCCCATCAGCATGATCAGCTTGTTCCGCTCGGCGACTCTGGAAAACTGGAGCCAGCTCATGTACATCAATTACTACGGGTGTGGGGACTACACTGCCGAATATTCCGACGGCCGGCCGGAGTCGAGTCGCCGTGTTGATCGCGCGGAGCGTGGGAATAATTCAACCAAAGTCAGAATCGATGTTCTCCCAGCGTTGAATTACCAGCACGTCTTCTACCCGCCACTCTGCACCTCTTCAGTGGGCAAACCTCTTCTCAGCGTCATATTTTTCCTGTCGTTTACGGTCATTGCTTCCTTCGTCATGCTCAGCCTTTTCGTTGGCGCGGTAATTTGTCATTCTTCAAGATGTAATAGATGTCATTCTTGTTTGCCCTGATGTTGGTATACCTGTTTGGTTTAAATTTATTCAGTAGCGTTTGATTTCACGCCGCTTGGTTGTGCTACTAACAGGTTACAATGGGTATGGCCGATTCAATCTCAGAACAGTCGGAAGCCAAAAAGGACAAAGAACGCGAACAGTTGTTGATGCATGCGGGCGCGAATGAGCAAGAGCTTCGAGAACTATTGGCGCAGGTGCGGTGGCCTCTTCCAAGAAATGTTCCAGCTTAGCCGCCGGCGCATTTCTAACTTTGTATTGTGCATGTCAATTTGTTGGTCAAAGGAAGCCCAGCTTTCAGTAATTTCTCCGTGTCCGTTTCATATTATTCCTCCCTCTTCATGTGTTCAGGTGTGGGATCGGTTTGATGTTGGTTTGCTTACTACGCTGCGCGAATCGCAGCCGCTGGCCAAGTTTAAGCGAGCTGCCAACGCTATTCGAGTCAACTTGTTCTACCTAAAACAGGCGCAGATCGCACCCGAGGGTAGCGACGATGTCTTGTCTCAAACTGTTGATGGTGCTGCCGCAGGCATACAAGGGCTTGAGTATGCGGAAGAAATTCGATCCAAAATGCTTTTTGGAAAGAGAGGAACTGAACTGGGTGACACGCCTGGTTCGGGCTCATCGACTCAGAGCCGAGTCTCGAACAGCTCATTGAGGGCTCCTGAGGTCGCAAACATGGCGCGTCATATAGAGGCTACAACAGCGGATTCCGAAAGGAAACGACAAGACGAAGAAACGCGCCAGAAATACCCGGGAATTTGTCGCAAGTGTGGCCGTGCATATTTGAGACTGTCAGCGCAATGCCAGCGTATTGAAGTCAATGCAATGTTCAACAATTTTATTACCTTAGCGATCTTGATTGCCTCTGTTATGGTGGGCCTTGGCACTGAACCTCGCTTCGATAACGTGGCTTGGTTGATTCAACTCGAGACGGTGATTTTAGTGGTGTTCGTCTTTGAATGCGTGCTGAAGATCATCGCCCGTGGTTCGCGCCCATTTGAGTATTTTAACGACCCGTGGAATGTGTTTGACTTTTTGATTGTTTTGGCCTCGGTAGCTCCGCTGGTTTTAACTGTGGGATCGTTTGCGAGCATTGTCAAAGTGTTTCGCTTGTTGCGCCTGCTGCGTATTTTCAAGCTCGCCAAACAGTTCAAACAGCTGCGCATTATTGTTGAAGCGCTCGTGAAAGGATTCTCGTCGATTACGTACATTAGTTTGGTGAGTTCATTGCCGTATATACTTTACACTCGTCCTTAAACTCACGCGCCATTATTTATTGTTTCTGTCTCCCTATCTCTAGATCTTATTCATTTTCTATTACGTGTTCGCAATCGTGGCAATGCTTCTTTTCAAAATAAACGACCCGCATCACTTCGGAACCTTGCACATCTCGCTGTTGTCTTTGTTTCGCGCGGCTACAATGGACGATTGGACGGATTTAATGTACATTAACATGTTTGGGTGTGACCGCTATGGTTACGAAACCATGCCAGATGAGTGTGTGGCACCTGAAGGCTGGGGCTACTTCAGCTGTGTGTATTTCGTTGCTTTTGTTCTCCTTGGTGCGCAAATTTTGCTGAGCCTGTTCATTGGTGTAGTAACCACGGCGATGGCGGAGGCTGAAATTGACTCAAAGCGCGCTGATAAGATGAATCGGGACATTAAGGTCATTGTGAAAAGGGAAGGTCTGTCAGAAGAAGATGTTGCGTGTGCTTTTACCCTCTTCAGCAAGCTTGACATCGATGAAGAGGGTTCCATCAGTTTTGGAGAGCTTGAAGCGCTCTTCAGAATTCTGGGTCAACTCTCTGAGGATCTGTCGGAAAAGCAGGTACGTATTCTTGCGCTGCTATTCAACCTTCCCAGACACACTCACCCTAATGCATGTCGTATATGCAGGTGCTTGAACTCTTCGAAGAGTGTGACGATGACCAATCTGGAGTTTTGGAATTTCCTGAATTTGTGAGCTTGCTCATGATGGTGCACAAGAAAGTGTTGACCTTAGCAGAGCGCAAAGGATTACGCGACAAGTCACGCATTAGAAAGCAAGAAGTGGTCTTTGAGATGAAGGCGCTCCAACTCGTGCATCAAACGGTAAATAGGCCAGCTCCTTTTCTGTTCTTTTTTTTTTCAAATTTAATGGGGTTGCAGTTCATGTTTTGTTATTTTTCTCGCCTTTTCGTTGCTTGCCTTTTTTTCCACCATTTTTAGGAGAGTGGTGATCAGAGCGATGTGACGAAGACACCTCTGGGCTCAGTGAGCTCGAATGGAGCTGACAGCGCAAGTGGTGCCGACAGAAACTCATCCATATCTACGCCGCCTGCCACCAGCTCAGAGTCACCCAAGGTCTTGCCTGCCAATGAAGCTTTGGACAGCATGAGCGTAACGATGGAGTTGAAGCGTGAATTGGCCGCTGCTGAAGCAAGAGTGGCAGCGCTAGAGGTCGCCAAAGCAAAATTGCTTGCCACTCAAGTCGCGATGGACCACCGTGCTGCTGGTAAATTAAGCGGGTTGAAGATCGCTCCTGGCCTGCCGCCATGAGTTAGGGAGGGCCGTTTGTACAGCACTGAGCACTTATAATGCTTCTATTTGGGTGGTACTTCGCATTGCTGGATTTGATTCTAGCTGCTCTCTTGACCCCTCATGTTGATATCATGCATAGCACACGCGCAAGTGCGTGTCCGTCTGAAACTTCTTTTTTGATTTTTGGAGTGTGATGAGGCATAAAGCCCGAGTGAATGCTACTCCAAGGCAAGTGCAGCGTAGTAAGTAGTAATTAGCAATGGCGTAGTAATAATGCAGCTGCTGCGAGGGTGCCTATTCAAGTGCCCTCGTGAATACACTTGGTAACTTGCGGCTTTTGGCGCCTTCTTTCGGCTTTTTCACAGTTTTTTTTGAAATTTGAAAGGGAATGAAATCAAAAATAACCCAGTGTCAAGAAAATTGGCGAATATGTTTTATGTTAGCTGTTAGCTAGGTGCCTTCTATTTACGGTGCTGAGTTCTCAAAAAAGAAGTAATGGGCGATAGAAAACTGGTCCTTGATCAAAGGCAGGCACAATGGAGGATTGATTGATTTTGGTAGCAGCTACAAGCATTGTCAGCACGATCTTGCCGATCACTAGCGCGGAACATGCACTCCTCGGGGTATACGCAGTCGACTTGCTCTCAAGGTGGAGGGCCTTGCGAGGGTTTCGGAAAACGCTGGAGGACGACCACGACTAGCGTCCGTGGCGTTTGATGGAAGATATATGGGTTTAGCTCTTTGATAGGGAGGGACCGCCAGGCCACAAGCGGCCCGCTTGCATGTTGTTGTTTGCATTTTTGAGGGGGGGCTTTTCTATTCACTGCCACTCCGCGAACGAGGAAGGAGTTCCTGTCCCGTAAAAGCCTTTTATGGCTCAGGGGCAGAACAATAGGCGCCTTGCGCGCTGAAAGGCACACTTTGACCTCTGCCGAGTGCACCTCATGTTCCGCATGTCACGAGCTTCTTTGCTCGCGCGCCTTCCTCTTTATTGTTCTGCGGAGTGCGCAACACCCACAAATTCCTCGCTTTTTGCATTTTTTTCGAGGAATTTAGCCAATGCCCCTCTCCCTCCTGAATCATTCCGTACTTGCTTTGTTTGCGCAACGCACGCGCATACCCACTTCTGCCTGCAGCATTGGCTTCTGTGCCATTTGGGTTTGTATTAGTTCGAGTTCGAGTTCTTCTGCAGGGTTCATGAGAGTAAAGATGGACATTTCATTACGCAAAAGGACACTCAGCCCAGTCAGACTTTTTCTACTGAAGGATTCATAAAAACGCAGCTTTATGCTATTTGTTGTTGTTTCTTTACAATTGCGGAGTATACTCTAATCTAATCTAATAGCGATATGCCCATTCGGAATTCGGGACTCGTGAACTATATGCATGGCAGCCACATCATGGCAGGTACGGCGTGGCATGCCACTGCAGATCAAGTGCCGGTCATAATGACGAGAAAAACAAGAGAGCCTTCGAGGCAGGCGAGGCAGGCGAAGCAGGCGAATTCATTTACTTGTAGAAGCAACTCAGTTGTTGGCAGCGTCAAACAATTGAAGGCCAATTGGCTTCACGGAAAAGAATCCGGGAGCTCCCTGTAAAGAAAGAAAACACGCATGAGAACACGAAGATAATAAATTGAGAGAAGTAAAGAAAGGGAAGTTCGACATTGTCGCATGAAAAGCGAAATCGACTTATGACCACCATTCCTCAGGTCTCTTCAGTAGCAAGCTGAACAGATACGGAGGAAGTCTGAAACACACACAAAGAGGACTTGGCGGCTAGCTGCGTGACCTGCACGGCGACGACGACGAGAACAGCGACCCACGCCGCCGTCAGAGTGAGCTGTTTCGGCTGGCAGTTCACGTTCACAAAGTCGTAGTTCTTCTCCTTGCCGTTGGCGGCCTGTGAAAGCCAATACATGTGCACACGCGCAAATGGTTCACAGAAGCAATCAATACCAGAAGAAATAGAGCAAGCATCATCAGAGGCCTTCATGTATCATAGTGATGAACTTTGGGTACAAGAGGAAGAGACGAACGAAAGTGCAGAAGCACTGGGCGGAGTATTACCACCATAGTGTGTGCTAAAAATGATAGTGGACTAAACTCAAAGCCCATCCCAAAACTCTCTTACTGCCATGCGAGCATAAGCCCAATCGTTGGGGTTCCCGAGGTACGCGTCAATGTTCGCCTGAGCTTCAATCAACTCGCACTTTTCGTCGTATCTAGAGGTGACGATAATGACAATGAAAAAGAAAAAAAAAGGAAGTTTGAGATAAAGCAGGTCTCTTTTACTTGGAAAAAATATCTCAACGGCCTTGCTTCTGAACTCAAATATGCGCACAGTTCAACGGCCAGCTCGCTACTGTAGTAAGTAGGGGCACTCACTGAAATTTGGCGACGCTCAGAGCGTATTTGTTGGGGTCTGAAATGCGCTGAAGGAACGGCAGCGGGCCTTGGCGAACCTGAAAAAGGCATTTGTGAGCAATTTCAAATACAAAACGAACAACAGCAAAGCCACGAGTGAATACGAAGAATAAAAGAGACACAACGCTCGCACCTGTTCAGTCTTGAAAAGAGCAACAGCTAGTTAGAAATCATAGGTGATAGTGAAAGTTTCTTACTAGAACAAAAGAGATAAGTCGTCTAAATAATTAAGAAAGGCTTTAAACTTGAAAGAGAAGGGAGAGAGGCACCTTACGCACAAGCTAAGCATGTACGAACCAAGGAGCCGAAGGGGCCGTAGTCGCCTTTTGGGCCACCGTAAATCAAGGTGTCTGGTTTGAAAGAAAACATAAGACAGCATTAAAGTGAGATTCTAGTACAAACAGATACTTGAAGCAATAGAAATATTGAAATCAAGCGGCAGTAAAAAGGGTTTACTTTGCTTACCGAATGGCCCGAGGCCGCGCTCTCCTTTAGGTGGAACATTGGCTTTCTTCGTGATCTTCATCTTGCTGATCATTTCTTCGGCCTAACTCGAGCAGTGTTTAGATGAATAAAGAACGAAAAAAGGTCGACGCTATAGAAGCACAACTTGCGTTTCACAACAAAAACTATAGGGCAGTGTGACCGAATGACTAGGAGTGAGGCAACGGTATAATACGCTGCACAACGACTACTATCTGTAGTAGCTAGCTACTCCGTTCTCACCCGTTCCAGCATAGCTAACTCCTCCCGCGTTGCCGACATCGCCGACCGTCGCGACGATACTGTTGGCCGCATTACGAAGGCATCGCCAAGCGCTAAGAGCGCTGTAAGCACCGCAAATGATTTCATTTTAGGGGTTAAGTTGAGGACGCCTACTTGATAGATTCGTCTACAGCATCGCATACTAGCTATCTGTAGTATAACGATAGGATGACTCACCCTTTTCCTTTCTCTCTCTCATCTCTCCTCATCAGTTCAGATCAGTATCTGGGACGAGACGATGACAGAGAGGGGGAAATGATTTACTACCCGGAATTTTCACCAACATAATATTGTAAAAATACCAGCTCGGCATCCGTGCTATGCATGGTGCACGGTTCAGGGGCAATAGATTTGCTGCGGCGCAGAACGTTTGCCTTGTGCCCGTGGTCCGTCCTCCCGTTTGTGTGGGACTAGTCTAGTCTAGTCTAGTTAATACTCTCCCAAAAACAAAGAAAGACAAGTACACAGCAGTCACAGAGGCACATTAATAATGCACTTGAGCTGCAAATGCGCTAGCGAATTCGCTCCAGAAGGCCAATTAAGTGTGGGACTGTGAGGTAATAATTTACTGTTAAGCTGTTCTCTTCCAATGCACTGGCCCGCGCCCGCCTCAAAAAAAAATATATATATACACCGGACGCGAACCGCGAACCATGAAACGCACTAAGACAGTCACTAGAGCCTGGATGAAATTCAGGAAGCAATGAACTGCGTCTCTCTCAAATGTAAGCTAGCTAAAACAGTTGAAGCTCAGGGTCCTCCACCAAGTGTACCAGAACTCGGCTTTCGAACTTCAAACAAGGGGAAAGATCACGAAGGTGGCGAATGGCGTCCGAAATAAGTGTGACTTGTGATGGAGCTGGGGGTGGGCGTATTGAGTTTGAATGATGGCCTCATGGCCTCTGACAATGCTCTTGGTGCCTTCACTGCACTTAGATGCGGGACAACCCAGTCAGCTACTACACTGGCCCATGTATCTTTGATACCCATCTGTACCCGTAGGAGATATGGGTCTTGGTATCTTCGCAAAAATGTTTGTTACAATCAAGGGGAAGAGTATAAGGTCGGCCAGGTAACGACCTCGAGATTAATATAAAATTCGCGCTTACATTATTCATCTCAATGCAACTCAAAGACTACAGCACTAGGTATTGATTTCGCGTTTCATGCTGACCGAAGTATAGACCCAGCGCCCACTTTTTCACATATCCCCGAATCACGAAAGCAACACGCATTCAAATGTCTTCAATGATCCATGAGGCAGCTTCCCGTGCGTTTCGCAATGCGCGGCCTCGGTGAATTCCTAAGAAATCTGCAATATGTCGAATAAGGACGCTTTCATATCCCCGCAGAGAACACACAGGCGACTTCACACCACACTTTGAACGCTTGAGAGCAAATTCCGTGGCATAAACTCCAGGCAAAAAGACAGTTGTAAAGACTCTGTTCAGATCAATAATTTTGTGGAGATTCGATCCCAGTACGGAGCGTGCTTCAGGTTTAATAACTTCTTTCGCCAGGGTGAAAACACTGACGTGCCCTGCCCAAGGCCCTGCGGTATGATTGGCAGCACCTTTGAGAATCAACCAGGTCATCACATCGAATCCGGAGTTGCTGCAAGCTGCAGCTAAAGTGGTTGTCCCAGTACTTGCTACATAAATGTCTTCCGAAGCACCAGCTTCTTCGTACAGCCACCTTGCAATGTTGAGATGTCCATTATGACACGCAACGTACATTGGAGTGCGCCCTCCATTATCACGGTTTCGACAGTCTTTCGCAGCTCCTGATGCGTAAAGCCACTTTGCTACCTCGAGTGAACCTTCAGTACAAGCAGCCAACATAGGTGTCCAGCCATATGAAATTTTAGCAATCACATCATCTTGAGCTCCAACATCAAACAGCCACTTTGCAACATGCAGATGACCCTCTCGGACTGCTGCATACATTGGAGACCAGTCAAAGTGTATCCTAGTACGCGTGTCTTCAGCAGCTCCAGCAATGTAGAGCCATTTAGCTACATCAAGGTGACCACCTTTGCAAGCTACAAACATAGGTGTCCATGCGTAATGCCTGCTTTTTGTGCGTATATCGCAGGCGGCACCATGGTCGTAAAGCCACTTCGCAACTTCAAGGTGGCCACGTTCGCACGCAAGTAAAAGAGTCGTCCAGCCGTAGTAATTTTTAGCACGAACAGCGAAGTCAGCGCCCATTTCGTAAATATTTTTACATGCGTCCACATTCCCTGAAGCGCACGCTTTAAACATTTCCATCTGCAAGTCAATGGATGGCATACCCGTGGCAGACGCGACAATACTTGGAGATGCAATGCTATCGTGAAGCGTGTACGGCCATCTCCTTGAATGAGCCATTACGATTATACAAGACTAGATGGCGGGTCTGATTACATCACATTTACACAAGTCCGACCAAAGCTTTCACGCAATGTGATTGAATGTGACTGCAAGTGTCGAACGAATTTTGAGCCATCGTTCTGATTTCATCAAGTTGACATGCTGGCTTGTTTCACTTTAGCGAAGGGCGCAAGGCACTTGCGTAATGCCTCACGCCTCATGAGTGTGGAGTTGCATTCAACAAACCCAATTTATCCGTCAGCTCCAAGCCCGCTGCAAGAATTCAGCGTGGTTTACTCGGACCGAGCTCTCAACCACATGAGTGAACCGTTCGTGGAGGGTATGCAAGACATTTCAAGGATATTGCGCAATGCATACAACGCAGAAAAGGTTGTTGTGATTCCAGGATCAGGATCAAGTGCGATGGAGGCCGTTGCCCGACAATTTGCAGCGGACAAAAAAGTGCTGACACTTCGGAATGGATGGTTTTCATTCAGATGGACCCAGGTGTGTCACTAACGCTACAACTTACTGTGTTTGGCATTATTTATGATCTCACTACTTACCAAGACTTAATCTTTTTACGTGTTCTTCTTAGATTTTGGATGCATGCAAAGTGAATACGTCGGAGGAAGTACTTCGGGCTCATCCAGTGAATCCCCATTTTACTCCCACGCAGCGACAGTATGCACCCCACTCTCTGAAATGTGTCAAAGAGAGAATTTTGTCAACAAAACCGAACGTGGTGTTTGCCCCGCACGTCGATACTTCGACAGGTATCATGCTCCCTGACAGTTATATTCGAGAAGTGAGCGATGCAGTGCACTCTGTTGGTGGTCTCATGGTGCTCGACTGCATTGCCTCCGGCGCAATATGGGTAGATATGCAGGCAACCGGTGTTGATGTGCTCGTATCTGCCCCTCAGAAGAGTTGGTCAGGTCCGGCCTGCGCGGGACTGGTGATGCTTTCCCAAAAGGCCTTGGACGTCTTGAAAGTAGACGAAACCCAACCTTCGTCTTTTACTCTTGATCTTAATAAGTGGCTAGATATTATGAATGCTTACGAGGCTGGAGGATTTGCTTACCACGCAACTATGCCTACCGATGCCTTGATGGCATTCCGAGATGCCATGATTGAGACCCAGGCATATGGTTTTGACCATGCCAAGGAGCGAGCGTTGCAGCTCGGGTGTTCAATGCACGGCCTACTATGCAATGAAAACAATTTTGTACGTGTGGCGGCGCCTGGATTTGAATCAGCCAGTGTATTGGTGAGTCAATATTGATTGAATCGTCGAAGAAGTAGTTTTGTAAGAATGTGAGGGCGACACATCTTAAATGTGTGCGTTAATTATTTCGTATAATACTTGCATCTTTAGGTGGTGCATCATTTACATCAGGCAGCTATCCTAGGCGAAATGAAAGAGCAAGGAGTGCAAATTGCAGCTGGCGTTCCGTTCATGCTGGGTGAGCCCCCAGAGACGCAAACTTTTCGAGTTGGGCTCTTTGGAATCGATAAACTCAAAGATATTGAGATGACGGTAGAAGTGTTTCGCCGGGCAATAGACGGCGCTATTGGAGAAGGCGACGAATACGATGACGAAGAAGATTGATGTATCAATCACATAACTTAAATTTTTCAATGAACTTGAGCCTCAATCACAATTTCTTATTGATACTCAAGTCTTGTTTATAAGTAGGCACTACGAAACTCTGGCATCAATATAAGCTGTTTAGTTCACAATGACAATATTAGAAGAAATATCGCAAAGGTGTACTGCCTATTACCTTTTGGAGCCCATTACCTTTTGGAAGAAGTTTCCACGAGACCGTTATAAAAAGAAGTAGAATAGTTACTTTTATGCCGCCAAGGATGTGCGAGAAGCTTTCTGCCAATGTTTTGTACATACAGTGACTGATACAAAGAGTACCAAGTTGCTTAGAATACGAGCAACAACGATGACTCAAATGAGGCCCCAGTTCATATGATTTCCAATAGCGTCAAGCACATGTCATATATATTGCTTCTCGAGTCTCGAGACAATGTGGCTCTGGTGGTACGTCTGTAGTGATAGCAGTAAGTAGTTGTTGAGATGGCGTGTAGTTAACATGTCCTCATAATTTTCACGGAGTTGACGCGACATTCAAACTGACTAGTAGTTGGCATTTCTGCCTGCAGGGTAGTCCAATGTGCAGTGAACGCAGCGGTGCAGCAAGGAAATGGATTACGTGTGCATTCCTTTCGTAGCTCGTAGCTTCTGGAGCAATTTTTTTAGTCAATATCGCTGGCATCGCAGAGGATCATTGGTGATGAGCTATAACCTGTAGATAAATAGATGATATGCAGAGCTCCTTAATCTGCTTCAGACGTATTGATACTAATCAAGCCGAAGAGAACAATGCATTTATCCTATTTTCTAGAACACCAGGAAATATCTGTGGCTAATTTTCAACTGCATTCTACGACGCTCTTCAGCCACACCTCCAAGTACGCGAGTTGCGTACGTTTATTGCGATTCGCTTTTTGAACGCCCAGGCATTCTGAAATATCTGTTTTTGGCGGCATCGAATTGATCAGGATCAGGGGGATATTTTTAAGGCACTTCGCCAGTAAACCAATTGTCTTTGAGTTATGGGGGTTCGGGAATCAATAATCCACAGGAAGAGTAGTAGTGAAACACGGATTTTTTCCTAGGGAAATTGGACGTAGGCACTAACTCGGTAGAGTTCCATCTAATCAGCTTTGACGGATTTTGGCACGTGATTTCAGCACGAACACACGCGAGCACTCAAACGTGTTGCCAAGACAAAGACCAAGGTCTCAGTGTCAGCATTTGACCTCGAGAGTTTTCCCCCATCCACCATCACGCATTACTGAAAGACTTATTAATTGTGGTAGTCCACCTGAGCGACCATAACAGGGGTTATGGTCGCTCAGGTGGACTACCACAATAGAGCAGAGCAGAGCAT
>Ga0307979_1002032_pt1 | contig 14154 bp, 14 predicted proteins | sample OrgLakmetage1058_FD_201833 | JGI IMG/M metagenome (GOLD analysis project Ga0307979, IMG submission 201833) | Saline water microbial communities from Organic Lake, Antarctica - #1058 | ecosystem: Environmental > Aquatic > Non-marine Saline and Alkaline > Saline | place: Antarctica: Organic Lake...
TCAGGCGATCCAGAAGAAGAGTCGCCCATCCCCGAGCAATTGCGTGACCCCATTTGCGTGCAAGCTTCTGTCTGAACAAGGCTTTGGCTTCTGAAAAGCCAATGTTGTAAAAAGCCGTGTGTTTGCTTTGTACTTCTTTTGAGAGTTCATGCGATGCGAACTTAAGTAGTGAATGAGTAGTGAAGGCAAAGGCACGGAGTTACGGCAGGTGTTTGTGTTTTGTGTTGAATGATATATAATATATATTATTCCAAAAGCCCCCAATTTGATATTCGAATTTGATTTTGATGTCCGAATAAGCTTCAAGCTTCAAGCTTTAAAGACGAATATAACGTGAAGAAACAGGGGCAGGGAACGGGGACCTGTGGATATATGCGATCGTGGGATACCGGGTTTAGGGTGGCTTTATTTTTGTTTACTTCGCTCGTGGTTTACGTGCGAGTTGCGAAGTCGCGATTTGGGCGGAATTCCTAATTCCTACCCTATCCTATCTGGGATGTGGTCTGAAACAAAACAAGCCTAAGAAAACGGAATAGAAAACACGCGGGAAATAATATCGGCCAGTTGGGCACTTGGGGCTCGCCTATCAAGCAATTGTCCGAGATACCGAGCTGGATCATCGCGCCAGACGTCTGTGATTGCCTTTGTTTCGGTCGAATATTCGGCCTCAAGGGATTGTATTCACATGGGTAAAGTTGCCTTTTACTCCACTCTTCGGGCACTGGCTCACTATGATGCCAGAACCGCTGGCGCATAGGTCTGGGTACGGCTGAGGAGAGCAGGGTCGCGAAGAATGAATTGCACGAATTTCGAAGCGCTGTCTTGATTCGCCGCTCCAATTACGCCTAGGGATGCGCATGCTTTGTCGATGCTAGCCAACGCAGCGGCGACAGATGCCTCGTCTGAACCCACCTAAAAATACCGAGAAAGTGGGGCGGAGAGTGGGGCGGTTAGTTATTGTCTTTATTAGTAAGAAAGTGCGGGAATTCGGCCAACACAGCAACAAACTGAGAGACTACCACTAACCATGAGCTCAAATTCAGCGATGCAGCAGCCAAAGGACGCCTCATCCACATCCACGTTAAACACCGTGCCGTTCAAATCCAAAACCCAGCGTCGACGAAGGGTGGTAAATTCAACAAAAGGCGCTAGAACAGTACCCGGAGGTGATGATGGCGTCTTCACCTCCTCCACTTCATCATCGTCATCCATAGTCAGACAATCCTCATCGGCAGGCGAAAAGTCCACGAAGGGAAGTACTACTTTGCCATGAGGAAATGTTCCGGTAAAGAAAGCTGCAATATCACTTGCGCCTTCAATTTCCTGAGGAAAGAATGCAATAATACTTAAAAGAAATCGAAACAAGCATGCTATGAATAAGTAACTTCTGAAGAGCCTAGCTGAGCACAATAATGAACCTCGTAGACCGATGCAGCCGCACTCGACTGCGCCGTTGGCACTTTGAGCTCCCAAGCACCGTCACGGGTGCGCAAATAGAAGTCGGTCCGCGTCAACAGGAGGTCCTCTGAGTCGTAATAACAGTCTGTGAACCTGAAATTGCGTATCAAGAGATACTCAGCTCCGCATGCGCATAATCTCTTACGTTGATATTCCTTACCGTATATCTTTGACAAGTTTCCCGCCAGCAAGTTCAATCTTATCCTCGAAAGCTTTCATCGCAACTTTGTCTGCGAGCTGCATAATGATGTTGAAACGTGGGTCATTGAAAGCTCATATGAATATAAAATAAGATAGCTCCCGGCCAAATACTACAACAAGTACGTCGTAAGTAATAAATCCTAGCGTGAGCTTCTGACCTCAACTTTCTTCTCAACCTCAATATTTTCAGGCAACGTGTACAATTGAGTGCCTGAGGACGACCGAGGGGGTGTAGCTAGCTTCTTTAGGTTGGCTGCGCTGGCAGGGCTCGAACTAAAATGGGCCATTCTGCAAGCAGGGTTGTGACCGCTCCAAGGCCGCAAAGTGCTTTCGAAAGAAAAACGTGACGGCCTAATGCAGTCTGCAAGCAAGTGTCGAACCTCCAGCAGTAGAATTGCTTATTTGTATGCGTTCGTGCTGCGTGCCCTTCCAGTAACTATCTGACGAGCTTAGCGTGAAGCGCGCGGCTCATGTGCGTCACTGAAGGGTCAAAAGTCAAAAGCAAATCCTTGAATCACGCAGTAAGTTGATCTTGTGTGAATCAATCCTGGCCCAGAATCTCGAGCACGATCTTTTTTACAACATCTTGACAGACATCTTGACACGAACCAAGGAACCAACCACAAGCACAACATCCTTTCGCACTTTTCGCGCAGTACTCTCATCACTTCAGTCTATCACCACATCACCACTTAATCAGTCATCAGTCAGTCGTCTAGAATAGCTGCAGCTACACAGCTACTACAGAAATCTTTAGCGAAGCTAGCAAGAGCTATAACTTCAGCTTCAAAACTCGACAGCCGTAGAATTCACTTTCGTTGGGATAAATTATACTTGCCATGCAGCTTCTCGATATCCCGACAAGCGATTCGGGTCCTGCCGAAATAGTTCGATTTGTTGTCAAGCTAGTGTTTTTGTATTTCTTTGTATCGCGATTGAAGGACAGTGTGCTGAAGTTCTTGGGAGGTAGTGGAATCAAGGCCTCTGCAAGTCACATTCTCGTGTCCTCCGAGGCGCAGTGCCAGGCTCTTAAACGAGAGCTAGATGCTGGCGCAGATTTCGGCGAATTAGCCAAGAAACACTCGAAGTGTCCTAGTGGCAAAAGCGGCGGGCACCTGGGATCTTTCAGTCCTGGCTCCATGGTAAGAAATTGTGTTTTTCACTACGCTACAGAATCATGAGGGCTTTGCGTTGGTTATCGAGCAGTAAGCAAAGATTTCTTAGACTGCTTGAACAAGCATACTAATGTCTAAAACTCGTATTAAGCCACTTTTATCTACTTTTACGCTATTCTTCTCTCGTTGCTTTCATGGCAGGTCCCTGCTTTCGATAAGGTGGTGTTTGATCCAGCATGCGCAGTTGGTGTGGTGCACGGTCCCGTCAATACGTCCTTTGGCAGTCACCTCATTCTCATTGAGAGTCGCGATGAGCCAGTCAAGTCAAAATAATCATCTATTTGCTGTACTCTACTTCCGAGGGAAGTGGCACTAGGGCTCGATTAAGCGTAAAAGAGCATTAAAAGCAGCTGGTGCACGATATATCCATGTTTGGTCGTGGCGATTCAAAATGTGGGCACTACGCAACAGCAATGAAGGCTTTCATCTGGAATTCTTATTCTGAGGTTCTGATGTGCGGGAGTGCGAGCCAATTTTGACCGCAACCACACAGCCCTTCATGGCCGGTATGTGCTGCGCTAGCTCCCAGATGCCACTGCAAATTTAGTCTAGTTCAGTTCAGTTAACACTTAACAAAACCCAAAAGCAAAGAATAGCAAGTACAGATCAGTCACAGAGGACAGAGGCCAGAGGCACATAAACAATACACTTGCTTTAGCTGCATATGTACAAGCAAATTAGCTCCAGAAAGTCAAATGTTTTCGTTCTCAGTGAGTATCTATCTCCCTTCCAACTCATGAAGCCACGAAGTGAAAATTGAACAAGTGAAGATGGAAGATGGCCATTTGCCATTTGGACGCGATTGAAAATTTCCTTTCTTGCCCCGAAGTCCCGGAATTAGAAGGCTAGCATGTAGAAATGAAAAGCACAGCTAAACTAAACCATGGCCATTTTTGGGTCCATCCGGGCTAGGGGACGGCGAAGTGGGCAGAGATTCCCAACTCACAACTCACATGGCCAGCTCACTGCCTTTTCCGAACTTCTTCATAAGCGCTCCAACACCACCTTCCATGACACCAACGATGGTAAAGACACCGCCCAAGAGGCCGCAAACGGTGGAGGCAAACTCGAGGAAGGAGCGGCGCGTCTCCTCAAAGGTGGCATGCACGGGCGAGACCTCGTAAAAGAACCACACGCCAGGAAGGCCGCGGCCGGCGCCAGGGGCAACGTGCCGCAAATGCTCCGTCACCGAGTACTGGTTGCTCACCACTTTGCGGCCGTCCAAGTATTGGTAGACGGTGGGCACTACTTTGACGTAGTACTGGTACATCCCGTGACCGTCTTCTACGTGCCGAACTTGGCCATCCAACGGATTCATAATCCCCGGGAAGTGATTCCCGAAACTCAACTTCCGCACCTATAGCCAAATGAATAGCACACATAATTAATACTTCAATGCCTTAAAGTATCTGATAGAAGCTGCGAAACTCTCACTATGGCAGCATTGAAATGTGCTCATCTAGAAAGCCCTTACCTCATGGGACACGTTGAAATTTTGGAAGGTAGCTGCCATGAGCTCCTGAAGTGTCATGATGCCCTTGTGAGCCCCGGCTGCCGTAGCCGTATGCGGAGCGAAATGGAAGTTGCCGTTGACTGTCGTTAAATCAATGTCCCTGAAAAAACAACAACAACCACGAGCAAGGTTTCAACAGTGAGAAACATGCAACCACTTCATCACGTGCACACACACCCTGAGCAAAATAAAATACCCTCAACTAAAGCGACCGCATTGAGGCCCTTACCCACTGAGTTGACATCCTTCGTCCACCTCTCCAGCTAGGCTCTTCGCCATGGCTTCCCCTGCACACTGTGCAATGCCGTCGGGGCTAAAGGTCCACCCTTTTGCCACGTAGGCCGCGCGAACTGATTCGCAGGTCTGGCAGCAATCGCCTTCTGCCGCCTCTGCCCCGTAGCAATTGCCACACTCCACACCACCTTCATTCTCGTTTTCGGCATGGATCTTCTCCAGCTCGTGTTCGTGTTGCAAAGTGCCCAAGGTTGTAATCTTGTTGCCCCGATCAAGTTGCGAAGCCCTTTTGGGCACGTAGGCACGCCCCTTGCGGTCTGTCGTGCCTTTGCTAGAGCCATCTTTCAACTCGGGAAGTTGAACTTTACCATTCACTTTCTTGAGGTTCTTTTTGAAGACATGATGCGTAACACCCTCTTGCTTTTGGCCCGACTGGTCCAGCGCTTCGAGCGACAAGAGGTCGCAGGTAATGTGCGGAAAGACCACGTCAAACGAGACCATAAGGTGCTCCCCATGCGTCGAGTTCACAGTCAAACGGTCTTGAACATCAATTGTTCGGTAAAAGCTGTACTCGCTGATAAATAATCCAAACATAGTGATGAGTGCGATAATGGAGAGGCAGGCCCCGTGCGTAGTTCGAACAGTGTCCTCAGACTTGAGCTTGGGGTAAGCATCCAGTCCCCGCAGCTTCGATATTAACGTTTCCATGTGTAGATCACTGCGCTCTTGTAGTATTCTTCTATGTATATATTCTCTAAAATATGTAGACCTGAGATAGCCACGATGCTAGCAAGACAAAGCAATGAGCTTCGGTTATGTCCCAGCAGTCCAGCAGCACGCCAGTAATACGCCGCGCCCGTCCCAGCCGTCCCACTGCCCACACTGCCAATTGCCAATAGACCCCACCTATCCCACCCTGTAATGAGGATGCGGACACGTGCCACTGCACATTTTGAGAAGGCGACGACTGCTTGAGCTGGTTTACAGTTTACACATTTACGCTGCACGACTGCACGACCCTCCCTTGTCGCCGTCGTATTCCGACGAAAGGGGTGAAATCGTGAAATCGTCAACATTTCGCGGGCAAGCTAGGCATATTCGTCATAAAAGTGGAAGTATAGATAGCGACTTGGAGATGTCTCTCCACGAGTTGGAAAATGCGCGTGACTCCCTGACAGGCATTTTCGAGGTCTATGATTGTTTACCACAGAACATGTGTTTGGGCCCTCTTCGAGTTGTGTTGCTGAACGCAGGGGCCTATTTGCCACCTCTCTAACCTGTTCGCTCGTCTATCTCATGTGCACACGTTTTCATGTGTAGGGTGAGAGTGTGTCGTCAGCAAATGATGTAACTAGATGGGCTCGTACGCTCCTCGTAGCAAAGATACCAGTGAGTCAGTCGAATGGCGGGATTAGCAACGCACGGAGGTTAAAACTCAACGGCCGTGGCTATTCGGTAAAAGTAACTCATTTTAAAACACCTTAAAGATGTCTTCTGCGCCTGCTTCTAACTATTCTTTCATTGTCTCGGTAGTTGTGGCGTGGGCAGCAGATTTTCTTCGTGCTCACTGGCACGGTAACTTTACCTACACCCGGAATCGAAGGAGCTGACAACCCGCCGTCCTTTGAGCTGACCAAGCAGCACGTGGGAAAATTTACAAATTCGGTCGAGTATTCGGGTGAGGTGGTGATCGGTGAGAACCAGCGCCATGAGCTAACAGTCTCGCTGGAAGGCACCTATGATTCGGGGCGACTCGAGCTCAAACGAGACGACATTGGAGCGGGCTCCTCGGCAGCAGCGGCGAGGCCATTGATCAGCGCACTTCTCTCAGGGCGCTGGAAAGGGTCATCACAATCCTCGTCGGATACTACGATGTGGACCCGCCTCACATTGACTTTCGCGCCACCACCGCTGGATCCTGAACCCTCTTCTTCTTCTTCCTCGGATGGGCGAGACTCTTCTGCAACGAGGATGGAGTTTGAGCGTACAGTTTTGTTAAGGCTTCAAGGCTCTGGCGTGTCAAACTGGCGCAACCAAGAAGTACCTTTTGTGCTTTCAGGCACACTTGACCTTCGGAACCTGTCCTTGGAGCTAGAAAAAACACACACTGGCCAAGTGAGAAAGCTAAGCCCGAATGAGCTCAGTTATGTTAGATGCCTAACTCATGCTCCTCTCAACTTAATTCCACTTTTTTTGCTACTTTTTTTTCAGAACATGTTTGGTTCCTATGATTTTATCATCTGTTTCGATGCATTGCCTCTGTGCTGTCACAGTTCACCAACACGGTGCGCTACTCTTGTGGCTTGCACATCGACGAAAGCACCGGCCTGTCGATCTCTGGAGTCTATGCGCAGGGCACACTAAACCTGAAGCCCTTTCCCCAGAGCGAACTTGAAGCATCAAGCACTGATGTCGATGAATTGTCTGAAGATATTGATAGAATGGGCGTTGGATCGGAGCTTGGAAATTTGTGGGCAACACACCAGGCTCAACTGGTATTCCTCCTCCCTATATTTTACACCCTTTACCGTAATGCACAACAGTGCACATGACTTTTACTCTCTCTAACTAGTTCCACTATAAGCTCGATTGATATCCTGTACCATTATTCTCCCATCAAATTTGATTGTTTCTATCGTCTTTCCCGTTAGATGTCTGGCGCACTTCAAGTCTTCCTGGTATCGCTCACCGATGAACCCACTCCTTCGCAAGACAATCCGCCATCTTCGACAGCTCTTGAAGTTGGCAGCAGGACAGACATTCGAAACAGCATTGAAGTAGCCATTCAAAATGCAGATGCAATAGAGCGCTTGGGTGGTGGCATGGTAACCATGTTGAAGGCAATGGCTGAGCGAGGACACCTGAACGGCGAATGGATTGGCGAATCGGTTGATACCGCGGGGGTGCAGACTGAGTGGGCTGACGCCTCGTTCAGTTTCGCAATGATCCTTCCAGACGATGAACTAGCTGCAGAATCCTCACTTTCAACTAGTCGAGGCACACTGAGGTTCACTGGCTCTGGCGTGTCGCTCTGGCGCAGCCAGCGCATTCCGTTTGATGTGAGTGGCTCAGTGGACATGAGATCGGGTGCAGCTGTCGTCACTAAGCAGCATACGGGTGCTTTTACCAATAAAGTAGAGTATAGTGGGGTTTTCCTGGTGGTACCTTTGTTGGGTGTCCCAGAATTGGACATTCGTTGGGCTGCGGCTGCTAATCGAGTGTCCGAGGCCACAGTGTCAAATGAAGCACAGAGACAGCAGCGAGCAGGAGCGTTGCTCTTAGACTACGTCGAAGCGCTCCGCAATCCCCTCTATGGCGACGGAGAGTCTCCTGGCCATCAGCCAACGCTCCCATCAGAGGCTGAAGTGGAGGTTGCTATTGCATCCTATGAGCTCATGATTGTAGGTGTGTACCCACAAGGCCGCCTCCGGCTCCGAAAGAGATTGGCCGCCTCTCCAAGCAGTTCAAGTACTCGCCGCCACCACGACAACAGTGAAAGCACTAATTATAGTAGCGCTGATGGTGCCGTGGTAGTGCCTTTGAGCGAAGAGGAAAGTCAAAATAATTACGAAGAAACGGGCGGCATGTCAGAGGAGGAAAGTCACAAAGATCACAAAGAAACGGGCGACAAATCGCGGGCCACCAAGGTAAATAGACTCCTCAGTTTTGCCTTCCACACATAAATATGAACACTTTCTTTCAGTCCTGCTCCGTCACAAATGGGCCTTAAACGTTGCTGCCCTTAATTACTTGCACCAGGTGCACGATTACAAGAATTTTCTGGCGGGTGTGCTGGCAGCAGCAGGGTTAGAGAGTGATGAAAGCAGTGACAAACGTCGAGTGGCCCTGAGCGGTCCACAGAAGCGAGCAGTGGCCGAGCAACGGGAGAAGACAGGCGTGACACCACAAGAACATAACGAGGTGCTGAAGGTGCTTGGGGTTGACCCGCGGGACGTTGACCCTACGCATGAAACACGCGGAGCAGCCGCTAAGAGCAAACAAGTCGATGACGACGCTCAGTCCGGTTGTGTTATATGCTTGGATGCGCCCCCGGAGCTCGCGTGCGTGCCGTGTGGGCACGTGTGCCTGTGCAGTGCTTGTGCCCAGGCATTAACCTTGACGGATTCGTTTCGATTCAAGTGCCCTGTGTGCAGAATCAAAGTGCAGTGCACGATGCGCGTTTACCTTTGATAAAAGAGTGCTTTATGTAGGAGGCCGACTCAGGAAAGGCAGCAAAATGTACTCTCACAATTTCAGTCCTGAACTCCTCTTCAGCTGTTCACATACTTCTCTTGTGAACGACTCAGCAAGTGAGGAAAAATGGGCCGCTTCCGGCCTTAATCTCAGCCTCCATGGGTCTAAATTGCCTCTCTTGATCTAAATGTGTGTGCTGTACTCCTTTTCTGTCTCTTTTCTCTTGCGTCGTAGTCGCAGCTCAAGCCCATGGTATTCTACTAATTTCGCCCCCTTGCCCCTTGCCCCTCCAGCCTGCAGCCTAGGGGCCTTCATGTTTATACTTGCGTTCGATTACGACATCCAATTTCTGACATTCTGAGTTCCCCCGATGAGGGGGTGCACTCGGCTTAGTGACTAACAGGCTGGGTGCCATCTAGTATCTAGTCGCTAGTCGACGTCTGCAGACTGCAGACTGCAGTCTACAGTCTACGGGTTTTAAAATACGCCTTCATTTCGCATGTTTAGGGCAAATATTTCTCATTAGCACCGCAGCATCCGAAGAGAAATTCCAAGAGTAACCACACATAGCAATGCTAGAATAACAGAGGTCTTCTAAGCTGCTAACCGCGTTGTTCTGCTCTCAGTACATCTTTGTCTGAATGGCCGAGCTCGACCTGCCTGGAAGCGAAGGATATGAAGTGAACGTGAATTGAAGCGACATTTTTGAGTTAGCGGCCAACTGGCCGATTATGGTCTTTGACTTGGCATAACACGCGTTGAGAAACCACACTGATAAGTTTCTTGTTTCTTGTTTTGTACTCTAATGCTTTTTATCTCTATCCGGCCTCTCGGGGCCTGTATCAAAACCACACTGCATGATACCCACTTCAACGGGCAAACACGCTTGCACGCTCGTGGCATGCTTGTCTACGCAGCTGCGCCAGGGGCCAGGGGACACCCCACTGGCTGCGCAGAGATGTAAAGCTACGCACCACACTCAATTGCGACCAGCCTATAAGCGGTTCACGTAAAAGCACAGACACGAGTTAGTCTCAGAGTAATTGACGAGCAGTTAAAATTGTTTGTGAAAGGGTATCTTACCTCATGGTCCCCAAAACGAATCCTCCCGTCGGTCCCGCCCGCTGACATCGACGTGAATTCCTTTGCATGATACTAATGTATTAGTTTTCAGCTCATAAGGCCCACCTTAGTCGAGTAGCCGTCTGTGGGGTTTGGACACTAGTAGATGCTCTAGTATCAAATCCGTAGTGGGTGCAGCCGCCTGCGAACAACAAGACACCAAGGCGAGATGGGTAATACATTACGAATACAGAAATCAATGCAAGAAGTATCAAACGCTATATATGCAAGTTTTGTGAGCGCTTGCTAAACGGGAATTAAATGGTAAATACCAACACTTACAGAGGTCTGTCGGCCTTACTGTGCGGATACATTGGGTCGCGGCAAGTGAGTAGTCATAGCAAATCAATTATTACGCCAAAGTGGCTTATCGTTAGCTTTTCTGGCACTCTTGAGCTCCAAGAAGGTAAGTACAGTCCGGCTGCGTGCTGCGTGGTCGAGATCTACGGCAGTCAGCATGGGTCATAGAGGCAATGGAAAATAGAAGTAGGCACAGATTAAGCTCCAGCATGTCATGGAATAATGATCGACAAGTATTTGCGCGGTTTAACCATTAAATGATTGCGTTCTTAGGCTTTTACGCCGCGGTAGGTAGAGCTGAGCCATTTTGTGGAAATTATTGCGCCGAGACACGAGACAGCCAGTGTCGGCAGTAAAATATGTCCGTTGGTATTTAGGATACAGTACTGTAGTACCAGTAGTACACAGTACACAGTACTTCAGAAAAAGTAAGCAGTAAGCAGGGAGGGCGCCGGCGCCGGCGGGAGGGCGAAGCTTAGAGCTTGTTATACGCAGGCAGGGCGGTGATATAAAGAATGCCTCCACCCCGAGGACCTAAAGCTAAAGAGGGTGGTGTTCTGCGTCTCATGTTCGGATTCTTCTTCGCCTCAATAGCAGTTGGGGTAATTCACCACAATGCATCATACTTCTCACATCAAAGTACCGGGACTGTCGAGCAGATCACGACAGACACTCAGGGCAATACAATCAATAGGTGGTCTACTGAGCTTCAAGCGACGCTAGGCGATGCACCACTAGATGCTCCATCTGCCATTGTTTACAACGAGGTGAAACATTTTGAAAAGCCCCTTGTTTCTTTGACACCGCAATCACCGCAAGTTGCGCCCCAAACGAGACCAACGAGACCAACAACACCCGTGATGCCGCCAAAAACCAAAGCCAATCCGACGCTAGTATTGAAGGACTTTGCCGCAGATCTAAAGGTAGTTACGCCGTTGTATCAGGGGCCTCACCCACGAACAACGCCAAGTGCCCCGAAGAAGATCACGCGAAGGGAGCAAGAGTTTCTACCGGAGTACCAGCCATGCTGTGACACTCGGCCAAAGGGGAGGCGGCCGGGAATGCCCGATGGTGAGAAGCAGATGGCAGAAGAGGATGCCTGGCTTCGGAAACACGCTGCTGCGTATCCATACCCAACCTTCAGGTGATGAGAAGCCTTCTCGGCCAGCTAGCTTCTAGCTACTTCTCACTGTCACTCACGGGGTTATATTTTATTTGGTTCTTCTAGCTTGTGTTCCAGTGCTCTTTGTTTTTCAGACTCTCTAACTTTAATGCCTATTTATGTGGTGCAGTGGAGTTCACAAGTGCTTCAACAACGCGGAGTCATACACCGCAGGGTGGCTAGCACGGAGCGACATGGTGCTGCGCGCGAAATTTGAAGGCGTTGACTACAAGGGAACCTACGACCCAGCTAGTGTGTACGGGTAAGGCGAAGACACCAATATCAAGGGCATTATAGCTTCAATATTGGTTGGCTCTTCGTCTTATTTTGGTATTAATCTATCTCTTTCAAGGTATATCGTGAAATGGGGCAAGTCAACGAACATGGAAGCAGTCACGCACACGATGCTGGGGCCCCTCATGCAAAAGTCTTGCGTGGGCGCGTTCAAGACTTTAGACGCCTTCGACTTCTCCATAGAGCATTTGTCGCTCTATGAAAGGCGATTAGGCCTCATGAACATGGAGGTAATTTCCCCAAGGAATCCAGATCAATACCTGATCATATGAGGTGTGCCATGTTTTAAGCTCATAATTCTATATAACTTCATGTGTTTTGCGGTGACATGTGTGCGTGTATGCAGAGCAATCTGAAAGCAGAGACAGTGAAAGCTATTGTAGCAAATTTAGCGCATCGCGAAAAAGACGTGCGTCGCATTTCAATGCAGCGACACCAAGAGCGCTTGGCGGGTGTTGAGAGCGCAGTCACTCCAACGGCCAAGGCACTGGCTAACGAGACCATTGTTCTAATGCCCTTCTATGGCGTTGCTGTGGGGACTGGGCACTCGGTAATTCGCTCAATTCATCTTTTCCCCAATTTCCAATTATGATGAGCAATATGTGCACATGTACTCTTCTTTCAGTCTCACCTTGTATTATTTTGTGTCTTCCGAACGTCGTTCCTAAAATCATTCGAAAAGGTGGTTTCCACGCGCTTTGCGTACTTGAATTTGACTTTCTGGTCGCATTACCGGGTTTTTCCTCACATTGGCGTGGTGGTGGGAACCCAAGCAGACTATGACTTTGTGACCTCTAAAGCATGTGGCTTACCCTGGGCCGAAGTCGTGTCTGTGATCGACCACATTGCCATGCCCAAGAACATGGGCGTCGCAGCAGGTATCGCGGCGCAGCAAAAGTTCAGGAACAAAGCGTGGAGCCATTTCAAGTACATGTACTGGACCGAGTCAGACCAGGTATTTTTATCAATTTTATGTGATTATTCTTGATCGTGAGTGACGAAATGCTTATTGCAAGATTTAGAGCATAAATTGATGACAGGTTAGTACATCGTTGTTCGATGTTGATCTAGGTACTCGTAATGCGCGATGCTGCAGTAGAGCCACTATATGCGTTAGTGAGCGATGGATTGCATCTCGTAGCTCCGCACCGGCTTCTGCCCTTCCCGCGAAGCGATGACTTTGACCCAGCATTAGCCCTCAAGCTTAAAGACAAGGGAGGAAACGGCAAGGAGCTTCGAGACAACGACGCTCAAACGCTGCACACCCTCGTGAGCCCTCAAGGTAAGCTTGATTGACAACACTAACGCATAAACCGATTCAATTACTGTGTACTTCGCATGTTTTCATACACCACCTTTGAGTGCCAAGTTTTCCTCGGTGATTCATCGTGCTGACTATACTACTCTCTCAGTACGATTTGATTATAAAATGTTCTCTGCAGTAGCCTAGCTCACACCTCTCCTTGCCCCTCTCGTGTCCCTCTTGTTTGAAGACTCGGGCGCGCCACCGCCCCTAGAGGAAGCGTCCTGTTGTTTTGACCCAGGCGACTGCACCCGCCGGGACCAGTGGGTGCACTTCTCTAGGCATGACAAGGTACAGATGAGACACTTGAAATCAGGATTCACGCCCTCAGCAGTTACTCTTTCTTTACCTCATCTCACTCTTTTGTCTCCTGCATCTTCTGTTCCCTTTCATGAATGCACCCAGGTGAGTATGATCAAATTTTCGGATTCAATGGGCGTGGTGAATGGAGAAGCGAATATTTTCCTGCATACATGGCGCACTTGTCAATATGATGGAGGCCGTAAGGAATGCTCGCGTCCTTATTAATACTCATTTCTGGATAAAGCTGGCCACTTTCCTAGTGCGGGATGGGAGTATTTCTGAGCTCTGCGAAACTTCAAGACCTGCTCTTCGGAAGTCTTTTTTTTTTTTTAAATGCTCCTTTCAGGGTAAAATATTTCCCTGTATTTTAATGACGAATAATATGTGGTTATAGCTGTATAGTAAACTGTGCCTTTTTATTCTTTATGCCCGCTGCGTACTGCGCACTCGCCCTTAAAACTAACTGTATAATTCCAATTCCAGCCCTTCTTCATAACACACCCCAGTGGGGCTTAAATCCATCCTTTGTATTAAATGGAAAATCGACCGTGGTTCGTGGTTGGTGTCCGACGTATGTATTGGACGGACCCGTATATATGGGGAAGTGTTTTCTGCTCTGTTCGTGCTGTCGCACACCAACGGGGCGAGGAGGACCACGGGCACGGGCACGGACACAGGCACAGGCACGGGCATGGGCACCACGGGATGGACGCGCGCCGAGATACCAACAGCACACCTAATGTGTGCTGCTGCGAACTCATAGCGCCTGTACCCTGTACTGACCGTTTATTTCCAAAAATGGGCGAATGCCGGGAGGTGCTGGGCGGCGGACCAGCACCTCCTTCGAAGCTATAAACGCTTCGAGTGCAACCGGGATCTCAAACTTAGTGAGGTA
>Ga0307979_1002033_pt1 | contig 14153 bp, 9 predicted proteins | sample OrgLakmetage1058_FD_201833 | JGI IMG/M metagenome (GOLD analysis project Ga0307979, IMG submission 201833) | Saline water microbial communities from Organic Lake, Antarctica - #1058 | ecosystem: Environmental > Aquatic > Non-marine Saline and Alkaline > Saline | place: Antarctica: Organic Lake...
TGTGTACCTGCTTTAATAGGGTTTCGAAGTAGCTGAGACTTGCCTTTTCTTGATGATTTCCATCTACAAAAATCAAATCGTATTTTTCTGTCGAAGGAATATCACTAAGGAATGATTCAAAATTTCCATTTACAAAATGAATGTTTTTCAACTGCAGACTTTCAGCTGAATCTTTTGCAACTTGACTCGTGTTTTCACAAGCTTCAACAGTGGTGAGTTGTACTTGTTTATTTAAACCTAATGCGATGCTTCCTAGTCCTAATGATGTACCTAGTTCTAATGCATTTTCAACTTGAAGATACTTGGATAATCGGTACAATAACCTAGCTCTTTTAAAGGTAGTTCCAGCATTTTTTGCTATTTCAGATACTTTACGCTCATTGTTTTGAAACACACGAGAACCCGCTCCCATGTCTTTCATGTTTATGGTTGCTTTAGATTTCAGGTAAGCTAGTTGAACAGATTTCCATTTGGAATAAGCAGGAAAGTCTGCGTTGTTATAAAAACACTTGGTAATTAGTTGATAAACAAAAGGTGAATGAATTCCATGCTGATTTTTTGAAATACTCAAAAAACGGATGTATTCTTTAATCTGAAACCACATTTTTTAAATTGTAAATTTTGACTTTTAATAATTGCAACATGTTTTTGATGCCACACTAATGCACGAATATATATTATTTCATCTTTATGAAAATTCGTGTATAAGTGACATTAGTACAGACTTTAAGTAAGTTATAATCATACGAAAATTAAGTCAATAGTGATTTTTATTCTAAACGATTTTCACCAAACCTAAAAAATAAATTAAAGCCATTTAATATCAAAACATTAATCTTCCAGTTGTGCAGAAAGCTCAAACCAACGTTCGGTTTTTGTTTCTATCTGCTGCTCTGTTTTCTCCAATTTAATCGAATTCTCCTTGATTTGATTTGCGTCTAACTCCTCTAAGAAGCTTTTTTGTAAAACCTCTTTTTTCTTTTCTAACTCAGCAATTTCGCGTTCTAGCTTTTTGAATTCCTTTTGTTCATTATAACTTAAACTCGTGTTTTTATCTGCTTTTTTTTCTGCTTTGGTCTCTGCTTTTTTAGTTTCCACTTCTGGTTTCTCTTTGGGAGCTGCATCGATTTCAGCTTTGTAATCTCTGTAATCTGAGTAGTTACCGGGGAAATCTGAAATGCCTTCCTGACCTTCACCAAACACAAATAAGTGGTCTACTATTTTATCCATAAAATACCGGTCGTGAGATACTACTAACAAACAACCTGGAAAGTCCATTAAAAAGTTTTCTAGCACATTTAGGGTAATGATATCCAAATCATTAGTAGGTTCGTCCAAAATTAAAAAATTAGGATTCTGAATTAAAACCGTACATAAATACAAGCGTTTGCGCTCACCACCACTTAGTTTTTCAACAAAATCATATTGCTTTTTCCGGTCAAATAAAAAGCGTTCAAGCAATTGTTGAGCAGATATTTTCCTCCCTTTTTGCAAAGGAATGTATTCGCCAAATTCCCGAATTACATCAATTACTTTCTGTCCCTCTTTTGGTTTTATACCATCTTGTGTGTAATAACCAAATTTTATAGTTTCTCCATGAACAACTTTTCCGGCATCAGGTTCTAGCTGTCCAGTAAGTATTTGTAAAAAGGTAGTTTTTCCTGTTCCGTTTTTGCCGATAATTCCAATGCGTTCTGCTTTTTTAAAGTTGTAAGAAAATTGATTAAAAAGAGTTTTGCTATCAAATGATTTAGCAATTTGATGTAGCTCAACTACCTTAGAACCCATGCGTTCCATGTTGATTTCAAGCTCTACTTCATGCTCATTTCTTCGTTTATGGGCACGTTCTTTAATGTCGTCAAAATCACTAATTCTAGATTTAGATTTGGTAGTCCTTGCTTTTGGTTGACGCCGCATCCAAGTGAGTTCCTTCTTGTATAGTTGTTTGGCTTTACCCGCTTCTGCAGCCTCCGTTTCCAATCGCTGATCTCTTTTTTCTAGGTAGTAGGAGTAGTTTCCTTTATAGTTGTAAATGATGCCTTCATCTAATTCAATAATATGGTTGCAAACCCGTTCAAGAAAATACCTGTCGTGCGTTACCATAAACAAAGTAAGGTTTTCTGAGGCAAAAAAGGATTCCAGCCACTCAATCATTTCTAAATCCAAATGGTTGGTGGGTTCATCTAAAATAAGCAAATCTGGTTTACCTAAAATTAGATTCGCTAATGCCAAACGTTTCTTTTGCCCACCAGATAATTTACCTACTTTTTTATCTAGATCGGAAAGCTTTAATTTGAATAAAATTTGTTGGTACTGTGTTTCAAAATCCCAAGCCTGCAAACTATCCATTTTCTCGAAAGCAGCCTGATAAGCTTCCGCATCCTCTGGATTCTGAAGAGCTTTTTCATAATTTTTAATTACTTGGAGGACTTCGTTATCTGATGCAAAAATGGTTTCTTCAACGGTCAAGTCTGGAGATAAATCTGGCTCCTGGTCTAGAAAACCTACTTTCAAAGATTTACGGTAATTTACCTGTCCTTCATCTGCAGCTTCTTTTTCTGCAAGAATTCTAAGTAATGTGGTTTTACCAGAACCATTTTTAGCTACAAAACCTACTTTCTGACCTTGGTTAATACCAAAAGAAACTCCATCAAAAAGCTGAAGCATTCCATAGGATTTAGCGATATTTTCTACTGAAACGTAATTCAAATTATTTTTTTTGCGAAAGTAGGGAAGTTTAACTTTGAAATGAAATTTATAATTTGAAGTTGTTCATTTCTTATGAGAAAATATATGATTCAAGTTTTAATCTGCTTGATAACTATGTTGAAGGTTTTCATTTTTTGTTTTTACCGTCATTCTGCAAAAATTTTATGCGGAATCTTACACTTACAAAGCCGTAACCTTAGCTTAAATTTAATTCCTCTTGCTTAGCATAGTAATACATCCTAAATCCGATTAATGATTTCTGCAGCTTTTTCTAAAGTTTCATCTGTTTTCGCAAAGCAAAATCGAATCATTTTATGGCATTTTTGGTCTTTATTAAATACCGAAACAGGAATTGCTGCTAACCCGTATTCTTTAATCATTCGCAAAGTAAAGTCCGTATCTTTTTCATCAGAAATAGCCGAATAATCTGCCATTTGAAAGTAAGTTCCTTCTGTAGGGATGTATTTAAATCGAGAATCTTTAATCAACGATAAAAAATAGTCTCGCTTTTGTTGATAAAATTTTGGAATACTTAAATACATGTTGTCATCTTTGATATATTGACTAATAGCTACTTGCATAGGATGGTTGACGCAAAACACATTGTATTGATGAATTTTTTTGAATTCTTTCATTAAGTTTTTCGGTGCCAATACATAGCCTAATTTCCAGCCTGTAACATGAAATGTTTTTCCGAAAGAAGCCGTGATGAAACTTCGCTCCTTTAGCTCAGGATAGTTAGCAATGCTTAAATGCGGTCTACCATCAAAGGTCATGTGTTCGTAAACTTCATCACTTAATATTAAAATATTTGTGTGTTCGGTAAGTAATGAAAGTGCTTTCATGTCATCTTCAGTAAAAACCTTACCCGTAGGATTATGTGGAGAATTAATCAAAATCATTTTAGTTTTTGGACTTATTTTGCTCTGCACCTCATTCCAATCTATCTTGTAATCTGGAGCTTTCATTTCAATAGGAATGGATTTGCCTCCAAACAATTCAACCGCTGGCTCATAACAATCATAAGCAGGTTTAAAAACAATTACTTCATCTCCCGGATGAATACTTGCTGCTAGGCTTGTAAAAATAGCTTGGGTTGCGCCAGCCGTGATACAGATTTCTTCTTGTGTATATTGGCTGCCATATAAATTATTGGTTTTTTGTAAAACGGCTTCATTTAATTCTGGCAAGCCTGCCAAAGGAGCATATTGATTAAGATTGTCTTTCATGGCTTTATTCACCAACTCAAGTAAGTTGGTATCCGCTTTAAAATTAGGGAAGCCTTGTGATAAGTTTACAGCATTGTATTCTGTAGCCAACTTGCTCATTTTGGTAAAAATGGTTGTACCTATGTGCGGCAACTTTGAATTGATTGTTTGCATGATAGTCTTTTAGAAATATCCTACAATTTAAAATAAAAAACCATCATTCTAAAATGAAAATGGCTTAAAAACTTACCAATATTATTTTCTAAGCATTGTGAGAACTAAAAGTTCTTAGAAGTAATGTTTTATCACGCTGTGCGAAGTTTGAAATTTCGGACACTAATAATGATAAAATCAGATGCTTATCCTTAGGGCGGATGTTTTTTCCAACAGATATGAAGAAATAGTTGCATCGAGACTTAATGGCATTTACAACTTAAAACTTCTCGATACATTTTTATTCATTATAATCACAGTAGTGCCATTTTTTTCAAGCAGGTTGGAATCGCTGTGCGAAGTTTGAAACTTCGGACACTAACAACTTAAAATCAGATGCTTATAGTAAGCTGAGTGTTTTTTTTAACTGATATGAAGGAGTAGTTGTAATTTAGCCCCTAATAAAGTCGGACTGTTATTTTTTTTTCAAATAACTACTATTGATACCGATTTGATTTTGAAAAGTCGTTAAGAAAACAAAATTGCTTTTTCTTTTAATAACGCTGTAAGTGATTTGCATAGTATAACTATGGAAATTATGAACAAGGAAATTAGAAGGGAAATGAATACGTTAGATAGCGACTTTTCATGGTCAAATTGGTATGAAATATGAGTCACAAGAAATGGAGTTTAGAACAGGAGTTAAACAATTGTATAGCAAATTATTGATGAACTCTTATTCCAAAAGACTAAATTTGTTACAGAACGAGTGATTTTGAAAGATAATTTTGCTGTTGATATTAAAGTAAAGAACCCATCATTTTAATGTGAAATTAATATTAATAAAACACCAAGAAAATGTAAATTAGCCACGTTAAAAAATTTTCATGACAGGCACAGATTGTAAACCAATAATAGAGGTAATAGAAGAAAATTACGAGATTCCACAATTGAATGCAACTCGGAAAATATCAGCTCTTTTGCCTCATGATTACTATAATTCTGATAAAAAATATCCAGTATTATATCTTCAAGATGGTCAAAACCTATTTAATCCAGAAGCCCAATATGGAGACTGGGCCATTGATAAATCTATGGCAAAACTAGCAGAAGAAGGTTTTGGAGATGTAATCATTATTGCAGTAGACCATGGAGAAGAAGAACGAATCCTAGAGTATTTGCCCTATACTCATCCTCGTTTTGGAGAAGGTAAAGGGAAATTTTACATTCAGTTTTTAATCGAAAAATTGATTCCTTACATTAATAAAAATTATAGAACGCTTCCCGATTTTGAACATACCGGTATTGGCGGAAGTTCTATGGGAGGATTAATTAGTTTACATGCAGGCTTAAGAAACCCTCGAGTTTTTGGAAAATTGATGATTTTCTCTCCTAGTCTATGGATTTCTAAAATGGTATTCGACCACACAAAAAGTTTTAAACCTTTAGAAAAATCTAAAATTTATCTATATGCAGGAGGAAAAGAAAGTATTGAACATTTACCTAATGCACATAAGTTGGGTGGTATTATAAGCGAGAAAATGGTAAAAGGCTTCCATATCGATTTTCATTTTTCAATTAACAACGAAGGCAGTCATTCTGAAATATACTGGCGAAAAGAATTTCCTAAGGCTGTAGAATGGCTTTTTTTTAAATCATAACTCATGACGTTTACACAGATTAAAACATTAGACCTAAAGCAAGATTTTATTTTACCGTGCAGAAAAGGTCAGCTTGACCAAATAAAAGCGCATTTAACAATTAAAAACCCAGATTTTGATGGCAGTTTTGCTTCACATTTACTGTTGTACAATACAAATGGAAGTAGGATTTACCTTTTAGGGATAGGCGAAGAAAAGCAGTCTTCAAAAATAGAAGAAGCTTTCAGGAAGTTTGCTTTTGAAACCAACAAACATTGGGATGATGTCATACAAGTTGAAGCCTCTCATCTTTCTGATAATGAAATCATCAAAGCCGCAATTGGTTTCGAAATGGCAAACTACCAGATTGGTTTCAATAAAACAGAAGTTAAAAAGGAATTAGATACGACTATACATTTTGTTGCTGAAAAAAACATTTCAAAACTAATTGAAGAAGGCTTTGAAACAGGAAAAACCATCAATCAAATTAAAGCCTTGGTAGATGCTCCGCCAAATATAAAAACACCTGAATATTTAGGTGAATGGGCTAAAAATTCAGCTAAAAAATACAACTACTCCTGCACGGTTTTAGATGAAAAAGCCCTTGTGAAAGAAGGTTTTAAAGCTTTATTATCAGTAGGTCAAGCCAGTGTAAATAAGCCCGTGGCAATTGTCACCGAATACAAAGCCAAAAATACAAATACCATAGACCTTGCGCTAGTTGGAAAAGGCATCACTTTCGATTCTGGTGGTCTTTCTATTAAGCCTTCAACTAACTTACACTACATGAAAAGCGACATGGGCGGTGCGGCAGTGGTACTTGGTGTGGTAGAATTGGCAGCAAAATTAAAACTGAATATCAACCTTATTGGCATAGTTGCAAGTGCCGAAAATGCAGTCGGTTCTAATGCTTATAGACCCGGTGATGTCATTGGTTCTCATTCAGGCAAAACCATCGAAATTATAGATACAGATGCAGAAGGCAGACTCGCTTTAGCCGATGGTATAAGTTATGTGATAGACAAGTATAATCCCAAGCATCTTATAGATATTGCAACCTTAACAGGTAGTGTTGTGAGAACTTTAGGCTACAGCGCTGCAGGGATGTTTACGCAAAATCAAAACTTTGCAAATGCAATGCAAGAGATTGGATATAAGGTGCATGAACGTGTTTGGCAATTACCTATGTTCGAGGATTATGAAGAAGATTTACATTCAGATATTGCAGATATCCGAAACTTTAGCGGAAAACCGATAGCTGGAGGCATAAATGCAGCCAAATTTTTAGAATCCTTTACAAAAGATCACAAGCAGTGGATGCATCTTGATATTGCTGGTGTTGCCTTTGGAAGCTCCAATTATGCAAAAATGAAAAGTGCAAGCGGCTTTGGTGTTCAATTAATAACTACTTTTATAAAAGATTATTTTAAGAAATAGTTTAATTACAAGCTCATTAAATTAGATTTATCAAGTCCCAAAAGAGCATGCAATTTTCTATGTATATCTGCCTATTTTAAAGGTGTTATTTTGTTCAAGACTATTTAATATGATTGTTTTCTGAGCTCTGCTTTTAGGTATATCTGATAATAAATGCCATAAAAATTAACCATTAAATTTTCATTTATTGTATTCAAACTTTTTTACTTAATTTTATACCAATATAATATTTTGTCTAATTAACATAAAACCAATACTATGAAAGCAAATTTTTTTGGCCTTTTAGCAGTTCTATTTTTAATGTCCTGCAAAAAAGATAAAGACGTTGCAGTTGAAGACGTAAAAGAATATTCCATTGAACAGTTCATGGATAATGAATCTGTTGGTGGCGGCAGCTTTTCATCTGATAATTCAAAATTGTTGATTTTAAGCAACCGTTCTGGAATCTATAATGTTTACACTATGCCAGCAAAAGGAGGAGAACTAACAGCTATAACACAATCGGATAGTACCTCCTATTTCTCTGAATCTTTTTTCCCAAAAGATGATAGAATGTTAATTAGTGCAGATGGCAATGGCGATGAAATCAGTCATCTTTTCGTAAGAGAGCTCAACGGTGAGATTAAAGATATTACTCCATTTGAAGGTGCAAAGTCTTCCTTCTATGGTTGGTCTGATGATAATAACCACCTCTATTATGGTTCTAACAAAAGAGATTCACGTTTTTTTGATGTGTACAAACTTTCTACTGAGGATTACAGCAGTGAAATGATTTATGAAAATAATGATGGTCTTGAATTAAGCGGAATTTCAGACAACGAGAATTATTTTGCTTTGTCAAAAAGCATAACTACAAATGACAGCGACTTATTCATTTATAACGTTAAGACTGAAGAGATGACCAAAGTAAATGAAAACTTAAGTAAAAATAATGCGCAAGATTTTTCTAAAGATAATTCAAAATTCTACTATACCACAGATGATGGTGGTGAGTTTTCTTATTTAATGTCTTATGATTTAGGAACAAGAGAAAAATCAAAAATGATGGAGAAGCCTTGGGATATTATGAGCGCGAGTTTTTCTCCAGAATATCGTTATATGACAATCTATGTCAATGAAGATGCTAAAAATACCATAGAAGTGTTAGACACTGAAACTATGCAACCCATAGTACTTCCTGATTTTGATAATAAAAGTATTACCAGCGTGGGCTTCAGTAAAGATGAAAAATGGATGAGAATGTACATTGGAGGCTCAGATTCACCCTCTAATTTGTATAGTTATCATATTGAAGACAACGATACATTTCAACTAACTGATGTATTAAATAATGAAATAGATGCAAAAGATTTAGTCGAAGCAAAAGTCATTAGATATCCTTCTTTTGATGGGATTGAAATTCCAGCTATCTATTATTTACCTAAACAGGCATCAGAAGTAAATAAAGTACCTGCTATGGTTTGGGTTCATGGTGGTCCAGGAGGTCAAAGTAAACAAAATTTTAGTTCATTTATACAATATATGGTTAATAATGGCTACGCAGTTTTAGCCGTAAATAATAGAGGTAGTAGCGGTTATGGTAAAACCTTTTATCAAATGGACGACCTAAATCACGGTGAAAAAGATTTACAAGACTGTGTTGAAGGAAAAAACTGGCTTGCAGAACAACCAGAAATTGATGGTGATAAAATTGGAATTATAGGAGGTTCATACGGAGGCTATATGACTATGGCTGCTTTGACCTATGCACCAGAAGAATTTGATGTAGGTGTCAATTTATTTGGTGTAACCAACTGGTTAAGAACTCTTAAAAGTATTCCGCCTTATTGGGAATCTTTCAGAGAATCTTTATACAAAGAATTAGGCGATCCATTTACTAATGACTCTATCAGGTTAAGACAAATCTCACCATTGTTTCATACTGAAAAAGTAACCAAACCACTTATTGTTCTCCAAGGTGCTCAAGATCCTCGAGTCTTACAAATAGAATCTGATGAAATTGTAGCTGGTGTAAAAGCCAATGGTGTACCGGTTGAATACGTATTGTTTGAAGATGAAGGACATGGGTTTGTCAAAAAGAAAAATCAAATTGAAGCTTATAGCCAAGTATTAAAATTCTTAGATAAATACTTAAAAAAAGAAAAGGAAACGAGTCTATAAATAAAAGATAAAGCAGTATTGTCAGTTGATATGTAAATTGAATATCTAGATATGAGTCCTTAAGATTCATATCTGAATTTGTAAAATAACTTGCCATTTATTTTAATATTAGGTTTACCTTTAGATTCTTCAGTTTTTCATTTTCGATATCTTTTTGATTTCAATACAAAATTAAAGTCAAAATAACGCACTAGATTCAATCATAAATCTCTAAGAAAGCCATGAAGGTTTCTTCCGAAAAACCTATCCACTTGGTGGATACATAAAAAACTTTTACCACATAGCATCAACAATGGATGCTGCTCGACATTGCTTGTGTTGCGTTTGAAAAATCTAATTATGCAAAAAATAAAAGTGCAAGCTGCTTTGGTGTTCAATTAATAACTACTTTTATAAAAGATTGTTTAAAATCAGAAAATCATAACTATTAAAAACCATTACTATGTCCAAAGAAATCCTGAATTTTCTCTGTGTATCTACCTATTTTAAGGGTGTTGACTTCTTAAAACAATGCAAAGCAGAAGGGAATAATGTATTTTTGTTAACCAAAAAAAGTCTTGAACATGAAGCTTGGCCATGGGAAGCAATAGACGACGTTTTTTATATTGAAAAATGGAATATAGATGAAGTTACTAAAGGTTTAGCTTATAAATTTAGAACACTAGATTTTCACCGATTTGTAGCCTTAGACGATTTTGATGTTGAAAAAGTAGCGTTTGTAAGAGAACATTTTAGAATGCCAGGCATGGGCAGAACAACAGCACACTACTTTAGAGATAAACTAGCTATGCGAATGAAAGCCAAAGAAGAAGGTATAAATGTACCTGAATTTTCAGCCTTATTTAATAATGAACACATCAACTCTTACGCAGACCGTGTGAGTCCGCCTTGGTTATTAAAACCACGTATGGAAGCTTCTGCCACTGGAATTAAAAAAATACATTCAAAGCAAGAGTTATGGGATGTAGTAAATAGTTTGGGTGATGAAAGAGACAATTATTTAGTTGAAAAATTTGCCCCAGGAGATGTGTATCACGTTGATGGTCTAAACAATAAAGGGAAAGTCGTTTTTTCTAGAGCCAGTAAATATTTAGATACCCCATTTGAAGTGGCACATGGCGGAGGTATTTTTAGATCTGCCAGTTGCAAAACAGGTACGGTAGATGAAAAAGAACTCCAAAAAATGAACAAAGCGGTAATGAAGGCTTTTGGCATGCAATACGGCGCATCTCATACCGAATTTATAAAATCTAAAGCCACAGGCGAATTGTTTTTCCTAGAAACTTCTTCTCGTGTTGGTGGTGCAAATTTAGCTGAAATGGTTCAATATGCCTCTGGTGGAGTGAACCTTTGGGCAGAATGGGCAAAAATAGAAACTGCTAACCTTAAAAAAACCACTTACAAAGTACCCAACACCAAAAGCACTTATGCTGGTATCATTGTCTCATTAAGTAGATTTCAACATCCAGATACGTCTAGTTTTACAGATAGCGAAATTGTATGGCGTATGCAAAAAGATTGGCATATTGGCCTAATCGTAGTTTCAGACTCTAGTGAACGGGTGTTAGAATTGTTAGAGAAGTATACACATCGTATAGCTAAAGATTTTCATGCTAGCATTCCTGCGCCGGATAAGTCGGTGTAGGGGATAGGCATTAGCTATTAGCTTTGAGTCTTTAGATTTGTATAGCTTTGAGTCTATAGCTTTGAGCTTTTGATGCTTTCTTAATGACACTCATACATTTTTTATAGCATCTTATCTATCCAATGGCTTTGATGGTGACAGCCTAAAGTCACAAAACTATTATCAACTATTATTCTTCACAGGACTAAACCATACCAGAGCTGGCTATTAGGAACCTGCTAAAATGCTTACTAAACTTATAGACTTGTGTTTGCAATAGCACTCTCTTTTTCCCATTTCTTGATAATCACAAACCAAATTACAATTGAAATCCCTAAAATTATAATTTTTTCAGTTCCGTCAATTCCGTCTTTGATTAAGGCATTAAGCATCATAATTTGGATAATCATATGAAAACAAGCACTTGCTAATATAGATTTAGTCGATTCAGCCACTTGTCCAATTCCCCAACTTCCAAGAATCATCATTCCTAAAAAGAAAAGATTGTCGCCAAGACTTGCCTTGGTTAAAAATGTCAAATGCCATAAATACCAAATAAACCCGATTATTAAATATTTTTTCCACGGCTTTAATTCTTTTAATTCCTCCTGTAAGTATCCTCTCCAACCATATTCCTCCATTATACAATAAAGTAAAGTCCCAATTTAAGCGACGAGTCCATAAATATGATTGTTCATTTCAAAGTCATTTTTCACTCCATTTACTACTAGAACTAGTATAGGAATAGAAGCCATTAGTAGACTTTTTGTCTTTGAAGTTCCAAACAGGGATATTTCTGTTTTTCGTTGTTTTTTTAAAAAAGGAATAATTATTAGCGCACCAATTATTACTCCGCTACCTTCAAGAAGAATAGAAGTTAAAATATAAATCCAAGTTGGTAATTTTTCTAATTCTGATTTAAGTTCGAAAACATCAAATCTGAAAATGTTTGATATTGTTATTGCAATTAATAGAAATAGTAGTATTCTTTTCCAACTTATAGATGTATTCATTTTTCAAGATATTATTGATTTGAGTCTAAAAATCAAGTAATAATTCTGTTTAAAATAATATAGTTTACCGAATTGTAGTTTGTTTGTGCTGAACTGTATTATTGCTATAAAAAATATTCCTAATTGCTTTGGAATCGATGAAAAAGGGTACAACTGAAAATCCTTCATTCATGCAGTATATTCTTATATGGTTTAGTAAAATCTCGTTTCTGAGGAGCTTAAATTATGTTTTTACTTTAATGATGCTACTAAGTTGGCATTCCTTCGGAATTGCTTAGCTGTAATTAATTTTAAATACTCATTTTTAGACTACTGAGTAAGTTAACTAGATATTTTATACTTTGAAATATTTTTAATGTGATACAGATAGAAATATACCCTCTATTAGGTATTTTCTTGTAAAAAGAAATCAAATATATTGCTAGAAATAATAAAGTTTATAAATCAAAACAAATGAAAAAGGTATTACAAATTATCTTGATATGCAATGTGTTTTTAACTAGTACGGCACAAGTAGGCATCAACACTACAAGCCCAGAAGGCGCATTAGATGTTAACTCCAATGCTGCAAATACTTTAGGAATGGTAATACCAAGAGTGCCAGATTACAATGCAGTCACTTCTGTAAGTGGTACAACTCCTGTAAATGGAACGATAGTGTATGATACTACTTTAGAGCAACTTATGTTTTATATAGATGGTTCTTGGATATCTTTAGGGAAGAATACGGCTGGAGATGGGGCAGAAGTAAGTGTTATAGTGCCTCCTTCCTTCGCCAATAGTCAAACACCAATATACGTAAAGGCATCCAATACAGGAATTAATGATGCTTTTTACAGTGTTACTTTAAGTGCTGATGGAACCACATTGGCTGTTGGGGCAGCACTAGAAGACTCGAGCTCTACTGGTATTAACGGCAGTCAATCTAATAATTCATTAACTGATTCTGGGGCCGTATATGTATATAGCCTTAATGGCAATATATGGAGTCAACAAGCCTATATAAAAGCTTCAAATACTGGTCTTGATGATCGGTTTGGAATTAGTTTAAGTTTAAGCGATGATGGTAATACCTTAGCAATTGGGGCAGGTGGAGAAGACTCCAATGCTACAGGTGTAAACAATGACGAAAACAACAACTCAACGATTGCTTCAGGTGCTGTTTATATATATGAGCGTAATGCTAGTACTTGGAGTCAACAAGCTTATATAAAAGCCTCTAATCCAGATATTGTAGATGTTTTTGGTTTTACTGTTAGTTTAAGTGCTGACGGTGCTACCTTAGCAGTAGGTACTTTTAGAGAGTCTTCTAATGCAACAGGTATTAATGGGAATCAGTTTAATAATTCAGCAAGTGGTTCCGGTGCAGTATATGTGTATGTTTCCGATGGTGGTTCTTGGAGCCAACAAGCCTATATAAAAGCCTCAAATGCAGATGCTACAGAGCAATTTGGAGTAATCTTAAGTTTAAGTGATAATGGGAATACCTTAGCGGTGGGTGCAATGTTTGAGAACTCTAATTCGACAGGAATTAATGGTGATGAAAATAATAGTTCAGGACTTGGGTCGGGCGCTGTATACGTCTTTGTAAGGAACAGTAGTATTTGGAGTCAAGAAGCCTACATAAAAGCATCGAACACAGGTAATGGTGATAATTTTGGAATTAGTTTAAGTTTAAGTGGTGATGGTTCCGTATTAGCGGTTGGTGCTGTTGGAGAAGATTCAAACGCTACAGGGATTAATGGCGACCAGACTAATAATTTAGCATCTGCTTCGGGAGCTGTGTATGTGTTTTCGCGAAGTGGAAGTAATTGGAGCCAAGAAGCTTATATAAAAGCATCTAATTCAGAAGCTAATGATGAATTTGGAACTAGTCTGAGTTTAAGTTCCGATGGTTCTACTCTGGCAGTTGGAGCCATTAACGAAGATTCTAGTTCAACAGGAATTAATGGCAATGAAACCAATAACTTAACAAGCGGTTCCGGTGCAGTTTATGTTTATGCGAGGAGTGGGAGTACTTGGAGTCAACAAGCTTATGTAAAATCAGCTAATGTAGGCAATGATGATAATTTTGGAGAGAGTTTAAGTTTAAGTCCTGACGGTTCAACCTTGGCGGTTGGAGCTATTTTTGAAGATTCAAGTGCAACAGGCATTAATGGTAATCAAGCTGACAATTCAGAAAGTAATTCTGGTGCAGTATACGTATATA
>Ga0307979_1002045_pt1 | contig 14112 bp, 13 predicted proteins | sample OrgLakmetage1058_FD_201833 | JGI IMG/M metagenome (GOLD analysis project Ga0307979, IMG submission 201833) | Saline water microbial communities from Organic Lake, Antarctica - #1058 | ecosystem: Environmental > Aquatic > Non-marine Saline and Alkaline > Saline | place: Antarctica: Organic Lake...
TACACTTCGACACCATCTCAAACTATACACCTTCTGACACTTCTTGCACTTCCCCTTCTAACGATCGCCTCCAATGCAGCCCCACTTCGAAGGATCTTGCGGCACATGCCATTGCGCATCGCGCCACTCTTTACTTCACTTCCATTCAAACTTCCTTTACGCTCCCTCACGACATCCATTTCAAGGTATCGAGAATCGACAACGGTATCGACATAAAAAACTCCTTCGTTGATCGTGGCGCGGCGCACCCGCGCCGCTGCAGTTTGCATAGCATCGCATGCACGATAGCTACGACAGCTTTTCAATGCCAGCGTGCTAGCTAGCTTATGAGCACTGGATCCATCTGTCGAGTGTCATACATATCTGTAGTTTTGCCATTCAGCAGCTCATCGTGCATGAGCATTTTTATTCAAATAGATCGCCTTGTGAATTTCGTGCCGTGGGCTGTCCTTACATTGAGCATAGTAAGTTGAGAACTGCCTCTCGTGGCGCAAAGATGGATGGCAAGAATCTCTCTGAGGTGCCAGTGCTGCAGATGCTCAAAGCATTTAGCCACAATCACCACATAGTAGGGACCGATATAGCGGCAGCAGTTCAATTCGACTGCTTTCACGAGTTGCTACCTGCACGTCGGAGTGCCGATTGTATCGTCAGCACGGATGTTCGGGCTTCCCTCTCATACGAGGCGCTTAATCAGTTTGTCACGGTAGAATTTCCCAAGCTGCTACGCAAAATTGCACCGAAAAGCAACCGTTGCCGCATCTCTCCTGTGTTGCCGAATGGTCCGGAAGCAGCTGTGTGCCTGATTGCATGCGTGAGTGCTGCATGCTGCGCTCCAATCAACCATAACAACACGGAAAAGGAGGTCTCAGAAGAGTTGAAGAGCTTCAAGTCCGAGTTTGTAGTCGTCCTTGCCGGTCAAGATAACGACCATATCTTCGCTGCATCCGCAGCTCTTGGCAAGCCAGTGGTCATTCTTGCTCCAAGCCCAACTCATTGCGGGCTCTTCTCGCTATTAACCTGCGTGCCGCCAGCGCCACCGCGAAGCCTCTCTGGTGAAGTATCTCGCTCTATGTCATCACGTTTCGACACCGTTCTCGTGCTGCATACGAGTGGCACTTCGGGCAATAAAAAACGAGTGCCTTATACGCTCGAGTCCCTCGTCGTTGGTGCAGCAGTGGTGGCGTTGAGTTGGCACCTGACGCCTCGTGACGTGTGCTGCAACATGATGCCCCTCTTTCACGTGGGTGGTATCGCGCGTAACATCTTTGCGCCAGTGCTTTCTGGAGGCAGCGTAGTGTGTTTAGCTGCTTTCGATGCAGCCACATTCTGGAGCGCCCTCGAGGATAAAGGAGTGACTTGGTGAGCTGCGTTGCACTCTTAGTTACCTAAAGAAGAAACCATGGAAACTCATTGTTCGAACAGGGCACCATACTAATAATCTGTCACCAAATCTCTATTCAAAGGTACTACGCAGGCCCCACGATGCACCAGCAGATTCTGCAGGCTCGTGATGAAGGTTCCACTGCGGCGGCGGGGCACCTGCGGATGATCGCGAACGCTGCAGGGGGGTTATTGCCAAGCTTAGCGCGTGAGCTCATGACGTGCTTTCCCTCAGCAGCAATATTGCCCTCGTATGGCATGACTGAATGTATGCCTATCAGCACTCCTCCGCAAGATTACAAGCTCGATCGACCAGGCACAAGCGGTCTAGCGGTGGGGCCAGAGCTGGCCATTTATGGCGACGAGCACCCGGTTCCTACTGGAACCGTGGGGAGAATCATGGTCCACGGATTACCTCTTTTCAGTGGTTACGAAGATAACCCAAAAGCAAACGCAGAAGCGTTCAATGATGCAGGCTTCTTCGACACTGGCGACCTCGGGTATCTTGACAAAGACGGCTACCTCTTCATCACTGGCCGCTCCAAGGAGGTCATCAATCGAGGAGGCGAGTTGATTAGCCCATTTGAAGTCGAAGAAGTGTATCAGCAACACCCGAGTCTGTCTCAGGTGCTTGCCATCAGTGTACCACACGATACGCTTCAAGAAGTTGTGGGACTGATTATCGTTCCGAAAGAAGGAGTGGGCTGGCCCACGGACCTTCCTCTGCTTCACAAATTCGCCGCTGGCAAGCTGCATCCGGCGAAATGGCCACAGCTGTTGATTGTCATGAAGACTGATGTGCCCAAGGGTCCAACTGGAAAGGCTCAGCGCATTAACTTCGCGAAAAGAGCAAATCTCGAGACATTAAGTGACAAAACGCCTGCTTGGGCAAGGTATAAATTTCTGATGCACGGGTTATTACCGTGCTACATATTGTATCGAGATTATGCCTGTTTCGATTCATTTTACTGTCTCATTTCTTCTTTTTTTTCTGGAATAGATTACTCGAAGCAGACTGCCCACCGCGAGGGAGTTTAAGTGTCCCCATCAAAATGAGACATGTGAGTTGGAGTTTGCGGCCAGTTCTGGCAGCTGTCCTTAATTTTTTCAAAATCACTGACCCTCTTTCGAAGTCCTCGCCCGAAATATGCTTAGTTCGCCGTCTCTCAAAGAAAGGGGTCAGTACCTTGACTCTTTACATTACTCCGACTAAGATGCTGAACAATTCATTTGGTATTCGGGAATTGTTAGCCGACCTCGAGCAGACGCAGCCCTGCCATACAGTACCTTCCTCCATTGTTATGCTGGACCTCGAGTCTTTCCCGCGCAAATTCTTACCTCGCCCACGTCGGCTTGACAAACCATACTCTCGAGAAGATGAGGAAGTTGACGATCATAATGCTGAGCATGGGAAGTGCGTCATCTCCCGGCCGCTATCCGACGGTTGGAGTGTTGATGTTGATGCGTTTGCTGTGTCTGCAAAAGCGCCTAAGGTCTCGAATAGCGCTAAATCAAATACAACAACGGACGTTGTACGGAAAATATGGAATGAAATCCTTGACGACGAAGAGTACTTCAACGATGAGGCAGATTTCTTTGAATCGGGCGGGAGTTCTCTTCTCGCGGGAAAACTCGTCGCAGCCATTCGCAAAGAGACTGGTGCTGTCTTGTCAGCGGCAGCAGTATTTTCGCATCGAACTATCAACTCCATGGCTGAACTCGTCGAAGCACCGACCACGCCGAGGGCTTCTGCTGCAGCACCGAAGAAAGTTGTCGAACCTGTGGCAAGTAAATGTTGTGGTCTCTTTGCTAGATCTCCTGAGAATACTATTTGTGCGAAATTCATTCAACTCCTACCACTCGTCGTTATATACCCGATTAAACGGATCGTTTCATGGACGGCTTTCGTGTGCGTGTGGCTCTTTTTTCAACAAATAAATGCATTCAATCGCTTCCAAGGGCTCATCATCAGCGTTATAGTTGTGAAATGTGTGAATCAAATCATCTTGCCTTTAGTCGCGGCCTTCGCGAAGTATTTGATTATTGGGAGATACAAGGCTGGTAAGTTTGAAGCGTGGAGCTCAATGTACTTGCGGTGGTGGCTCGTCGATCAAATCATGGATATATGCGGCCGTGGTATATTCGTGCACAGTAATGCTTCGTTAAGCTTCTACTATCGCATACTAGGAGCAAAAATCGGTGTTGGCGCTATCATATCAAGCGAAGCAAAAGTTCGAGAATATGATCTGCTCAATATCGGAGCTGGGGTAGTGATTGATACTGCCCTTGTGCGAGCCTTTGCAGTCGACGATGGAGGATTCATTCTAAAACCCATTACAGTGGGCGAAGGTGTGTGCATTGGGCCTAAGAGCATTGTAGCCCCAGGAACATCAGTGGCTGCGTATGCTTGCATGGGACCTATGTCATCGTCATACGAGGCAGAAGACACGGATCCATCTTATCGGCGTTATTGTAGGCCAACTTTCCCGTCCCCTGCGTGCTGGCGCCGCTATGTCATCGGCTGGCCTTGCCTCTTGGCAGTCAAGCTTGCAGGCCTCGTTCCCATTCTTTGCCTACTCTACGAATTTGTGCACGCTGTTCAAATGGCAGATGGGCCAGGTAAATACTCGTTTTCTCGTCCTGTGCTTTAGATGCTATAATTTCTCTTGTATTAGTTGCTGAATACTTTTTTCTATGCAGGCATTTTCGAGGACGACATTGGCTTCGACGATATTGCACTTGTGCACAAGTATCACAACAGACTGAACGCTTATCGGGACGCCATCCGCTGGTTTACCCGTTACGACCGAATTGGTGTGTACCTTTTGATTCGTTTCATTCAGGCCACATTGGTACCATTTTTGGAGCTCACGGCAGCGATATTACTTAAACGTCTTGTTGTGGGAACGATTCAGCCTGGTTCACGACCAACGTCGGGGCGTGCAGCATTCGACTTGTGGCTTGTTAAGGAGCTCGTACCTGGAAATTCTTTGAGAGGCGTGGCTAATCTTGTTGGTACTCACTACGAAATGGTCAGCATAATCTATCGTTTGCTTGGTGCCAAGGTCGGGAAGAATGTGTACTGGCCAGGGAGTGGAATCGACTTGGGCGGCTGTTTTGACCTATTTGAAGTGGGAGACGATGTCACCTTTGGAAGCCGTTCAATCATCATGCCTGCAGATGGTTTCGAGCTTTCCAAGGTCGTGATCGGAGCAGGAGCCATGGTTGCGGACCGCTGCGTGCTTTTACCGGGTACGATTGTTGGGCGCCGTGCCACGGTCGGGAGCGGAAGTCTGGCTGCCCGGGGATTCACGTTTCCTCCTGGCAGCACTTATGTTGGCTCGCGAAACGGAGGGGCTGTGGAGCTTCAAGGCAAGGCCAAAGATAATCAAGATGCTCCAACACTGGCTCCATTTGGTCGAGCTTTTTACTGTAAAGAAGCTCCTTATAGAGTTATCACACAAGCAGAAATATTCATTTTCAATACATTTGTGGCAGGCTTCTCCAAAGCTCTTCACGCATTCCCCCTTCCAGCTGCTCTGATGCTCAGTGCGTTAGTAGACCGTGCTCCAATTGAATATGGTGGTGGTGGAGGTGGCGGCGGCGGCGGCTGGTACACGGCAGATGCATATAGGTTTCTGCTTGTGCTCATACCTAGCTTTGCACTAACGTTCTTTCTCAACGACCTGTTTTGCCTCATGGTGGATGTGAGTTCGAAATGGATTCTCTTGGGTCGGAGGACGGTCGGACCACACGCTTGGGACCAAACGTCTTATTGCCAGCGCTGGCAACTCTACCTGACTTTGAGTTTGAATGTGCGAAGCAAGGTTGGTGGAGGTCGTGGAGTGTTGGACTTCATTCGTGGTTCGGGGTATCTGCTGACGTACTTTAGATCTCTGGGGGCAAAAATTGAGGTAAGACGCGTTATAATTATCTTTTAATTTTTTTCCATGCTTATCCTCCTGTGACCGCGTGTTTTTTCGATCCTCATACGATTCAGGATCGTGTCTTACTGTACCCAACCGGTGGTGACCCGATGATGACTGAGCCCGATCTCGTGACGATCAAGGAAGGCGCTGCAATCGACGAAGCGAGCTTGATTTGCCACATTAACTCGCGGGGTCATTTTGCATTAAATGAATTAACGGTGGGTGCTGGTGCTACAATGCGCTCCGGGTCGCGTCTCCTCTCGGGGGCATCATTGGAGAAGTATTCCACTCTTCTGGAGCATACGCTTGTGTTCGGCGGTGACGTGGTGCCCGAAGGCTCAACAATGCAGGTACGCGTCTGACGCACAGCACGATTAGTACACTTACTATCTTTCTAATTTTACCTGCTTTTTTTGCTTTCGTTTTTCAGGGCTGGCCGTCAAAATACGACGATTCATGGAAGCGTGCTCTGGACGAAAGTGGCGTTAACGGCTCTCCTGACTCTGTGTCGGGGATATGGGGCAGCATCATTGGAACTGCAGAGAAGCGCTCGTCGCATGCACCCCGCGATTACTTCTTTGAAGGCAAAGAGCGACCTGAGGAGTGGCCACTTCTTCGCCCAGACCCTGTGATCGCGCGGAAGTAGGCCTGCTAATAATCGCGCGTCTTTGATTCATTTGGGGTGCATGAGTCCTTTTAACAATTTTTAGTAGCCAAAAGCAAAGGTGGTCAAAAAGCGAGAAGCCGAGAAGCTTAAAATATTTGATGCGGCGTGTACAAAATTTTGAAGTTTGAATCCCTTCTCTCGGTGTTTATGTTTGGTGCAAGAGAGGGGGCGGGGGGCGTGGACTTGTGAGTAACCCGATTCCGCTATTTATTGGTTATAATGTATAATATATAAACATAAAGCACAAGTAAAATCTCGCAATTCCCATATCACGAGAACTCTAGCTTCTAGCTCCTACCCTCCACGAGGAGTTCTATGTTCCATGGCGAAGTACGAAGTTTTAAGTTTAGCCGCTTGACTCCGAAGTGCGAAGTGCGAAGTGGAAGTGAAGTGTAATTTGTGTGATTCTGAACTTTTCTGAACCTGAACGCACGATTACGTCCGGGTGCTGAAGAATTAATTGGCGCGCGATTTAAGCTTGATTTACGCTTGGTGGTTGGTGCTTGGGGCCAACTTGGGGTGCTTGAATCACGCGCCAAACTTGAATTTGAATCTTTGGCGTTTGGCATTGGCATTTCTAATTTCCAATTCTTAATAAGAATAAGCAATTAGTGCGAATTGCGCACGGGACTCACTTCACTTCGGCATCGCTAAAAACTCAATTCCAGTGCCCAGTGAGCAGTGAGGTTTCTAACCTAGCGTCCAACGCCAACGAACTCAATAACAATTATCAATATCAACCATAACAAATGGGGCAATAAGCAATGAGTAGTTTGGAGATAAGTGGTCCTTGATTTATGTGCTATGAATGAATAATATGTGTCTAACTATTTTCAAGTATTTGCTTCCCCTCTCTATATACCCGCTTTGCGAAGTCGCTGATCGCCATTTCAGAGGCTGGAGAGAGCGGCTTCCCGGGCCGCGTAATGCTGCTTCAAGCTGGCGACTTGCCGCCCCACGTGGGCTTTGTAGTCCGCCAGCTGGCCGAGCGCTGCCAGCACCATTTCTTGGGCGCGGCCCGCGTCGGCGTCGTGCTTTTCCTGCTGCTCCGCCAGCTGCGACCGCAGCTCTGCCATGCGCTGGGTCTGCAGCACTTTCTTCCGCTCGCGCTCGGCCGGGTTGTCGCGGAGCTCTTCGAAGGCTTGCTCGATGGTGCGCGCTTCCGCGGACCGCTCCGCCAGGGTGGCTTCGAGGTCTTCTTTTTCGCGCTTCAACGCGTCTTCCAGCTTGGCGTGTTTGGCTTGCAGCGCTTCGAGCGCGTCCGTGGCTTCCTCCAGCGCTTCCGCCGAGTGCTCCTCTTGGTCCAGCAGCAAGTTGCCGTTGGCGCGCAGCTCCGCGCACTTGCGGGTCACCAGCTCCTTGAAGTTGGCGAGCGCCGGCATGATTTCGCCGTGCACGTCGGTTTTCAGCACGTCGGCCAGCGACCCCGCGGTAGGGATGCGCTCGGTGTTGGGCACCATGCGGAAGTCAATGCCTTTGGCGTTTTTGCTGCCCTTGGGCAAGAGCTGCAAGCTGGTGGCCTGGGCAGTGTACGCGTGCACGCTGCGCTCCAGCTCTTCGGTGCGCCGGCTCAGCTCCATGTCGGCTTCCCACGCCTGCTGGCGTTGCGCCGCGTGGTACGCCGTGGCTTCGTTCAGAGTGCGCTCCAGCCGCTCGCGCTCCGCCACCATGCGCAGGGCCTCGTCTGCTGACAGCTCCTGCGTGCTGACCCGCGACTTGAGCTGCTCTTTGGAGTCCTTCGCAGCTTCAACCAGCTCCTTTTGCGCGGCCAAGTCCGCTTCTTTGCTTTTCACTTTCGCTTCCAAGGTGTTGCTGTGCTCGCGCAACTTTTCCACGAAGTCGCACAGTTTTTCGTGGTCGGACTCGAGCACCGCGAGCTTTTCTCGCTTCGCCGGCAAAGTCAGCCCCACCGCCTTGTGCTGCTCGATTTCTTTCATCAGCCGCGCCTGCTCCGCTTCCCGCGTGGCCACCAGCTCGCTGCATTCCGAAGTCTGCGCGTCGAACGACGCGCTGAATTCTTGCTCCAGCCGGTCGTAGCCCGCGTCGTCTCCGCTCAGGAAAGCTTGGTAAGCCACGCCCAAGTACTCGATGAACCGCAAGTCGCCTGCTCGTGTCAGGTCGTCGCCAGCGCTGCCGTCGCCGTCGAAGCCCGCGTTGGTGCCGTGCCCGTCGGCCGCGTCGGCGTCGTACGTGAGCAGCTCCACGAGCCATTCGAGCGCGGCCAGGAGCTGGGGCCACGCGTGCGGCGAGCCCACGGCGGAAAGCGAGGTCTTGCTGATGGTGTAAGGGTAGCCCAGGGTCTTGAATACCATGATAAACTGGCGTGTGCATCAACGTAACCAGGAGACGAAAAAAAAAAGTCCAAATGTGGTGTGAGTTGCTGTGCATTACTTCCAATTCATTTGCTATGGCTCATATGATCTAAGGCAGTCAAGCTTCGGCTTTGAAATAAAGCAAGACAGCTAGATTATGGGAAAGCAAGCAAGGGATCGGTCGCTGCACGGCTACTAGCAGTATCACACCTCGTCCTCAAATTTGGCTCCACTGGTCCAATTAGAGTCCACTTGTTTGAAGAGGAAGCAGCAAATGCTTTGGAAGTCCCGCCCAGTTGGCCGCCAGCCTTTGTTCGCTGCCACATCCATCCGCTCAGGATAGCCAGTATTGAGCAAGTGATCAATCTAAAAGCAGGAAGATAACAACGTGAGCGGATTTACGACCCCAGGGTTCTCAAAAGAGTAGAGAGCTCCGTCAGAAAGAGTGCACCCCGGAATAAAAATCTAGGATTATGCATGCAACGAGAAAATGAGGGTACGGCACCAGAGTGCGAATAGCGTCGCTCATCCACTGCTTGTCGCCGAGCGGGCGAGGGTCGGCAGCACCTCTAACACCATAAGCACTTGAGCGTCGAGAGCTGGTAGATGGAGAAGAGTCGAAAAATAAGCCAATACTCAAGCATTAAGAGCCAAAGCGAAGCTACCAGTACACTTCGATGATTTGCGTAAACTTGAGAATAGTTTGATCCTGTCAATTAAGTGCTACCGTCAAACTCAGCGTCAAAATGTTTCCGAGAGCTCACCTGGCAACGGACGAACGACGAGCGCTGGGCGCCGGGGTTTCATCCATAGGGTATCGATTCTCCTCAGTTGCAGGAGCGGCACCCATTGACATTCGAGGTGCTCCTGTGAAGCGTGCAAATTCGAACATCACGTAAGGCAGTCGTGAGCACTGCCACAGAAGTGCCGACACAGGAAGTTGAATGTTCGTCGATTGTTTACCGAGTGAAGCTTTTCGACCACCGAGGGAAGGACGGCCGAGTGAAGCACGAGAATTAAGCGTCGAGCCACTCATGGGCCCAAGCGTCTGGCGCCGCATTGTGTTGAGCTCCTGGGTTTACTCTAGGTGGGCGGGACAAGCAGGTTTGAGTTTTGACTTTCCAAACGGTCGAGCAGTTGTTGTCCAGTCGTTCGTTGTTCGTGAACAAAACTGACAAACTGACTGACGACCGTAAATTCTAGATATTTGAACTTCTCTCACGACACCCTCCTCTCGGGGGTCTGAAAAAATCGGTGACTGTCTCCCCGTCCCCGTCCCCCGTCCGTCCTCGTGCAGGCAGCAGGCAGGCAGGCTACAGTAATGCTAAAAGCTACAGTGCAAGCTACTACGAGCTATCTGCGATTATCTGTAGCTCTGACACTTTCCTGTTTACGTAGCTTCGATTAGACATCGAGCCACAGTGGGTTGAAATAGGCTGTTGCATTAGGCTTGAAACTATAGAGTGGAGAGGCATCGTAAGTAATCGATTTGTCAGCGCGTGAGGAGAGCCTCTTGACACTATAGATATCGTTCAGGGAATGAAGACTCCTTGGACATTTGGTTTCCTAATCACCATCTTCAAGGCTAGCCTGTCAGCTAGCGACAACGCACCCGTGACATGCGGCAGGTCCAGAGCAAGAAATTTACGCATTTTCTTCTCTCAGTCCATCGAGTCCCAGATCAATTGGCAAACTTTACCTTGGTTGCGTGTTAATTTTATGATGCGTGAAGGATTTATTATCGATCTAACCATAGCTCTTGATGTGTTTGTTCTTTCCCCGTTGGCCTAGTTTGATCCGGCTTGAACACGTCGAGTCTCATTTTTACTTGCACTCTCACGGCATTCGTTACGGTGCGGGATCCAAGCAGCAGTCTATCACAGCGGTCGAATTGCAAGACGACGAAGGCAACCTTTGGCTTGTCAAAGAAGCACTCGGCGAGCATCCCTGTACCACTGGTGAACCCATAAAATGCGACGAATTTGTGCGTCTTGAACATGTGGCCACGGAGCGCAACTTGCATACTCACACGGTGACGTCACCGCTCAGTGGTCAGCAAGAAGTGAGTTGCTACGAGCCCCGTGAGGAAGGCGACTCTAATGACAACTGGCGCGTGCTGTGCTCGGAGGAGCGTGGCGTGAAGCCACAGGTGTGGGCACGCGACAAGAAGGTGACTCTACAGTCCAAAAACCGAGGTGCCTACCTTCACTCCCATTCGCAGCACCGCTTCACGCAGAAAAACTGCCCGAATTGCCCTATCATCGGGCAGCAGGAGGTGACGTGCTTCAAGGAGCAAAATCCGCAGAACTTATGGACTGTCGACGGCGGCGTTTTTATAGCACCTAGTTAACTGATAAGTGGGGGAAGTCTTGAGCGCTCAAGATTTCGGTATCCGCCGAAATCTGATGGAAGCCACGCAAGACCCAAATTCACTTATGGATGTAAATAGTTCCTTGAAACTTTGAGCTCGAAGTTTACTTCAATGTATTCGAATAGAACCTTATAACAAGGTTTCATGTGAGATGGAGAGACGGGACTCCAGAGAAAAACATCTAGAATTCTGAGATGGACTACAAGGAAATAAATGTATAACATGTTCTGAGTTCTTACTTCTTACTTCTTAGAACTTAGAAAACCTTAACACAATTATCAATTATTTATAATACCTATGACTTATGATTGTTTCTAGCTCAGAACTGGACGTTCAGCGCGTGATAGTGATACTAGTCTAGTTCTCGCCGTTTTGAAAAGACGAGAGAACCTATAAATTGAGCTAAGAGAAGTAGGAAAGCCTCAAGTCAATGACAGCAAAACAGAAATATCCGCAAGTCACGACGCGAAGGCAACAAAGAAGAACAAGGCACGGTGTGGGCCAATTAAGAATGGCCAAAGACGACACGTGTCCACGCGGAGAATAAAAACGTAGGCCCTATAACCCAGAAAGAGGTCTGACTAGCTCAAGATAAATACTGGTTCTCTAAGTATAATATAAGGACAATCGCGTAAGTAAACTGGAGAGAGAGAATTAAACTACTAACAAACAGACAAGCCAAGTAAGGGGCGCGCTGTCTCCATGGGCACGATAGATATTCTGTGTGAGCTGAATTAGCGAAGAATCGGGTTGTAGAGTTGTTCACCAGGAACAAATTAAGGATTGGGCTAATCCCCAGTATGTGCCTTGCGCTGTTCGTACGAATGTAGTACACCACTGAAGGTACCCATCGACTGGAAAACCCCAATCCAGAGGATAATCCTAATGACAACAAAAAGGGGGCTGTGCAGCATATAGCATATGATAATTAACACTCAGACCACAACAGCAACAGCACACATCTAGTACTATTTTTTATCCACTTTGTTATGTCTTTGGCGGCCTGAAGTCCCATGTTCTTAGAAAGATGTGTTCATCGAAACCTGACTTCTACTTGGGGTGGGGGCGGGACAAAGGTCATTGAATTTTACTTCAGTGCTGCTACAGCAATCTTCCACGATGACGGTTGAAAATTGGCCTCGTTCAAAGAGCCAGTCTGCGAAGACTTCAATGAAAGACACTGTTGTGTTGCTCAAGGGGTCCAACAAAAGAGGATTCTTGCTGGAGAACATCTGTGGAATAAATCGTACATTGTTTGGAATAAGAACGAGATAGAAAACATTGATGAATTCGATGTTGTGTCTTACCGTGTGGCTGAAGCAGCTTGCTGCAAAGAGACCAGTGCGCCGGGGGCTTTGCGTCACGTTGAGGTCACTAACGAACAAATATGCTGACAAGGCTTTTGTCATGTTCTCTCCAAATCGTTTCACAAAGCTGGAAGTATTCTTGTTGTAACCAGGGACGCTGGAAAAAGGTAAAGAAAGTCCACGTTAAAATTTTTTCAGAAGCAGGCCTGAAAAACAATTAAGTATTATTCGCACGTACCCGCTATGGAGGAAGAGTTGAACGCTGTCTAGAAGCATTTCAGACACGAAGACATCGGACGCTGTATAGGGGAGGTTGAATTCAGCAAGAACGCAAGCCCACGGCGTCTCAGGGTATGCATCTGCACACGCATGGGGAACAACCATTTCCCACAAATTCCTGTTTTGTGGTAGAACAGAGAAGAAGTTATCTTACGGGCTCAAAAATAGAGCAAGCATAAGTCACTTCTGACGTGTGAACACCATCAATTCATGCAGGGAGCGCACCAGTATTTTTCGAGAGCGTCGACATTTAAGGGAATGACCCCGAGGGCACCAGGGCCATTGTATTCATACTTATTGTTAAAATAAAATCCTGCAATCGGCGCTGAAACAACCTGTTCCGATTGGCGCATCGATGAGTGAAGAAGACTTCGGTATGAAACTATAGCAATTCATCCTCAAGGTCACATACCTTAGCTGAAGGTATCATTCTGGCAATGCGATCCACCGAGGCCAAGGAGCCAATGCCACCAGCACTGTCACCCGACCAGACAACAGTGGAAGCTTCGCCGAGCCCGTGGTTATTGATGCAGTCTTCGATGACGCTGTCCACAATAATTGCGCCTGAAAAATGTGCCCAGCCCCATTGCGCACGCCCTGGCTTCTTTATGCTGCCAAAATACACATATCACCCGTGCAATATCTAATGAAGTCGTGATTCCACGACCAAAATTCTGGATTTTCTATGATTGATTGGGCTTGATATTGCACCATAAAGCGAGAACCGTCCAATTCAAATTCTATCGACGAGCCCAAATCGTTTAAGGCCCTCATGGCACACGCCTCTTCCGTGACGCATTCGCCGCCCCCCTGAATGTAAAGCGGACAACCAGATCAACGCAAGGCATCAATTGCATGACGTTTGAAAATGTAGAATATACCTGAAGTGAAAACACCCATTTGTCTGTATTTTCTACGGTCGATGCTGGTCGAAAATAGTACGCGCCCTGGGTTTGCAAGGCAGAGCAGACTGGAAATAAGACAAAACTGAACCTTAAAATTTAACCGTAGATAGCTCAAAGCTTAACGAACCTGTGATCCATCGAGGCATCGAGCGCTTGGAAAGGTTTTAGCAGGTAAGATGTGTAGGTGGGGTGCGCTGGACGACGTACTTAAAATCGGTGAAAATTTGCGTCTGACTAAAGCAGGCACATAGGCGCCGAACGAAAGCACCAACACCAAAACAAAGGCTCCAATAAAGAACTTCTTTTTACTTTGGAAAGCTGAAGCACGTGTTTGAGTAGTATTTTCGCTTTCTTCAACGGCTCCGTAAATTGGGGCGTATGCCTTGCGCGGCAATTCGAGTGCACTAGATGCGTTGATGGGCATCCTTTCAGCTACTACGTTCACAAACGGGGTGTCTAGTAATCCCGAAAATTGAAGTATGAAGGCCTAAGCAATGACCTGCCCGACCGTAGTCACTAGAATACGATTAAGCTTTTTAGTGGCAATGCACAAAATGCTGGGTTTCGTCTTTCAGTCTTTTATGACCTGAAGGCGACGTGTGTCAATTAGTTACCTGTCGACAGTTACGTATCGATGATTGCTGGGAGTAGCCACGACCTAATAAAGCAAGCCACGAATAGATTTGATATTTCAATTTATTGTTTAGAGGAACCCTCAATGAAGTGATTATTGATCGAGCCAAGTGGCGATCTTGATTGCTTTCCGTGCTTGGTGTCACGATTTCACGATGAAGTCACAAAAGTTGTTCAAGTTCAAGAACTTTTTCGGTGATCGGCAATCAACTCGAGCTGTGCAGAATTCGAGGATAATTCGAAAGGCCTCAAGTACCGATTCGTTAATTCGAAAGGCCTTAAAAATTCAAACACACTGTTGCTAAATAATTATGGCGCGAACGAGC
>Ga0307979_1002048_pt1 | contig 14108 bp, 11 predicted proteins | sample OrgLakmetage1058_FD_201833 | JGI IMG/M metagenome (GOLD analysis project Ga0307979, IMG submission 201833) | Saline water microbial communities from Organic Lake, Antarctica - #1058 | ecosystem: Environmental > Aquatic > Non-marine Saline and Alkaline > Saline | place: Antarctica: Organic Lake...
CAGACGGTTTTAGGTCCGGCTGCGGCCTAATTCGTTCTATCCTGGGTATCTTGGAACTATCTAGCGAAAAAAATCACACTTTCAGTACGATTTGGAAAAGTTGGTTTTCTTATGAACCGCCCCTATCTAGAGCACACCTCGTAGCATGAATCTGAATCAAGCAAAAAAAAAAAAAAAAATTATTCCTGAATTAAGCACAAGCAGGTTTCGATTCGCCTCATGGGCAAGTGTACTTCATCAGATACCCAGAGCGGTTTTACTGCAAGAAGTGGGAAATTCTTTTTCAAAGCTCCCTCACCATAGCAGTAGCACACCCATCAGCCCATCAGCATGAACAATGGAGCAAGAGTGCACGATGCACTAGTGTTTTCCGCTCTCTAGCGCGGCAATTACTTCTTTAAGCATCAATGTCGCCAACGGTGTGGGCGATGCTCCCAGACTTGTTCTTTTTCTTCTTTTTCTTCTTGGGGCTTTCCCCGTCGCCCTCATCGCCCTCTTTACGGGCGCTTTTTGATGAGGTCACTTGAGAAGAAGACGACGACGAGGAGGAAGAAGAGGCCGGATCTTGAAGCTCACCACAGGCAGTGATCTCAACGGATTGCGCCGTTTTCCCCGACTGAGAGCCCACTTTTTCAACGGCTCTCACCACATCGTTGCCACTCACCACTGCACCGAACACCACTGACAAGTAGCAAAAAGACCAAAGGACAAAAGAAGTGAAAACATTCGTAGGAGAAGTTCGTCGAAAGGATTCATACGACCAACGCTTCAGATGAAGGTGCACGCAGATTCAAGGGTATTCCAAGTGCGTGAATTCAAGTAAGTATACATGTATGAAAGCGCACATAAGGCAATGTCAATGCGCCCAAGCCCTATATCCTACCGTGTTTGCCGTCCAGCCAGGCCGTGGTGGCAGTTGTGAGGAAGAATTGGCTTCCGTTGGTGTGGGGGCCGCTGTTCGCCATCGAGAGCACATACCTCGAAACAAAGAGAGAAAGAAGCAACAGCAAATCAGCAAGAAAAACTTTCTCAGAGCGCACAAGCCGTGTATGCAAGCTATGGTAAAGAAGCGCAAAGCTTACGGCTTATTGTGCTTGAGCTTGAAGTTTTCGTCCTTGAATTTCATGCCGTAAATCGACTCGCCACCGGTGCCGTTGCCCGCCGTGAAATCCCCTCCCTGTAGCATGAACCCCGGAATCACCCGGTGAAACTTGGACCCTGCGTAAGTGAGCTGTTTGCCCGATCGACCGCGACCTGCTTCTCCAGTGCAGAGCTGGCGGAAGTTTTCAGCCTGATTTCAAAATGTATCAAACAAATGAAAGCGTCAAAAGTCGTTATATGCAAGTGATGCTGCATATAGGCTGACTCTGATAGCTTAATATAAGCAAAGTATAAGTGATACTAGAAAGGCCAATGTACGCTTCGCAATATTACCGTTTTGGGCACCACGTCCGCCCTCAGCTTCATGACGATGCGCCCCGCCTTCCTGCCTCCGATGCTCACGTCGAAATACACCATGGGGTGTATCTTGCTCGAAGGCGCTGCACCGGGCGTAAGGGCTAGAGCTGACGACGACGATGCCGCTGCTGCAGCCCCGCTGCCAGTGAGCTCACCGCAGTCGAGAATCACAACTTTTTGCTTGGTGGCACCGCTGTTGGAGCCCTGCTTTTCCATCGACCTCACCAGAGCCATTCCGTCCACAACGCGCCCAAAGACCACGTGCTTGCCGTCGAGATGAGGGGTTTCCCCTGTCGTGATGAAAAATTGGCTGCCGTTGCTGTTTGGCCCGCTGTTCGCCATCGAAAGCAGCAGCGGCTTGCTGTGCTTCAGTTTGAAGTTTTCGTCTTTGAATTTGGGGCCGTAAATGCTCGCACCACCCGTGCCGTTACCCTGTGCAATATACGAATAAAACAGCAGACGGAGTGAGATACTAAATGCTAAAGCTCAAAATTTGAAGAATATTTCTTCCATTGTGAATTACCCTGGTGAAGTCGCCTCCTTGCAGCATGAAGCCCGGGATGATACGGTGGAACGGGGAGCCCTTGTAGTGCAACTTCTTGCCGTCCGCTGTCGTGCCCTTTTCGCCGGTGCACAACGCCCGAAACTGCAAACAAAAAAGGGTGGATTTCATTTCGATTTTGCATTTGAGCCAAGGCTACGTTTGCTAGTACGGGCAGGTCCAAGGAAGGAGGGAGCTGAAACGCACGTTTTCTGCAGTGCGGGGAACAACATCATTGCGCAATTCGAATGTGATGCGTCCTGCTTTCTGGCCTCCAACACCAATGTCAAAAAACACGCGAGTTCGTTTTGGGGCCTCCGTGTGAGAAGGGCGATGAGTCATGTTCTAGTCTAGCGTTATGTTGCCCACGCAGATATAATTAGCGCAGACGAAAGATGTTAGAATAAGCGATTCGGCGAAAAAGAAGAGAAGAAAATCAACAAGACATGACGACATGACAGAAAACAACGTCTTCATTGATGTTTACAGGGGAACGCTGTTACATTCGTAACGGATCCGTGTGTCCGTGTCCCGTGTGTGAAGTGTTGAGAAGTTGAGAAGTGTTTTCTGCAATGGCGAAATCCCGCACTTGTAAACCCCAATACATTCCAGCACAAGCATAGCTTCATCTGCACAACTTGCTTCTGAATGGCACACCCAGTTTAGCAGTTACTTTATCGTTGTCATTGAATGGCGTCGGAGCACGGAGAAGGGGTAGCATCTGAGGTAGCAGAGCGTTGGGATGATGATTTTGAACCAAAGTCAGCTGGGAAGCTCCTTACGGCAAAGGATGATGCTGAGGCCGACAAGCAATCCGTCAATTTAGGTGACAGTGACTCGAGCTCATCTTTTGGTGTTCCATCGGAAAACGATGACTCTGACGATGGCCAAGAGGGCCATGTCGGGGTCGATGACGAGTCCGAATCCATCTCAGATGACGACGATTCACTGGGCTCTTTTTCAAGCAGCAACGACGAAAACGATGACTTTCTGAGGATGTGGAATCCTAGTGCCCAAGGAGTATTGTACGTTATATTTCATAAGTATTGTCTCTTCCTTATTATATTTCTGATTTATAGCCCGCCACCATATTTTCACAGTGTTTCATTGCTAATTGATGCACTTACTAACTCTTCCTTTTAGCTCGGATCTATTTGGTGGCGTGGAAACGTCGGAAACTACAGCTACGAGCAACATAGGCTCAAAATTTACATGGCATCCTTTGTGCCCTCCTCCTTCGCTAAGCCGACTGCTCGGTTTGCCCCCCTCGTCCACCTCGGCTGCTGGTACAGCGAATGGATCTGACCCAGCTGCCACGGCGTATGCCAGTAGCAAGACGGCAAAGAGGAGAATGATTGGTCCACTCATTGACCCTGAGGACGTAGAAGAATGGCTAGCTTACTTGAAGTCTAGCCTCGGCAATGCAACAACGACCGAAACCAACGTGCGCTAGTTTCGTGATCACGTGGCCCTGTTATTTTCAGTATAGAAGTTCCTTCACATACGACGTTCTGAGATCGTGCTTAATGTCCTAAAAGAGTCCCTTGGTTATTTCCTCTTTAGGGACCAGAATGGCCGGACGCAGCTGCACTTCATCAAACTCTCCACCGAAGTAGCAGCGTTAGCGCTGCGCAGGTGCGTTGTAAACAGATTGTTATAGCATGTATGTACACCAATTCAATATGACCAGTCATTCGCGTGCGAAACGCACAATTATTTACTAATGAGATGGCGGATATGGTAAATGATACCACATATAATACCATATCCTAGTACCATAGAGTTATTGGGGTTTTGATGGGAATTAGGTAGTGGTGTGGTAGGTGGTATGGGTTGGTAATATATATCAGTGCCGCCATGTCAACTAAATCTTCAACAAGTTTTCTTACGTTGTACATGTTGCAGGTGGACTCGTCTGTGCGAAGTTTGGAGCTCGAGTGGCAGGGGAAGTGCGATGCTGCTGCGGTGGTTGAAGGTGCCAAAGTAATCTTTCTCGTGTTGCTGCGATGTCGGGGACGTCTCGAACCAAGCAACCAATCAAACTCCCAACCATCTCATGCAGTTGAGGTCTGAATTTTCTACGTGATGATTAGTATATGCTCCAGACCTTCGCTTAATATCATTTCAAAAATTGGTTAGGAAGCGGATCGTAGCCGTGAAGCTGTATTTACAGCGGTGGTGCGGGTATTATGGCTAGTGGTGCAAGTGGGCTCCTCCTCCGCAATCGACTCACTTGGAACGTCGGGTGCCTTGGAAGTAATATCTGCGTGGCTATCTTCCTTTCTCTGTTACAGGCATCCTAATTAACCTCTCTTTTTCTTCAGCTTGTTCATTATTCTTTTAAACATGAATAAAATATTTCTCGTGTGAAGGTGGAGGGCTTATTAGAGTGGGCGAAACAACTTGCAGATCGTCAGAGTGATTCTGACTCACCCTCAAGCCAGGGCCCTTCCCCTCCATTATTTGGAGCGTTCGACGAAGCCTCTCGGTACAGCGTCGGGTGCTTGCGTCTCGATCTTTACCTTGCACTCTACTCTGCGATGGCTCATTTGACTGCCGCAAGGCCTGCTCTTTGGACTATGGGATTTCCGTCACGGTGACCTTGCAAGACTTGCTAAGTAAACCTTTGATGTTTTCAGTAGACTTGCGAACGTCACAATTCGTATTTTATTCGTTACTTTCCACACCTTCCCTAAACTCATCCGTGTTGTATTGGTTTCTTTGAGCAGACTGAGCCGTCATTTTTATGCCGTTGAGTCGAACGCTGAGGAAGAGTTGGCTCACCTTTCGCCACTTGGGGCTTCTACACTGCCGCAGGTATTTTTAGAATTGGTTCTTGTATGCTGTGCAAATTCTGCTCGTGCTTTCCCAACCATTTTCAATTATCTAACAACTGTCCCTTTGCGTCGATGTAGGCGTTGGCGCTGCGTCGCATCGCCGTGACCGCAGCATCTACTGCCCTTCTGCATCGCCTCGGACGCTCTCCAATCTCCGGAGAGCGGCTAAGGCCACCTATTAAACGAAAGCATCACCGTAATCGAAGCACTGCTTCGTCTTCTGATGGCGTGCGTGACAATGGCGGAAGGAAGTCATACCGTCGTCGAGGAAGCCCTAGGCATGGAGACTCTGTTGACAAATATAACACTGATCAAGCAGAAGATGGATCGTTAGACTCAGCACGAGGGCATCGATGGGCATTTGCGGCTGGTGCAGGGGATCAAGGCCTGCAAACGGGAAGCACCCGAGTTTTAGGGTCATCGTACTCGTCAGATGGAATGGAATCGGATTCTTCCGGCCAATATACAACCAATTCTTCCGATACACTATCTGATGGCCGTGCTTATGGCCGGCGCAGCAGTATCCCCTTCATTGCCACTGTCGCAGCTACGGCAGCTGCTGAAACTGGTCTAGAAAATAGCCCCTTAACTAACTCTCCGGTGCATAAAACAACGCCTGGTGCACATATACGCGATGACAGCGCATGCTCAGATTTAACGACAGGCAGTCCCGGTAGTTCTGAGAATTCATCGCAACTTAGGGCAGTCTCAAAAGCTGGCAGTAGCCATAGTGTTGCTCAACCCGTCACTGGTGTGATTCGGTCCACCAAAGTAGCATCCTCTGGCACTGCTGGATCTGATAATGCTGCCTCTGCACTATTGGGATCTTTGAGACGAGCTGGTGTAGGCGACTTGGAATCATTTCTCGGACGTGCAGGGCTCACAAAACATTTAGCTCAATTTTGTGGTACAAAGTTCTCTTTCGACGCGATATTGTCCGAAGCTTTTCTTACAAAACCTATAATTTGAATTGTTTGTGCGAACTGTGCCATGAAATCACTTTCACTTTAAGTTTGTTGCTTGTTTTTGCTCAGAATTCGGGGTCTCCACGGTGCTGGATCTTCTGGATGATGCCATCAGTGATAACGATCTCAAGAAGTGTATTCATTTATCTCAACTCGATGTAAATCGATTTCGACTCGCAGGAAATCGTGCTCGTGAAGTTCTTGCTCGCGATTTTGGAGCACCTTTTGATTTGAGAGTTTATCTGTCTCCAGACGATAAAGTACCTGCTGCATCCTCGTTTCTAGAGAACCCCAGCAATACCCGTGCAGAAGGCTTAAGTGCCACAAAATCCTCCAGGCAGGAAGCCTACCCATTGGCTATTCTGCCCGAGTTGCCTGTTCGTAATACTGGCTTGCTGCCCAATCTAAGTGATGAGCTACGTGATATTAGTCCTAGTGTTACATCGCAAGCAAATATTCATAGGCGAGTGCAGTCAGCCTCGCCTCGCGTGCCCGTGACCAGGCCCAAAAGTGTTCAGCCTTCGGCAAATGGTGCAATCTTTACACCTCTTGATCCAGGACTCAGTGCTGAAGCAGGCAACGGCACTTCCAAATCACCTCTGATGCAACTGCACCGCCGCAATTCTAGTAGTGGCACTCTTCGTGATCGTGGGACTCGCAACACGAGCAGCAGCAGCAGCAGCGGTGCAGAGAGCGCGACGGGTAGACGGCGGCGTCGAGCCAAGGGAAATCAACGTAGTGGTTCCGAAAGGAGCAGTCGACACGGCACAAGTCCTGGCAATAGCGGGTGTGTTACTCCTGTTTCTTTTGTATATTCGTTCATTGCTTTGTCTTGCGTCGTCTTATGTGTGGGCATATCTCTCTTTGCCGTTTCGAATGATTTGACTTGATTTCAATTTTCTGCCAGGAGCTCGGGTGATGAAATGTTAACTTCACAGCAATTGTGGCAAACGAAAAAGCGTAATTGCAGCGGTCGTCGTCTGCTGGCAGCGAGAGCAGCGGGATTGCCTTGGGGCTGTCCTGCGCGATCGAAAGCGCTCCTTGCACTTGGTCTGCATTTCACGTCAGCCCTCGATGCACCAGAGATAGCAACACCTCGTGATGGCCAAGAAAGCCACGACCCCTCTAGTGTTACGACGAATACTGGAGGCTCCGAGGACCACACAAGTAGCACCAAGCGAACTCTCAACCAGGTTCGTCCTCACCAGCAGCGGAAGTATTCACGTCACGATCGTTTGGCGGCAATCAAGCGACGTCAGCGGCTGGAAGCTGGAGTCTCAGCACTTTTTGAAGCAGCCACCTGCCTTAGCGCAGCGCTGAATGCTGAGGCATGGCGGCCAGCGCTAGGTGCTGCTCTCGGGCCTTACGACGGTCGTCTTTGTACCCCTTATCGAGCCCACATTGAACCACCACCTACGCTGTTCGCTTCGGCAATTGGTTTTATTGCTCTAGCGACACTTGCCAAAGTGCTAGAGTCCAATAAGCGCCCACTTCTCGCGCACCGAATGCTGACGTTATGTGCAGCAGCTGCTCCGATACCTGCCACGCTTCAGTCTTCACAACTACCAGTGCCGGACCCAGTGCTTATTCCAAATCACATTGTTTCCAGCCGTGATGGACATTATTCGACTTTTTTGTGGTATATTCGTCGTCGCCACCTCGCAAAACGTGCAGTGCTTGAAGGAAGATTGGGCGCTGCTCATCTTGGTCAACCATCTCTGTATTCCTTTCTTGCGGACTTGAATCAGCGAAAAAGTGCCGCAACTCTCGCACATGTTGCCCTCCGAGCTGCATCTGCCTTGGCCCTCTCGAGTCAACCTTCCGATGCTCTTGATGTACTGCGTCGCACCGAATGTGCCCTTGTCAATCGTGTTTCTAAATCTGCCATTCGCGAGAGTCATAAGAATGCTCGAAGTAGTGGCATACCTCAAAGTTTGGAAAGTGCTGCTGTAATGCCAATTTCCAGTCCTGACCCATTGGGAGTTGCACTACAGGCGGGTCGAGAGTATGAAGTTCAGATACCCCCTTCGAAAGATCCAACCAATGCTTCTCGCTCTCAAAAGACTCACGGAGCCGATTGTGAAGCTACTCGAGGTACGAATTCTTTACCATCGCACACTACGGGAGGTGCACCGCCTGATGGACGAGGCCTTGAAATGTTGGACACGACTCCTCGGACTACACAACGAAGTACACTTCCAGAAATACGGAGAAAGGTACCGGAGACCTTCATGCTTGACATATTTTTGGATGGTTTCCTTGGGCTGAATTCATTTGATGAAGGTAATAGCGAGTCAAATTTATCACCCCAGATCAGATCCACCGAAAAAGTCACAGCTTCAGACCGACTAGATGGTAGCACCATATCTGGGCGTATCAACTCATCAACAAGCATGCCATGGACTGAGGATCGCATGGCATCGGATTGGATCATTGGATGTGCTGGTGTGGCGTATGCCAAAGTTGATAAAAGATTTATATCGAGCAATATCAGCGGTGACGATGACACGGATAGTGAGAGCGAAGGAGGATGCTTACTCGAGGAGCCGGCCACAGCGCTTTGGTTGCAAATTCAGCGCATACGGTACGAGTTGGTAACAGCATGTGTTGCCTGTGGGCGATCTTCCCACGCAGTATCACTGTTGGAGAGTATGCTGAGTCAAGCATCATTCGCAACATCTGCTCAGTCGCCCAAGAGTAGCGCGAGGAATACTGGTTGTTGGCCACATAGGCGCACTACTCGACAAAGACGAAGCTTGGCCAAACCATTTTCAATTGCTGTTGGTAAGATAAAATCACCCACTTTCTCGTCGTCTACTTCGCATTCTTTTTCGGGCACATTGCCTCGAATAAGAGTGGCAAATCGACGAGCGCTTCTTTCGTGGCTCGCACGCGCCAAGCTTGATTCTGGAAATTCACGAGGTGCCCGTGCAATCCTTGCAGAGTTGCGTGCAATTGATGCAGCAGATGGTGGAACATCAATCACCAACAGTTCATGCAGTGGAAGCGGATTTTTCGGAACTTCTTGGGGTGTTGAAGGAGGGTACGGGGCGGCTGCATTCGGTGATTGCGGAGAGATCGAAGCGAAGGCTTGGTGGGCTGAGGGTCATATAGCAGCTGCTCTCGATAGCGTGTCAAAGACTATAGCTTCGGTAGAAGATACTCTGCATGGAGGTGGTCTTTATTTGCATAATAGCAAAAGTAGTACTTATTTTGCTGCTACCTTGCTTGAAGAGCTAGCGAAACTTTGCGTGCTTCGTGGCCGAATAGCACTTGAAGGAGCGCAGTCTTTACCTCCGAATGCTTTTCCTCTCATTCTTGCCGACGCTTCCAAGCGATCTCGGCATCACATCGCAAAGCCATCTACTGTAAAATCCACAAAAACAAAGGCAGTGCAGGCAGCTTCGAATAGAACCAAAAGCAAGTTACTTCGCCAGACTTTGATTAGGCAACCAAGTACGACGGCGACTGACGGATTCCATCGAGAAGAGCCTGTCAAAAAGCCATCAGCTGCCTCTGCCACTGAGAATGCAACAGTCCTTGATAACATTTCTAGCCAAGAGATTGGTGTTGCAGATGGAATTCCAGAACCAGCTCAAAACAAGAAACGTTCGAGTCAGCCACGCAAAGAACGCAGAAAGTTGCCGGACGAACAAAGTCAACGCTCCTGCGGACACACTACAGTTTTAATATCTCCTTCAGAGCTTCTACACGATGCTGCATGCTCGCTGAGGCGCGCTGGCGCTGCTGCAGCTGCAGCTGGAGAGCAATCAGGTGGCAATCGTGGTGGTGCAGTGTCGGCAGAAGCAGCTGTGCTCTTGGCATCGGTGGCAGTGGCTGCAGCATTTGAACCTGTGATGCTGTACCGTGTACTTCAAAATCCTTGCGACTCGATCCTTGCTCATACACCTCTTGATTTTGGTACTTCCAATACATCTTCCACTACAACCGGTTCCGAAATCGGTGAAGCTGTCGAATCAGATGCACGGGGAGCGGTGCCTCCAGGTGTACCCCCTTTGAATATCTCCCCACCTCCGCCTCCACTCAGTAGAGACACTGCCATTTGGACTCTGGCTGAAACGCAACGAGCTGCAACATATGGTTTGGCAGGAGCTCATGCCCTTGGCGAGCCATTGTTGCACTTCGAAGCACTTGTTGTAGATGCTGAGGTATGTACAATTCGATTGACCTTATACTTTTTTAAAAGCGTGAAGAGATAGAGTTTCACGCTATATTTTCTGATGCTGCTCCCTGCTCCCTGTTTGCTCCTTCTTAGGTGACTTTTTTACATGCCGCTACAGTCGCCGCTGGGTGTGACGGTAACAACTCACAAAACTCGCTGAGGTCTGAAGCAGCGTTTGTGGAAGCCATGCTTAAATGGTGCAGTGCTCACTCCAAGTTTAAATCGAGTTTTGCAGCATCTTCAGTGACCAGTGGGTCACCAGATGTACCACTCGCACGCTCTAGTTGGGTGCTGCCTCACACCTTATCTCGCCTGGTTGTTGCCGCAGAGAGGCTTCTCCGCTGCCTAATAGCCGCCTCTCAAGATCCTCGGTCCATTTCTCCGCCAGTTCTTGCTTCAATCGACCGCGCTCTTGCGAGCGGTGGCCACCAAAGCAGCACCAGGGGCACTTTCGTCGATGGACGTGGGTTTCTCCAGGCTAACTTGGAATTGTTTGAGCACGTACAAGCATTACAAAGGGATATTGCGCGTCGCAATTGTTGCCAAAGTAGCTTTACATCAAGAGGACCTTCAACCTCTCAATCTACTCCAGACACACTTCACGATGATCAACAGCCGCGCACCAGAAGGTTTCCCGCGTGGTGCCTGCCTCGCCGTGGCGTGCAAGAGAATGCAGCTTCATCGAAACCAATCTCAACGGAGACCATGGAAGCTGCTAGCAAAGTGCAGGTTCAAGAAAACAATTGCCTTCCACCATTAGTCTCAATGCGTGGATCGCAGGAAGATTTTTCATTGATGGTGCAAGAGGATGAGGTCTGTTCGAATTCATATGGCTTTGCTCTTTTAGCTGCTACTCTTGGTGCTTTTGCACCGAACTTAACCCTTACGGAACGCCGCCAATGTGCCGAAGCTGCAACGAGTCGTCTTCATACCTTAAAAGAAAAACATGATGAGGACCACGACGGTAATCGCTATAAATGCATCGATTCATCTCATAAAGAAAGCGTGCTTCGTGTTGTGATTGCAGTTGGGCTCGGTCCCACGATGGTGGCATGGGCTCCGTGTGGACAGTTGCATGTTTTGGGCACAGGACTTGTCCCCAGCCGCCTCGTATTTCAAGGAACTATCTCAGACGCAAAAGATGCTTCAAAGCCTGAATGGGCCTCGCAAAGTTTTGCAAAATTTAGTGATGGAGAGCGCAAAACAATTCTCAATGAGCTCATTAGCCAGACCAACTTTCCTAGTCGAAGTAGAAGTACCTCAAAGAATAATATTGGTGGTCTTCAAGCCTTCGCCGACTTCCTCGAAAGTATATCACAATTTAAATGTCCATTTGCAAGGACTCAGCACTTGCTTCCAGCAAATGGCACGTCAGCAGGGATTTTACTTGTTGGTCTACATCCCTTGATTGGTCTCCCTCTCATTCTCCTTGCATCAACCTCGATCTCCATCCTAAGAGCCCATTCTCTCGCGGTTGCGATTGAATCATTTCGTATCAATGAAGTGAAATCTTTGATGAATCGACGTGACACAATGGTGCGAATCCAGACATCCAACGAAAATGATCATCAAATTGTACGGGCAGGGTCCAAGTCCTTTGATAGTCTTGATATGGCCGCATGCGCCACAGTCTTAGGTGCTGTTTTCCCAAATTGCTTTGCATGGAAAAACGAAATTATATCTACATTACAAAACCACCAAGGACTTGATAATGTTAACAAAAGAGACCAAGGTTACTCTGAGACTTCGTTCGATAGTGTTGTTTTCAGCGGCAATCTTAGTCCTCGAACGATGTCACGCACTCCGCGTGGGGGCTGGCGAATTGCAGCAGCGCCAGATCTTCACCATGGTCCTCCTTCTGGAAATGAGTGCAGTGATATCTTCAGTCATCTCAATGTTAACAGTGTGTCGTCACTGCCGCTATCTCTCCCAATTGATAAGAGTCCGATTTCACCCTCAGGCTTTTCATGCGCAGAATTGCCAGATATTGCTGAAGCAAATAGAGTCAATCTCGGAGGGCCTTACACTGTGATTAGACAACCTTCGCCAAGATGCATCTTGTTGGCTCCTCTTGCCGACCTTGTGCATCTCCCTGACACTCTTTCAGCTTATCTCAGCGCAACCAAAGACTTAACAAACGACATCGATTCTGCGCCAGCTGTGGTTGTCTTCTGTTCGGCACACGCTGAGACCTCGTTTAAAGCTGCCATTGCTTCGAAGGTGAGCACTCAATATATACTTTGAGGCACGCAAACAGTGATTTATCAATTGGTGAATAATCTGCTGTGACCCTTAAGTTTTCAATATGTCCTCATGTGAGACCTTGACGCCCTTTTTTAATTATCATTTCAATATGTCCGCATGTGAGACGATGACGCCCTTTTTTAATTATCGATTTTTGTAGGAGGCTTCCTCGTTGAGTTTGTTGGATGTGGCACAAATCGCCTCTCAAATCAGCAATCAAGACCACACCACCGAGCCTGCGCTTGTCTACGTTGCATGATCAGATACAAATAAATTATTATTATCCTGACTCAGCATTAGCCGCCGCTTGCGCACCCACTTCATAAATACTCGAAGTGACCAGGTGCAAAGGGTTTGTCTGCCTGGTTTATTAACGCGGTGAAACACGAAGGTTTCTTCGTGCGAAATCTTCTTATCTCATTCTTGGCTGCTGCTCGAATTTCTCTGCACGATTAACGATGTTGTCGTAAAGTTATGCGTTTCTTACTTCAGCTTTAACAAAGTGTGCTGTACTAATGAGCATTCGCTTTCGCTTTCGCTTAGTTATATCCAGAAAACAGCCTTTTCTTCTCTACCTGTTAGTCTTCTAATTCCGGCCCTTCGGGGCCTGTCTCAAAAGCTTTCCTAATGAGTTAGCTGTCTCTTCTTGAGTATTCCTAGTATTCATGTCGATATACTCGTAATATTGAAATAGGCGCTTGCGACCGGTCTGCTGCTAGCTGTTGGGCTCTCTGCGGATATATCTACACTTGCCTTTTTGGTGTACGTGTGCTTCATTCTACCTCCCCAACGTGCGGGATTAATATCCATCCGGAGCCTAAACTTCGAGTGCTTAACCCCTTCTACACAATTTAACACCCGCCTAATGTTTCTTCGATGCCGGCTCCCAAAAAGCGAAACGAAATCATCTGATATCAGTAATTGGCCTTTTTAATGCCTTAATTGAATCTATTTAAAGCGAATGAAGATGGAAATTGATTTAGAATGAGGCGCGGATTCCAATTCCGGTCTCTAAATCGAAATCTATGCGGAGGGTGGGGCCAGGGGAGGCTCCGGGGAGGGGGAGGGGGGGTCTATGGTCTAGGGGGTGAATAACACGAGCGACTTCAGTTTTTATTAATAATGACTAGCCGAAATCTAATGCTATTCGTGCTGCTCAAACATCTTATTCACACTGATATTTCCTTTCGATGTCGATGCTCGTCGAACATAAAATCGGTGCAAACTTATCGCAGTCAAAACGCTCCTAATGCCCTCCATAGTCTTCAACGCGCAATGGAGACGCGGACATTGAATGTCACAAATCGCGCGCACGTCATCTACACATAACAAAAGTGGGGATAGAATGAAGAAGTCCATTACTCGACGAGTATTCCTCTGAATCGGCAGCATGCATCTTCGGGTCCGTGATAAGGTCGCCAGTTCGGGCTACCCTGTTCCCGTGGCCTCCCTGGGAGAATAAGAAAAAAACAGAACCAGAACAACGTCGCACATCCAAAGCTAGATCACATTATCCTAATTTAGAGGCTCATCTAGCCGCGCCTTTAATCGAGCACCAGGGATGATCTGATATCCGAGTAACATTTTGGTAGTGGAGGCGTAGTGCAAGGCAGAGTCGCAATGGGCAAGAGTGCTTTTACCTCAATTCGCGTAATCGTTTGCTGCTGCCCGACGAATCAACTAAAACTTCTTTGCGGTTGGAAAATCGGTCGAAAATCATACAACTAAGCCTGTGCCTAGCTTATAACAATTGCGCGCGCAGGATGCTCGGTGATTGAGGCTGCTGTGTGCCGATAGCAGTCGCAGACGTCAGGCAACATCAATCCAATTTCCACTACATCGATTGCCGATTGGCACTTGATATGAGCTCGTAGACGACT
>Ga0307979_1002052_pt1 | contig 14096 bp, 15 predicted proteins | sample OrgLakmetage1058_FD_201833 | JGI IMG/M metagenome (GOLD analysis project Ga0307979, IMG submission 201833) | Saline water microbial communities from Organic Lake, Antarctica - #1058 | ecosystem: Environmental > Aquatic > Non-marine Saline and Alkaline > Saline | place: Antarctica: Organic Lake...
CCATCACTTCCATGGCCACTCGGGCATGTGCGCCTGATTAGCTTCTTAGGTCTTGTTTGCGCTGCTTTGCTTTTCTTCTCTACCTGTTAGTCTTCTAATTCCGGCCCTTCGGGGCCTGTCTCAAAACGACTTAAGTTTGGTTTCAAAATTATTTCATGAACAGTTACGCACGCGCGTGCACTTCTGCTTCTGTCCGCAGCATTGGCTTCTGTGCCATTTGGGTTCGTAAGAAGCTACCAGCTATTAGTTCGAGTTCGAGTCCTTTTGGCCGCACCAGTTTCCACTTACAGTTACCAGATGAGTTAAAGAACCTACAGCCAACAGCAATTGGCATTGGCTTTCATAAGCACCCTAACCGCTAACCGCTTAACACATAAATGAGTTGGGTTAGGAATTCCGCGTAATGGGAAGTGAATTTTCAGCGATACTGAAGTGATTCGCGTTCGCACTAAAAATGCCCAAGACGTAAATTTGCGCGGCCTAAATCACGCGGAAAGGAAATTTACAACTGAAAACGCAACCTTGCCAGTTCATAACATTCGACTTGACTGCGATTAGTAAAACATGAATCAAGAAAACAATTCGAATGTTTCTTGATAATTCGTTGCTTCAGCACGTAATAGATTTCTATAGAAAACAAACTCTACATAAATTAAAACGTATCTTAAATTCCGTGTTCATAAAAAGTTTTACGTAGTAAATAGTGAAGACCACCACCCTCTTTTGGTGACTGCAGATTGCAGATCCACCAGAGAAGCCCGAAATCCCCAGGTGGAAGTGAAAAGGAAGAATGGGGTCGCTGCGTCGCTGAATAGGGGGCCTTGTCCAAGGCCTATTGCAGCCAGCAGTGGCATTCTGAAGTATTATCCTATGCTGCGCTTTGTGGCGTAAGTATGCATACTACGTCAAGTACTCATACTGTACGTAATTACAAGCACTAAGAAATCAGAAATGAGGCACTTGTAGATCACGGTTTTCCCCTTCTCGGGGGTTAGAAAGTTGCTCCCAAAAAATGGACAACGGAGGAAACCTCGGCGGGTCCTCAAGCTTTCTTTCCCGCTTCGCTGGAAAAGTGCAGCTCCGACAAGACGATGGATCAATCTCACCTTTAGACAGCGACGGCTTTGCCTTCGGCCCATCGTCGCAAGCCAGTGCTGCGTCGGACCTAAGTGCGGAGAGTGCTAATCCGAAACCGACCAACCGTCGCCTTCGCGCGTCATCAGGAGCTACCCGGAACCCTGCACCCAGTGACGGCTTGTGCAACATCAGTGAGAACACCTATGAAATGGGCCAAACGCAGGCTGGCGCTACAGTCTTTGCCTCTGCCATGGTAAGCGCTAAACCTTGAACCTAATTAACCGCTAGTCTAGTTAAAATCACGTTCGGGCTCCCCATGTTTGCAACACTCTGCCGTTTCTTTGAACCCACTCACTCAAACTGTGCACTCTTACAATTGATTGTGCTAGGCTGGTGCCACGTCACCGTCTAAGGCCGAGCCTACGAGCGCTGCTGACCTTCGACGGCGGCTGGGAGGAGGAGCTCCGAGGCCATTAGCTACTGAAGCTCCACCCGCTGCGAACTTCCTGGCTGCACCGCCGTCGGCCTTTGCCACGAGCACTGCAGACGCAAACAGTTATGCTAATGACAACGTTAGTGCCAGTAGTGGTGGTGTTTACGGAGGCCTCGTCGGTTACCAAATGCCAGCGGCAGTGCCTCCTCCTCTGTCGCCGACTTATGAAGAAGTGAGCCTAGCGAGTGCCCGGTCCCGCAATTGGGACGCAGCGCCATCGACGCGCTTAAATCCGCCAACTCATGACGCCCCTGTGTATGTGCCAGCGCCAGCTCCTAGCACAGCTGCGGCTCCTCCTCCTACGAGTGACGTCTTTGCCGCGTATGCGTCCTACCAACAGCCTGCCAAGAACGAAGCCGGCGTTGGTGCTGCGCCAAAAGGCGGGCGACGCGCCGCGCGACCAGGCGTGGCAGACTTGCAGCGGCTCTTGGCGCAGCCGGACGCTCCACCTGCTTCGGTGGCTGCCACCCGAGCCGAACAACCTCCGAGCCCGCGCTCCATTCCTCGGGGTAACCTGTACGGTAACAGTGGAAGCAGCAGCATAAATAGCAACAACAGCGGCAGTAGCAGCGCTGGCCGAGGGCAATACGGTGCAGGCAGTGGCGGAGCCTCGACTGCAGCAGCTGCCAATTCGAAAGCTGGCGGGTCTTACGCGAACATTCATCAGCGGCAACGGTCGCCTCGCGCTGCACCGTCACAGCCCCTTCAGCCAACTCCAGCGGCCCCTTCCCAAGGGCGGTACTTCAAGTTCGCCGACTACGAGCCTTACCAAGACTTGGCGGCACCACTGCTGCAAGATTTAGCACCTCAATCAGCTGCTCAACATCTAGCACAGGATGGTTACAGCTGCGCTAGCGGTGGCGGCAATTATGGGTACAGCCGTGTTCAAAATTGCGATGGTTACAGTAATGGTCAAGCTGGTGGTGGCGGTGCTAGTGGCGAGGCATGGGAAGACGCGGACGAAGAGTACGAAGAGCTGTATGGGGGTCCAGTGCAGCTACTGAGCCAAGAGGCAGCTCCGCAACAATCAATGGAGTCAGGGCGAGGCGGAGGGCGGGGAGGAGCTTCCGCTGCTTCTGGTGCTTCGTCTATCGCTTCAGGCTACAGCAATTCAACCGCTGCGGAAGGAAGAAGACAACATGAAGAAAGCTCTGGCGCGCCGGGGAGAACTCGACCCAGGGAACAGCAACAACGTGAGCAACAACAGCAGCAGGAGCAGGAGCAGCGCAGTACTGCGTCAACAACAAAAGCATCCACGGGAGCTGGAAGAGGAGCAGGAGGCAAAGGAGCAGCTTCAGGGGTGCGGCGTCGGCCAGGGGCAGGTCGCAACAGCAATGGCAAGAATGGCGTCGGTACGGGAGTAGAAGACAGCGGCAGCGGCGGTGGGAGGGTGCTCTCGAGCGGCGCAGTAGCCACGCTCTCAATGGGCCCCTCAGCGGGCCAACCAGCTCACCGTCAGCCTGCTTCGGCCGCGAATACGAAATTAGTGGGAGACGCGCGAAACGCCCAACTGGTGCGCAATTCCACGGACCAGCTCCATTTCTCCCGCCAAGCTCGGCCCGTGAACTACGAGCCGTGCACCGTGAACCAGTGGCGGTCGGAGAAAGGCGACAGCGAAGGAAAATTGGTGCGTTTGCCAAGCAAATGAGAATTTAGTGTTGCCACTCTATCCATAGAGAGTTCATATACTGATATTCCATTTTCTTTTACTTCACACTATCTAGTCTTCTCATTTACTTTACGATGTTTGCTCACTTACATCACCAGGTGGAAATCAAGGGTTCAGTGCATCGCCCGGACCCCAATCGGGAAGACCTTGTCGCCAAGCGCCAAAACGCGGACCGGGTCAAAGAGTTTGCGAAAAACTTGAACCGCTTGAACATGGCCGAACTCAAGGACAAGCCCACGGCCCCACCGGTGTCCCTGGGGCAGCCCAAACCACCCCCCGACAACGCGCGCGAGCGGGCCAAACAATTCGCGGAAAAGTTGCCCAAACCGAAGCCGGTCGCCTGGTCCACGAGGCAGCGCCAGCAAGAGCCTTCGCGACAGCCACAACAACAACAGCCGCAGGGTCGACCAATCAACCAAGGCGAAAGTGCTGAGGCGGCTGCCGAAGCAAGAGCAGCTGCAAAAGCCGCTGCGCAGCGAGCTGATGCGCTGGCTGCTCTTGAGCAGCGGCATGAGTTTCAACGCGCAGAGGCTGACCGCATGCGCCGAAATTTCGGGTTATAATAAGGCCAAGAAGACACCAAATCGAAGTGCTTCCTATGGTTTATGTAGTAAATTATATGGCCTCTTTCAACAGAATATATAAATCTGAATGGGGTTTCAGATGTCTGATATATGCCATTCCGAGGCCGAAGAGAATTTCAACGCCAAGGTAGTGCGCTTCCCCGCCGTGTTTTGGCTGTTTTGTACTACGCACTAGAAAAATTCCGGCCCTTCGGGGCCTGTCTCAGAATTGGACAGTATTACGCACGTCGCTCTTGCGAGCACTTCGTGGTTCGTGTATTACGCATCACACGGAAATGACCACACGGAAATGGACATAAGAAGCAGCAAATGCCAGGGAGCTCTCATTGACAATAGTCTACCGCTGGCTCCTGCGCAATCACCAAATTACCATCGCCTCATAAACCAAAAATTAACAAAAATGTGGTATTGCACGGCACGATACCAGGTTCTATGATGTAAAATATCTTATGTGGCACCGGCCTAGTGAGTAAATTATTTGCATTGAAAGGCACATAAAAAAAGAAGAAGGCCTATTCTTCGTCCTCTTCATCATCATCCTCGTCATCGTCGTAGGCAGCCACAGCAGGCGACGCCGCGCCCCCTTCTTGTTGTTGGCGCTTCTTTTTCTGCGCGTTGAAGTCTTCGAGCTGCGCGAAATCTTGCTTGGACGACAGCACTCTTTTCAGCGCCGGCGGGTAGGCATCCATCAACGGGCGCCCTTCGTACCACGCCTTGTGCCCGCGGCCCTCGGCGCAGTACCTCTTCGACTTCCCAGACACGTGAAGCACCTAAGCCAAGGAGCATTGAGGCGCACATTTAGTCGCACATCGAGGTGAAAAGGAAATGTGAAGTAAGAAGAAAAGAATACCAGATCACGAGAACATAACGAGAAGAAAAAAAGCACAAACGAAAAATAAGGCGTGCGCACAACAATTTTCGTTTACCTTGTAAATGCGAACCATGCGGTTTTGCGTGGTGTACACTTCCTGGAAGAGCTTGTTTTTAGGAGGTTTCCCACCCTCCGATGCTTCTGCTTCCGTCCAGAAATCGTCTTCAGGGGTCTGCAAACATGAACAAATGGATTAAGCGCGAATAACGACAAAAACAAGTATTAGTATGAGACGGGCATAACAGTAAAGTTGCAGTACATGATAAATATTGCGTTTTCGCGATTCTGGACGTATAAGTATAGACACTGATATATGCTTACAAGTACAAGCACAAGCTCACTGCTTACCGAGGGGTCCAGCCGAAAGTTCACGAGGTTGTAAATGAGAGACGCTTTCATCATCGGGCTGGGCCCCGCTTGCGTTTGGTAGTAATCTTCGGCTTTCACGTCGCTGTAAACCGAGCCGCCAATCCGGGCCATGTGCGGCGATTTCGCAAGGTCGTCGCCCTGCGTGCGTTGAAGAGCAAGACATTATAAAAAGAGACAGCAAGACAAAGGCTAAACGCATGAACGCCCATAAAAGTATAAATTAAGTTACCCCTTTCAACTCTATCGATAAGAAAACCACAGCACGCCTTTTTCTTTTCCTACATGTAAATACCTGCATGCCGCCGAAGCGGGTGGACCACACCAGCACGTAGTCGGCCAAATGCTTGGCAATCTTGTGCCCCTCGCTCGTGGGGCTCACGAGAGCTTTCCCCAGCAACGCAATGTGCTCGTGGTTCCAGGTGTTCCCGTCGGCAATCGTGGTGCGGTTCGCCATGCCGTTGATTTGGTAGCCGTAATCCCACCATGCCATCACGCGGCTGTTGACATCATGAGCACGATGTGAGCTCTAGCGATATACGCGAGATATTATACATACTTCGAGAAGCCAAAACTGCTGGCACAGTTCAAGAATTGCCTTTTTTTGTTATTTGCAAATTCTTTCGAAGAATTCAGATCAAGCGCCAATTTACCTGTCTTCTGGCGTGTTGTCGCGCAGCCACCAGTAAGCTTCCCGGAAGTCGTCGATAATTACCGTGCCGCCATTGCGGTCGCGGCCCTTTGGATTTCAGCGAATGGCAAACGAATACACATGAATAACATCAATGAAGTTAGTCAAGGAAGCACATTATGAAGGTTAGCGAAGAAAGCATGAAAAGAAAAGTGCAGCGATTTAGACTGTTCCACAAAACTGATTCCTACCTTGAGCATGATGGTCGGGTTGCTGAGGTTGGGGGCCATGGAGAAAGCGTGGTGCAAGAACCCCCACGAATTGACCACGGCAAAGTACAGCATCAAGCCCCCGACTAACTGCCGTGGGGTGCGGAGCGAGTTGTACTGAGACTTCAAGGCCTGCACGTGTGTATGTGATTGAGCAAAAGCACACACGCATCACAAATAAAAGCAAACCGAGAAGGCACAGACATGCGTGCAAAATTGACACTTGCGCGCTAAGTTTACATCAGTTGCTACCAAACGAAAGAAACTACCTTCAAGCAAGATCCTAGACCTCAATGCACGTGTTTTTTTCCTTTCTTTCTCCATAAGCTTATTTCTTCGGTGCATGTACCCGCCTGCCCACCCTACCTTGGCAAATTGAGGGTCGAGCGCCAGCAGTGGGGCGTTGTCTTGGCTGCGCTTGTTGCTGGTCTTCTTGTCCTGCTGCGCAGCTGCGCGCCGCCGCCGCATCGCAGCCAACGGATCGCCGCTCAACCGTCCGCTGTCGTCGTTGATGACGTCATCGTCGTTGTCATCGTTGCCATCCTCGCCAATCGCTGGTGCCGCATTTTCAGACATGTTGTAATCTCCCTGTTGAAAAGAAGTAGACAAAGAAGGCGGGGCTTTGTGTGAAGAGGGTAAAAGAAAGATGCCACGCACTCCTTCGAGAGAACTGAAAACGCAGAAATTTCCTTGATAAACAAATGAATTTCGACCCATCACGATGCATTACGCATAGAATTACCGATTCGGAGCCGAAGAACTGCCGAACGCACCACCCACAGAGGAACACGACACCCCAGCCCGCGAGCACGGATGCAGGAGCTGCAAGCAACAACACGAGGCGGACCATTTTCTGACTGAAGTAGTAGGCCACCTAGCAAAGGAAGGCAGGCAGAAAAGGGCGAAATCAAGAAGTGAGGAATCTGCTTACGATTCATGAATTCTAAGAAACGGATTTGAGAAAGTAACGGAATTAATTGATCATTTCTTCACTCCATCCCTGCTTGCTTCATCTCTAATCGATCAAACATGCCTACAACCACATCATTTCCTGGTCATTACCCAGGCGTAGATCAACATGAAGGAAGCTGCCGGTTTGCCCGAGGACGCCCGAAAGGCGTTCAGGGCTAGGCCCAGAGGAGCGGCGTAGCAGGTGGCGTGAAAGTAGCCCCAGTACATTTGCGGCCTGGTGGACTGGTGCTCGGCCACGCTGTCGACCAAAGGGTTTCCGGTGCGGGTGTGCTTCACAAACAGGCCCCGCACGCGCGACGACAGAGGGCCCAAGTAACCCGTTTGAGATGCCAAATACAGGGCGCCTACACCCACCACCACGGCCCCTGCCAGCAACTGCGCCAGCAGCATCACTTGGGCTTGGCCCGAGACTTGAGCGCCGTTCTTGCTGTTGGGCTGGCGCCGGCGCCACTCCCAGTTGAGTTGCAAGAGCTGCAGCCCCACGAACACTGCCAGGGGAGCCAGCTGTTCCAGAGACCGGAGCGGCGCCCACCCCACCACGGGCACGAACACGGCCCCCAGGGTCCCAAACGCGTAAAACAACGAGTACGCGCGGTGCAGACTGGTGGGGTCGGTCATGGTGAACGCCTGCCAGGACTGGTGCACCAAGACCCCCGACAAGTCCACTGTGAAGAGGGCGAGCAAGCCGGCGTGCAGGCCAATGAGGTTGACCACGAAGGTGTAGCCCCCCCAGGCACACACCATGTACACGTAGCTCGCGGCAGTGGCCACACCCCACGGCCAGCTCGAGGGGGTGCGCAAGCTGCGGCACCACAGGTAAAAAGTCGCCACGATCGCGCACACTGCAATGGACTCGTTGTCGAAGCCTCCCGCCACGGACCGCATCAAGTGGCTCGGAATAATGGCCATCACCACGCTGCTGGCCACCGCCGCAGTGCCGTCGCCCGTGACTTCCAACGCCAACAGGTAGGTGAACCAGGTGGTCAAGACCCCAAAGAGCGCGGGAATGTACACGCACACGTCGTTCAACGTGACCCCCTCAAAGGGGCCCTGGATGGCTTGGGCAGCCCAATAGAGCACTGCTGCGGTGAACTGCAGGCCAGGGTAAATGGTGGTGCCAATGGGGCGGCCGAGCGGGTACCAGCTTTGTTCGTCGTACCACGCGAAAAACTTGGAGAAGCCGTTATCTACCAAGTACCTAGTTTAGGAACAAAGAAGACAAGAAAGAGCATTCGGCTACTAAAAAAAAACTAGGGTAGATAAGAAGCTACATGCCAAAATGCTCGATGCAGTAAAAAGGCACGTTCAGGTCTCAAGAGGGAGCATGCGCCAATCTTGAATACTTTTTCTGAAAAAAAAAAAACAAGCTGATCGCGTATTCGATTAGTGGCCTAATAGCTTATTTAAGAAGCCACTTGAATTTAACTCTAAGTTTCACTTACTGAGTTGCTCGAAAGTTGAACCAAGGATCAAACTCGTGGATGACTTTGCTATGAAGTAGAGAAAATAAACAAAATGAAAGAACACAGTATATTCATGCAGTAAATAAGGTAGTGGTTAGGAGCAAGGAAGAAAGAAGAACAAAGCGTTGGAATACCTAGCCTAACAAGCATAGCAAGCGCAGGGTTAGGAGCTAGGAGGAATGGCCGAGTACGCGTAGTAGTTTCATGCACTTCATGCAGCGTGTCAGGTACATAGGTAGGGGGTTCGGTCATTCCAAAGCAACGCATATTGAACGCCGCTCTACTTCATACATACAGAACTAGGGAACGAACCCAAAGTTGATCACAGCATGGAGTCGTATTTTGTAAGCTGCAGTCATTGCAAAGATGAGCACGGTCGCCCGAGCGATTTGGCCAATGACGGGCGATAACCACTCGTCATCTTCTTTTGCCTTCGAAGAAGACGCACTTCGTCCTTGTGCAGGCGTCGAGCGCTTGTTGGAAGATCCCTGGCTAGCCTTGCTTTCCGAAACTGCCGACGGTCGAGGCTTTGCCTGTGGTGCTGTATTCTTCTCGCGTTGCTTTCTTTGAGTGGGTGCCATGTTTTGTATATATCTTTCCTCTTATTCCTTACTTGATGATGGCGTACGAAAATATTATATTGGGTTTTAGGACGACATTTTTGGAAAGTGATGTCGTCGAGCATCGCGACGCGCATCAAAGCTCAAAGCGTAGACGACTACAATACAAGTAGACAAGTGAGTGTCAAGAACGTATACTTTAGAGTTTTGTGCTCTGAAGCTTGTTTAGGAAGTAGCCTGAGTTCAGCGACAAGAAACGAAAAAATCCAATGCCGTCACATGTCGCCCCGAAGTCAGCTAGTAAGCTGAACAGAGAGCTTGCGAATCTCGTCTCTAATCTCAATGTCGACAGACGGAGCACTTGTTCGGATATTCCACCCGCACCACTCAGGGCAGCAGAAAGACGCTATCATTCTATCAACCAAATGTCTTCCTCATCAGCAAGTAAACTTGCTATGACATCGGACATTAGTAGTGCGCATGCGTCGACACTTTCGGATAGAATCACGAATAGCTGCTCACGTCCCACTGCACCATCCCGCAATGACGTGCTTTACGAATCTTCTCGTCCATCTCAAGACCTGATTTCTACCTTTTGTAACAACAGAGATAGCTACAAACCTTCGCAATTTCTTGGCGTTCATTCTCGGCGCGGAAAGTGGCATGTCCGAATCAACATTGAGGGAAAACGATTGCATAGAGGTCCTTTTGAAACAGAAGAAGAGGCCGCCCGAAAATATGACGAGATGGCAGTCTTGGCAGGAAAGCCCACAAACTTCTGTGATGGAGCATTAGAATGTATAGCAGAAAGAACGTCTGGAGATTCAAAGCAACCCCGAATTTTGGCCAAATTAAATTCGAAGCTTCAGGTTTCGCCGACGCAGTCAAGACGCCGAGGGCCTGACATACTCTCGCGCAGTGATCAGTCAACTTTACCTCAGCATGAAGATGTAGCAAGATGCGATATAGATAGTTCAATCGAAGGAGAGTGCGCAGAAGGCCCTCCTTTGAGAGAGGCACCACTGGAGGATAACAAAAATTTGTCGAACCCGTCACTTCATTTTTCCTCGTCGGGTGGTTCTAGCGTTAAGCTCCCTATGCAAGCTTTGCCTGCGTCAAATACGACGACATACAAAGCAGTTGTGACGAAGAAGTCTTCGCCAAAATGCAGCAGTAAATTTGTGCGATTCTCTTGTAAAGCAGTCAATGATTCAGAATGTGCTGTTGTGTCGGCAAAGAAGAAGTGTGTTGATGATGATACTGAATCGATGCACGATAGAACTTTCCCTTTGCCGGAGAGTGTATGCAGTCGTGATGAAGTGTCAAAGAAGAGTACAGACCTACCTACGAATACGGAGCTTTTTCTACCCAAACATGACAGCACAGTCGACGTCGACGTCGACCACAGCACTGAATCTCAAGTCAATTTGAATTGCGAACAGCCATCATCTTGTAGAGAAAATGATCTTTGTATTCCAGCTGCAACTGAGCAGCCAGGGCAATCGAAGCGGAAGAGGTCAAAGCCACCGCCTCAACTACGTTTATCACCCACAGAGCCTCAAACTATACACCAAGTTGAAGTTTCTTCTCGTTTTTGTAGCGCCAATAGCAACGAAGCTCTTTCTTCAAGGTATGCAGAACTCAAGCGCAACGCTGCAGTCCAGACAGGGGAAGAGGCTCCTCATTTGTGGGTACAATGCGATGTCTGCGAGAAATGGCGATTGATTTCCGTACCTGCAAATTTCAACGCAGATGAGAAATGGGTTTGCAGCATGAATTCTTCTGATCCTCTTCAGAATTATTGTGAGGCGCCCGAGATATCTTGGAAAACTTCCGTGCAAAGTGGAGAGACAGGTATGTAATTTGAATCATTAAAATAGATAAACATAAAATTTGACCTTCAATCTATGCGTGCTTTAATTTCTTATTTATTCACGCAGTGCAAAAACGACCCCGAGTACGTGGCCAACTTTACAAATCATTGCGCGCTCTGGTAAATGGCAAATTTACTTATATAAGTACCTTTATGTTTTTTATATCATTATGAGTAATTTTGACTCAAGACACATTTCTTTTTCTGTATAGTCTTGCGGGAAATTTCGGGTTGACAGTGATGAGCAAAAGCTTCTTCGGCAACGAATAAGTTTCGCTGAGATTGATCTCACGAGCAAATCTTCAAGAAAGCAGCCTCGTTGGCTACGGTAACAGCAGAAGTTTTTACTTGCTACAGTAGCTTCAAACGTCATATTAATTTATACAAATCAAGTGATGAAGAACTTATGTTTTTTTAGGTATGAACGTTACAGGAAAGCACATCATATCGGGGAAGTATTCCGACTCGGAGGCTCTGGTAAAGATTTGATAGAAGACCTTAAAGAAGATCGTGCCGTGCTTGTCGATTCCTCTCGAGAATGTCTCGAATTGCATCAAGAGGGAGGTAGCAATATTCATGGAGGCGGCAGCTGCAGTGGTAGTAGTCAAGGCATGGTCGTCATTTCAGAAGGTGTGGTAAATTATAGCAGTTTTGTGGATATCAATGCAAGTTATACAATGACTACTGATATAAATACGAAAGGTTCACTTTCGAGGGTCGCCGACGTGCACGCGAGCTCTGCAGAAGTATTGGCCCGGACCCATAGGATTTCAGAAGCTCTTAGCCGCTTTCAAAATTTGGATCCGAACGTATGGTTTCTTCGGACTGAAATTCGACCAGAAGTTCAGCGACTTTACTGTGAGGCGAATGAGGGCAAACCTGGCGCAGCTCCATTTTCTTTATCGGCGCGAGGTAAAGAAAAGCTCGCTCAGGGCACGAAAGAGATTTTACGAGACTGGGACAAGTACTTGCGTTCGAATCATCCTGGTTTTTCATCGTATGGCGCAACAGTAGGAGAGCACGACGGCGCAGAGCAAGAGAAGCACACTCGCGTAGTTGGACCATCGGAAGCGCATTGGAATTCTTTCCACGAGCGATATGGCTGGTTTAAAGACGTGCTTGCAGAAGTAGAGGATTTTGTACGAAGCGAAGTAATGGCAAATTACTCCGCAGCGGGCGAAGAACGAAGCGCACAGAGGCAAGCGAAACAAGCTGAGCGAAATGAAAAACGGCGCTTGCGTCGACAACCTGCACCGTCCCAGAATGAAGAATCACTGACTGCATCGAGTCCATTAAAGCAAACCCCTAAGCGAGGTGAACTAGTAGAGTCAATATCAAAGGAGTGCATCGTCAATCATAACGACTGTGAACATGATAGCTATGCCAATGATGATGCAGCAGAGATTGCGGCTGAGCTAGAAGCTGATCGTCTTTTTGATATGGAAGCCGTGGAGGAATTTATGCTGCCGTGTGAACTGCACGACATGCACATTTTGCGACAAGTGTCATCATCAACTGAAGGTGGCGGCGCAGTCTTTGACGATCATCAAGATCGGCACGCTGAAATACACAATGGAAAAACGCTCCGTTGGACTGTCACCTTGCTAGTGCATTCAACAGGCCCACCCACGGGCTTTTTTATGTGGAATAGTCGGACGCGATCCAGTGGCGACACCAGCAGTATTGGTTCTGTCTGTGGGGTGCTTCCGTACGAAGCAGCCGGTCATGGCGTGCTGTTTCCCTCCATGGCCTGGCACCGCTCTGTCCTGGCGGCACGATCGCATTGGCCTTTTGAGGCTATGAAATTTTCATTTTTCTTTGCTGCGCCCACGGATCGTGCCCGTCGATATCATCGCGCAAGTCTTTCTCGCAATTCTATTGTAGATAGAAACAGAGATAGAAACAGAACCAAAAAGGGGCCTCAGAAGTGAGACCATTCGCTTCTTATCTAGTGGCCCCTCAATTTTCTATTTTCATCGAAACGCTCCTTAGGTTTAGGTTTCTTTACTTAATTCTAATTAGGCCCCCCTGTATCTATTTGTAATAAATACATCGAGCCGATGTCTAGTTGGGGTCGGTGTTTGGATTCGACTCATTAGAAATTTGCCTCGCGATTTCGAACTCGGGACGTGACTCAACCAAGATTGAGGACGAAAGCCAGCACTCTCTATTTGCCCATTTATTAAGAATTAGAGCAATGAGCAACGAGCAACGGGTTCTGGCTGGCATGGGAGACTTTTCAGTAGCCCCCTTCTCTACGGGTGGCGGGTGGGAACTCGGAACTGTCCATTTGTGCAATACTTTCGCTTTCACTTTCAGGGCGCCGAGCCACTTCGGACAGCTACCATCTCCACCATGCCTTCCATATAGCTACTAGGGCATGCGTGCCTAATTAGCGTCTTAGTATCTAGTTTCTGGTCAATCGGGGCCTCTGCCAACGAAAACCTGCCTGATAGCCCTACATTTTCGATTCTTTGGGGCATGTGTAACAAAAAAACGTCAAGCGACATTGCACCTGACTTTAATCTGATAGCCATTATGTCCGACCCTTCGGAATCCATTGCCGAACACCCCCGAGCTCCCAATGGACACGGCAAAGAGGCTGCTTACGATAAATATATGCACAACGACCTCATGGATGAATTGTACAAGGCTAATGTCTTGCCTACTTCCGACACGTCTCGCTCTCTCATTATGGCACTGGATTTCAACGAATTTTGCGAAATGTTCAAGTAATTGGGTTAATGGTCCGTTACTCGCTTTCTTCTCATGAAAACGCTGGCAAGCGCATTTTAGTTGTGACGGCTTTATTTGGCGCCCTGCAGTAGAACAGCTGAACTTTTTTATTGTTTTGTATTTCTCTGAGAAATTTAAGGGCGTGAATAATATAAGGCTCGTATTTCAAAACTTTGCTTTGTTTTAAGATATATCCAAGCAGGTTCGAAGTTTCCATAACAATTGTGATCCCTGTATGTGCCCTGCGAATAGGCCATATGTGAAACCCCTATTTTACCCAATCCTCTCGAGAATGTCTCGTGAGACGATTCCTGTACAATTTTTTACGCAAAATGGTGCTAGCATCGTCTGCGCACTTAAGCCCGATAACACAGCCGCCGTGGACGCTGTCTTTACGAAAACTTAGGGGTCTTTTTCTTATAGTTATTTAAAGCTCGAACCGTGCCCAATTTTATACTAGACAGTCTCTGAGACCCATGCCAATTGTCTGAAGTCTCGACCACCCGACGCGGCTTCATTTACCTCCCTCGAG
>Ga0307979_1002053_pt1 | contig 14096 bp, 7 predicted proteins | sample OrgLakmetage1058_FD_201833 | JGI IMG/M metagenome (GOLD analysis project Ga0307979, IMG submission 201833) | Saline water microbial communities from Organic Lake, Antarctica - #1058 | ecosystem: Environmental > Aquatic > Non-marine Saline and Alkaline > Saline | place: Antarctica: Organic Lake...
TGTAAAATATTCGACGATGGCGGAGATTCTAAAAGATTCGGCCGCCTAGAATATCCTCTGGACCGCTGCAATAAAGTTGTGCGTGAAGGCCTCTAATCACAGGCGCACTTGTGTTATCAGCCGTAGATCCGAAGGAAGATGCCGAAGATGCACAAACTACTGTACCTGTGCACAATGCACAATGCAACTTTCCCATTGTGATGTCTTGACGTCTTGACCTTTGAATAAATGGTAGACCTGCGCCTAACCTGGCAAATTTCTGCCGTAGTGGCAATCATTCTTGGTGTCATCTGCTTTATGTTCGCCTATCTTGAACGACCGTACTCGAATATGCCGGACGTACATAAGCAAAGACAAATTCTAGCTTGCTCGGCTCTCTGTTTGCAGGCATCCTCATGTTTTCTTGAATCAGTTTATTTCTACATGAAGAGCTTTAAAGATGCAACGTTCGATCTTACAGTCAGCACCGGATTCGTGGGTCGTTTGGCTATATGCCTTACGTACGCGTCAGTTATGGTCGTGTCGTGGCAATGGGCGTTGTTGTGCGGCCGCATCTTCGGGTGGAGGCACAAGTCCAGACCTGGACACGCCCTGATAATCATTTTTACGATATTTGTTGGCTTTTACATGGGCACATCGTATGATACGTACTCTGGGAAAGCTTCAGAGGCACTCTACAATTTTATTAATGCGTTCGTTTCAGGTAAGCATTGATGCTCATCACTCATCTCCTTCTCCTTCAATGAATTGCTTTTACTGATCTTGCCCCTCTGCTCTCAAAGTCATCTTCAACGTCTCTCAATAACGCTTTGAAACCTCTTGCACTTTTCTGCTACAGCATTCTATGTCTTATCAGCATTTTGCCTGCTATACTTCGCCCGTAAAATTTGCAACACCATTGAAGCGTGGTACTCTGTCGGGATATCCTCATCGTCGAATTATCGGGCAAAAGGAACAGCCAGGTCAAATTTAACAAGAGAGGGTCAGGTTGCGCTGGGTCACTCGCGGCGCCTATATTGGGCTGCGTTAGTACTCTGGGCAACTTGCCTCTTGCGCGCTGGGTGCTGGTCTGCACAGACTTTTGATGAGGCATTGTACAACGACAATGCATCGCCTTGGTACTATCCGTTATGCTTTTATCAGTTTCCAGAGCTCAGCTTTACGGTCACCATCATGACTCTTGTAGGCAATGCTGACCGTCGAGCTCATGCGTTTGGAAATTGGTGCTATGTTGAGGTCACATTGGCTCTGTGCAGTCAAAGCAGCACTCCAGAGGCTCGAGCCGCGGACCGTGCGTCAGTGGTGTCGCCTATGTCGAACCATTTTCGGCTATCCGTGGTCCACGAAGACATCGACGCTGAGAGCGATGGCCACATGGAACATCACACGAGCGAAATAAACATGGCAGATATATATATCGCGGACTGCTGATCAGGTGTAGGAGATGAGAATGTCCTCTTTCCTCTTTACCTTCGCCTCTGCTGCCACTGAATATAACACTATCTCAGATTGTATTTCTCTAATCTTCGAACATTTCTGAATAGGAATAATAATATCATAGCAACCCCGTAGATACAGGCCACACTGTTCGAGGTTCCTGATCGTGCCGATTTGGTTTGCTACGTCGGGAGTTCCGAGTTCGATACTTGATACTTTTGATACAGATACAAGATACAAATACGAGCTGATACTTGATACAAGAGAAACTAGCCTAGCATGGGGGGGGGTCCCTTATTTATGAATTAAAGAAGCTTAGCTAGGGAAATACCTGCGTGTATCTATTCACTATTCGATTGGAGAGTGGAAGGCCCGCCTTTTTGTGTCGATTTTTATTACCCCAACCACCATGGCGATGACGCCAGTATAAAGCATAACTGGGGATGGCGCAGGGGGGGGGGAGTCCAAAATAGCATTTAGCACTTAGGAAAGGAGAAGGCGCAAGCAACAACACGTGGATTAACTCCAGCGTGAGTGCAGGTCTTAAGAAGAATTATAGCATAGAAATAGTGACGTCAGTCCACGATGAACCCCTCGAGGTCCGCGTACGCGTCGCGGCCGTCTTCGTCCTCGAGCCACGAGTCAATGACGCGGTTGCGGCTGCGCAGACGCGACGCACGGCCCCGCTTGCGACCCAATGAGCCTGCAGCCAAAGGATTAGTCCACGTTGCAGAAGCAGCGCCTTTCTCACCGCCTGAAGCACTATTTTTACTGCTTGAGCCTGCGAAATCGCCACCATTCGCAAGAGCAAAGGAAGTCAACGCTGCTTTCAACCGAGTGTCGAGCCATAGGAGAGTCGCGATTTCACCAGAAACTTCACTGCTGCTGTTGCCGCTGCTGCTGCGATCGATGTGATCATCGTCCAAGTCGTCTTCCCACGCTGGCATTGAATTATTGTCGCGTGCAGAACGAGAGACCAGAGTCGCCCGGAGATTGTGAAGGTCGTAGATCAACAGCTCACCGTCCATCAGAACTTCGGTAGCGCGCCGCGCTATTGCCCCACTATTGTCGCCGTTCCCACTGCTGCCGTCTCGCAACCCTGTCAGCCATGGTGCCCAAAATCGCACCTCTGACGATGCTCTAGGTGACTGCTCTTGCTGGGGGTCTTCTTCAACACTTGTCTGCTGCTCGCCATCGCTCGTGGCAAAGTTGCGTTGGCGCTTTATGAGGTTGCTGTCCCCTTTCTTAGGAGGGCGCTTCTTGAGAATACGGCCCACTTGATGGCCATTTGCTTCGACACTCGAGTCGTCACTTTCGCTGCTGCTGTCACTTTCAAGTCCGCTTTGAGAACCCACTCCAGTGCGCTTTTCAATGCTTTCAGCTGCAGAACTGTTGCCGTTGCCGCTATCGTTTGCGCCCGTCGTCGAAATTGAGCCCTCAGGAAGGGCCACCAAGAGCGCCATGCTTTCTGCCGAGGGATAATTCAACGCTACGCCAACACTACTGCCGTTGCCACAAGCGTGATCACCACCATCACCACTACCACCGTGGTAACTGATGCTGCTTCGCTGAAGACGCCCAGCCACGGCCCGAGCAGCAGCGGTGAGGCGCGCTACACAGCCAACGAGTCGAGCTTTCAGAACAAGAGGCAGCAGCGCTGCGAGCGGATCAAACTCATGATTGGACGACACATCAGTGGAAGTCTTTCTGCCTGTGCTATCCGCCAATTTTACTGAGGCCTGCTCTTGTGAGGTGCATGAAATGAGGCACTTAAGCGGTTTCAAAATGTTCTGCCAAGCTTCGATTAATACGAGGCCTGCTGCTGCGCCATCAGCCACCGTTGAGGATGAGTTAGGGCCAGACGTTTGCCGCGACGATGCTGGCGTCGAGCGACCAGGTGTGGCAAAAGCCGCGAAAACGCTTTCGGTGTGGGCGAGGCAAACGGCAATCACAGCCGTCCACACAGCTGGAGTTGGCAGCACGAGCGGCATCTGCACTCCATCATTGTTAGCTTTTGCTGCATCGCCTTCCACTTGCACGTTTTGCGAAAAAGCTTCCGTTGCCTCTGCTGCCACAACGACCTCCATTTCAGGACTTGGCCTGCTAGCATCATCACTAGGATTAGGCTTTAAGCCGACAGATTGAGCACCAGCTGACGCCGCCGCCACAGCAGCTGCTACCGCAGCATCAGCGTCAACGCGTGGCACGAGCTCCAGTGCTGCCGTTGGCCACTGGCTGCGTGAGCAATTGATACGAGAGCAAAAGATCTCCCACGCGCTGTTTCGACCGCGCACAAGGTCCTCGTCACTGAAGGCACTGCGCTGATGAAGTAGAGCATTGCTATTGGCTACGGAACCAGAAGTGTTGCCATCTTGGTCATCTTGTTCATCATCGTCGCTGCTGCTGTCACTTGATGCATTGCCTCTGCTGCGGTGGCGACGGCGTTGCGCTTTAGCATTGAGGCCAGAATCACTGCCATTGCTACCACCTTGTTTTCGTGCGTGTTCAAGGGCGAGCAAGACGCCATTGGCTCGTGCAGCTGCTTGCTCTCTGGCTAGCCGTGCTTTAGCTGCTGCGCTGCCGCCAATATACGAGAAGTCATTGTCTTCAATCCCACCATCACCATCGTGTTCACCGCTAGCCTTGTCTTCACCGTCGCTATTTATTCGGCTCTTATCTTGATTGGATTCATTGGCCGCAGCTATTGCGCGTGCTTTTACAGCAGTCAAATCTGACGCGAGCACCCACTCTTCTGCACTGGCAGCCCATGATCGTGCGTCTGCTGCTATCGGAGGACTCTGCTTGCTTTTCGGTGCGTCGGAGGAGGCAGCCCAACGTGCGAGGCGTCGGACGCAGGCATTTAAGAGAGCGGAAAGCAGAGGAGCAGGTGGGGCAAGGGTTGCCTTTCCAAGAGTAAGACCGGTGTTGTTGTCAGATGCGGGGCTTGCTTTCAAGCTGCTACTGCTGCTCGCAATGCCAGCACTTTGGCTGCTACCAGCCCTTTCAATTGAAGTAGCGGGGATTGCAGGTGGCGCAGCGAGATGGAGCGCTAAACTCACGAGTCGCCTCACCACCGAGGTATGGGTGACGTCAGCACGACAAAGCGGCGCTACGAGCGCCAGAGAAGCAGTGTGACGCCAATTTCCTTGGAAGGGCATATCTGATTGAGCACTAATAGGAGCTGTAGTAGCAGCAGCCGTTGTGGTTGCCGCGGAAGTTCCTCCCGTGGTTGATGCTGTAATTGATGCTGTGGTGCTAGCTGCTGTTGTGATCGACGTGTTGGATGCAGGCTCATTGGTGGACCATGGCAAACAAGCTGCGCGAAATTGGCAGACATCCTCGAAGGTAGCTGCAGCGTCTGCGAAAGACTGAATGGAAGTCGCATACGCGTGAGCATTGCGCAAGGGCAAGCCTCGGCCTTCCAAGCAAGCACTCAGCCTTTCTGCGATACAACTGCTCAAGCTACCCAGTGAAGCGGCCAGGTAGGATGGGTGTGGGAATGGAGGCTCGAAGTGTGGCGGGGAAGAGCGAAAAGGTGATTCTGTCGACGGTGGTGTAGGTAGCGAAGAACTTGAGGACGACGAAGAAGAAGAAGACGAAGACGATGAGGATGACGACGATGATGACAATGACGACGACGACGACATCGAAGATGATCCGGCGAGGGGCGACACGAGCTCCGGAGCTAAGCGCTTCTTCGGTTTCTTTGACTTTCCACGAGTTGATGCGTCAGTGCCAATTGCCACTTCTGCAGCTCCTGCTGCTGCTGCTGCCCCCGGATCTACTTCTGCTGCTGCTCCTGCATTAGTTTCTGTGGCAGAATTCGCCGAAGGTCCAAATCCTCGTGCTCCATGCACTGACCAGGCTTGAGCAAGCGCACTTAGTCCTGGTAAAGCCGACGGCAGAACAGAGGCGGCTGAGCTTCTCGCCCCTCGGGCTTTGTTGTTAAAACCAGAAGCGCTTATGCTGCTGTTGCTGCTGCCATCGCTAGTCGTAGTACCATTCATAGCCGCACATGTCGGGACAGCCGCCAGTGCTTCCAGAAGTTTGGCTTCAAGGTTCCATGCGGCGTCTTCAGCGTCAATGGGACCAGCCCAGGTACTCCACCTCCTAGTGGGCACAAGTGGGGTGCCGCTGCCACTGCTGTTGCCGCGGCCTCCGTTGCTGCTCCTCCTGTCGTTCGCCGTAGAAGCTGTTGGAGACGCTAGACTACCACTAGGCGCTGCACCTGCTGCTGCACTAACACCAGGCCATGGGTTTGTGGTCTCTAAGTGAAGGCGCCAACGTCCGGGCGCATTCGCAAACCATTGCGCTGACAGACCCCACGTTTCATCCTCCCTACCATGTATTGGTCCTGCTGCTGCCGCTGTTGTCGCTGTTGCCCTTGAATACTGTGGTCTCTCTTCGCCAACTTTATTTGCTGTTTTTTCATTCATCTCAGTGTTCGCTGGCGCATCAATTGGAGAAGGTGCCTGGTGATGCGAGAGGTGAAGCCAAACGCGCAAGAGCAGTGGAAGCACATCAGCAGCACATGGAGTCAGGCTGCCAGCGCTGCCGGTGGTTTCCTTTGATTTGCTAAACGACGCATTGCCACCAGCACTGACGCTGTCAAAATTATTGCTCGTGGCCGTTGCGTACTCAGCAGGTGGATTGCTACTGCCCCAAGCTTCAGCTTGAGTCACTTCATCCATAGGCAACAACACGGCATTGGCAGCAGCCTTGGCCAGCAGTAGCACCTCCCATTGTCCCAGCCAGTCCTTGCTGATTCCTATACCCCTATTGCTATGGCAGGCGTCAGTGCTGTGACCAACATTACCGCCAGGCGCAGCACCACCACCAGCAGTTCGCGTAGCAGATGCATCTTCATCAAGTGCCGTCACGAGAGCGCGCAAAAGCCCTCGGCCAGCTGCTCGACTCAAGGCCAAAGGAGGTAGTGCCAATAGAGAAGCTCCTCCAGAATTAGTCTCCTGGCTGCTCCCAGTAGCAGCAGTACGATCATTACCACTTTGAGTGCCGTTGCTGACAGCGCCGGCAGCAGCAGCAGCGGTTCCCGTACGCTGTGTCGCAGCACCCGCACCCGCAGCAGCTGCAGCTTTAGCGATCTCGTCAGCTTCTTTGCTCAAGGCAGTAGAATGCAGTTCAGTCGCCGCAGCGTGAACCCGCAACAACTCCCGAGCCGACAAGAGAACTGAACTTCCAGAAACAGCTGTAGCACTACGAAGAGCAGCACTTGTTGTTGTAGCTTCATTCACATTGGCAGTGCCAGATGCGATCTCAAGAGGTGGCCTAGCTGCATCAGTAGTGGAAAGAAGGACATCAAGCAAAGCAGCAGAATTTGACGCCACGAGTGCAAGCCGAGAAGAGTCAGGAGGGCGTGTACTGCACTCTGGCAGAACACCCGAAGCATGCAGAGGTGTACCTGCATCTACTGCTGCTGCACTGATGCTTCCTCCCATCGAATATTGACTGCTCTCAGCAGAGCGGTTGTTTTGGCTCATATCAAACTCGCCTGATCTTTGCATAGTAGAATTTGCCCATACTTCATGGCGAAGCCATTCTAGGTCGCTCATGCCTGCAACTTTGGCTGCTTTTCGACTGCCGCTGCTGTAAGAGTTATCATTGCTATTGAGACCAGGTTGACCAGAAACACCACTGCCATTCAACCCTCCTCCGTTGATGTCGTCATTATCAGTCACATCTTCGTCAGAATCTGACGCAAGATCGTCTTTGAACTGGCTTCTACCGTTGCCATCACCGCTGCTACTGTAATTGCTGTATATATTATCCTTCAAACTATCGCTTGCAGAGTCTTTTCCTGCGCTGTTACCGTGCGTTGAGGAGACATTCGCCGGTGAGCCATTTGCGAGCCAGCGAAGTGCTGCACCTGTTGTGACGGTCTCAACACTGCCAGCCCACCATCCAGTCTTACTGCTGCAGGAGCCATTTAAGCTTTCTTCGTCGTCGTCGTCTTCATCCACATTCCTTTCGACCATTCCAACAAATCCATTATGGCCTTGCGATGCCGCTGCATCCTTTGAAGCTTCTTGCGAGAGTAATTGCAGTGGCGCAGATGCCTGCTGGTCACCTGCATTAGATATGAGTTGCTGAAGCACATCAAGGGCCTCGACTGGTTGTTCTCGAGCTGCCAGGCGCCAGCAAGCTTGAAGCAGCAAAGCCCATTCGCCGCCATCGCGCAAAGCAAAGCGTGCCACACTGGCACTTTTCCTGCTACTACTCCTACTGCTAATATCACCATGGCTACCATTGCCAGAACCACTGCCAATTTCAGCAACAGGAGCAGAAAGCTGTTCAATGGCGCGCAGCGGTGCAAACGCCACTGCCACGGGGCCAACAGAATTGTTGCTGCTGCTGCTGCTGCTGCTGCTGGAGGGCAAATTGGAATGGCTGTATGTTTCAGGCACCAAATATGCGACGAGCCTTGACCGCAAGCTTTTCTGCAGATGGAGCGTTGCACGCGGAGTCAACAAGTCACTCATAAAATTACAACACCTGGGGCGCAGTATTGATCCTGTTCTGTTAGCACCATCACTGCTGCCGCAGCTGCTGCTGTACTGGCCACTGCTCGAAGTTCGCTGCTCGCCGTAGTCATCGAGCACAAGGAGATTGATGAGGTCTGCGCGCGCACCTGGCCCTAGGCTTAGCACAAAGGCACAAACGCGCAGGGCACCTCGTCGTTGTCGTCGCATTGCCGCGTCGGACGAAGGCCACCAACAAATGGCATCGTCACCGTCCGCTTCTTCGTCTGCAGCTCCAATTGCGCGATAATGTTCATCGAAAGGTTTACTCGGCGGTTGTTGTCGCCCGCGCAAGAGCAGGCGGAGCACGCGTAAAGCAAGGCGTCGCCCTTCGCCCGTGTGCGCAGCGCTGGTCTTGCGCGCGAGTGCAAGCAGCGGCACAGCAAGGGTCGGCACGTAGCGAAGTGGAGCCAAGCTCGCGACTACCGCAGCAGCGGAGGCTTCGGTAAGCAACGGCAGTTGAGGGACCAAACCATGGCCCAGCCGCCCAGCGAGGACACTCACGTTATTACCAGAGCCACCACTGTTATTGTCGCTGTATATGCCCTCAGCCCTGGTGCTCATCTCTACGGGCACGGCAGCCCCTGTGGCGCTACTTCTCCAGCTACCGTTGCTGTTGCACTCGTGACGCACCAAGGAAGACGCCATGCTCCGCAAAGCACGCGCGTGCCGCAACTGCCTCAACAAGCCCGCTCCAGGCGCAAGCGCACCGCCGCCGAGGGCATCTACCAGCCAAGCACGAGCTTCCGGGCACTCGAGAGCTACGCTGTTCAGCACCGCTCGTCCGGTTCCAGGGGTAGCCCATGCTACAGCAGCAGCTCGGCATGCACTCACAGTAGCAAGCATGCTATGGTCTTGGCTCTTCCGAATTTGCTCAGCTCCTGGAGCTGCAGTAGTTGCTGCTGCAGATGCCTGGGCGGGCGGCAGCCATAAGCTAGACACCAGCGCTAGTGCCCCAGACCCATTACTAAGACCACTTCCTGTTCGGCCACCAAGAGCAGCGACAGCCCCTAGCGGATCGTCAACTGCCCATGCAAGCGCGGCATCGGCTAATTGGCCAGCTACAGCAGCTTTGCGCGGACTGGTGACTCCGACGCCGCCGCCACCACCACTACTGCCACTGCTATTGCTGCTATTTCTACTATTGCCAGAATATTCAGTACCGTTCAACGTTAGCACCTGCCACACTACATTAGCTGCTCGAGCGATTAAAGTGTCACCTTCTTCTTGTTTTCTACAATGGCCATGCATATTTGGCGCGTTCAAAAGCGTTGCAAGGAGAAGTTGAAGCAAAGCTGGGCTGCCATCAAGTGCTGGCGGCAAGAGCGCAAGTACAGGCGCAGAGAGAGCATACGTTGATGACGACGAAGATGTTGAGGAGGTGGACGAAGAAGCGTCAAAGCTGAATTCTGAAGGGCTGGCAGCTCCCATCGTTTGGCGCTGAAGTGAAGCTAGGGCACCCGCGAGAGGAGCGGTGCCGCGCAGCAAGAGAAGCACAAGGGACACGTCAGCCCATGTCAAGAAGCTAGGAGGCGTAAGCTGAATCGGTAAGAGAGCTCTTGAGCCTTCCCGATGACCTCTGCCGTGAACGTTAGACCTGGGACCAATTGAGCTATCCAATGCAACCGTGTTGTTGCCAGACTCAGGAATACTCTTAGTCCTGGATGTGGCAGTGTAGGCGGCCATAGTCTTTGCAAGTGTTTCACGCACGTAACTCGCCAGGCCTAACGCTGCCGCGGGAACTGTGGGCAGGAGCTGCTCTAGGATCACTTCGAGTGTGCCACCACTGCTCGACGACACGCCATTAGCTTCTTGAGACCCAATCCAACTGTAATCCATATTGTTCCCACTGCTGAGGCTGCTGCTGAGCCCATAACCGTTACGTAAATCGCATTGCAACAGACCAGCGACAAGATTTAACCATGCGGCGGAAGCAACAGCACCGGTCGTGCCAGCAACCTCGTCACTGCCATTGCTGTAAATGTCTACCTTGCCACAGTCTCGGCCCGTACCTTCATCTATAGGCTCGGCAGGATTACCAGGACCTCTAGCAGCAGTATCCACGTCCATTACCGTGTCTTCGCCACCTTGACTATTGTCATTATCGTTATGGAAGTCAACTCGGGCAGCAGGTGAGGCTCGCGCATTGTTGGCCCGCACTGCTGCCAGCACGCAGAGGCGTGCGAGCGCAGGCACATCATTGCCACTTATGGCACCAAAACTACTGCTGCTGCCATTCCAAGTTGTGTTACAATTGCTTTCATGAGGCTTACTCATGCAGGTATGATTGTCCTCAGGAAGGACTTGAGCGTGGATGCGCTGTGCAAGTTTAAGCCAATGGCCAGCTCTCCACCGCACACCATCCTGACTCTCGCCGCTCCATTCACCACGTAATTTGATTGGTGGAGGTGGCACGACAGGCACAGTTGCTAGTTCTAGGGCACACGTGAGAAGAGCAGCAACTGGCGCGGGATGTGGCGCTGCGATGACGTCTCTTGCTATCCACACCCCCTCGTGAAACCAGTTAGACTCCTCGAGAGCGTCCTTGTCATTATTGTCATTATTGCCCTGATCACCCTCTGTTGTTGCAACTGAATCATTGCCATTTTCATCCTTTTGGAGAGAACTTCCACTTTTTGACATCTTTGCATCAGTTCTGATACCTCTACTTCCAATAATGGAGCGTTGTCGGGTACTAGTAGCAGTACGCAAGAGTGCGCGCTGCACTTCGACATGCAGAGGAGGCGCACCACGGCGATAGGACGGCAAATTCTCTGCCACGCTTACAATCACTGGTAAAAGCTCCAGAGCTGCCACTGCACCTGACGAGTTGAGGATGGAGGCAGTTGACGTGGTGAAGTATGGCTTAATATTGCCAATGTTGCTGCTATTAGCGCTGTTGCTACTGCTGTCACAACTGCTGTGATTGATGCTGCTGTTGCCTGCGATATTAGTTGTAGTTCCCTCATCCCCTTGAATTTCTTCAATAGCACCAGCACAAGGATCGATAGGGCCGTACAGGACTAGGAAAGCTAAGGCGCGAAGCTGTTTCGCAAACAATCGAAGCGCTGCTGTGGTTCCGAGATGGCCGCTGTGAGTGGCATCAGTTCCAGTTAAGGTGTTGTTGTTCTTGTTGTTGCTTCCCCACCCACGGCTGTCGGAACTGCCGGAGTTCTTGGTAGCAACCAAACGTGGGGCAGCATGCGGCACCCACTGACTTATAGCAGCCGAGAGCTCTGCCTGTAAGAGGGCAGCTGCACGATGGCCTTGCCCTACTTCCCCAGCTCGCAACAGCGCTATCGCTACAGCAGCTGTCTCGAAACGCAACCACTGCAAGTCAAAAAGCCAGCATGAAAGCAGATAGACAAACATGTGAATGAGTAGTAGAAAGTATTTGCTGAATATAGATTAAGTTGGTGTCATGTAGCGTAACATATGCTAGCCGAATATTTCTAAAGTAAGACACCACAGCTAGCTAGTTGATTTATTAGGAACTTACAAGCCCATGCTCATGAGTGCAAGCTTCTACCCAGGCTGCATCACAACGCGGTCGGTCTGCAACCATATCCTTGACGTGGCTAGCCAGAGCGTTTGCTCCTAGCGACCCTACTGGAGGTTTCCTGTAATTGGATGTTTAAAGGTAGCAAAGTGTAACGATATGGATAGAGCTAAGCAGTTTACATGTAGATGAACGAGAAGAATTAGCTTCACTATCAAAGCAGCGATCCAGGGTAAGTAACAGGGAGAAGCATAGCGCAGATTCACTCTAGATTAAGTACCAGGCTTGAGAGCCAGTAGGGTCGAGCTCTGGGCGCATCAGCAATTGAGCGAGCGCATGCGGAGGTGGATCTCCGCGTCGACAAGCCTCTTGAGGATCAACGAGTGGTAGCGAAGTAAACGCTTCCAAGAGGCCGTCAAGCACTGCCTGTGCAGATGGTCCCACGCTAGCGACATACTGTGGAAGCTGCTCCAGCGCCGACGACGACTCGCTCCTGTACTCCGTATTGCTAGCCGGTGGTAGTCCATCAGCTGTCAATACGAGAAGCTTCTTTGCAAGCGCGATGGTAGCATCCATCGGAAGTAAATCAACGCACCTAGCTAGATTCTAGCCATCCCAACTGAAGTATGAATGTATTGTTTGCCATTTTGTATGCTTCGAGATTTGAGATTTCTCGGCGAGATGATAATTTTTCACGTCGGCGAGATTTGTTTCTGGTGATGACGTGACCTTGCGTGACCAACAAAATTACCTCACCTCTCGCCTCTCGCTGGTATACTCCCCAGAACTCAAACACCCCTCCAACTCCAACCTGGGTTAGGAATTCCGCGTAAATCATTCCGCGTGATTTAGGCATGATTTACGCGGGAAGTAAATTTTCAACGATATCGAGGTGTTTCACGTTCGCATTAAGAAATCCCTCGGCGTAAATTTGGCGCGTGAATCGCGCGTGAATCGCACTTAAATCACGCGGAAAGGAAATTTATAGCCTCCACGCGTGAATTGCGCTTGGATGTGAAACGCAGCCTTGCCTCCCACCACACCGCCACATACCGTATAAAAATAAATCGCAAGGAACTACGTGTACAAATAGGAGTAAATTTCACTTCACGTACTAGTACTCAAATACGAAGGGACGAAAGGGGGCTCCTAGGATATATAGACGCGCCGGATGTAAAGCTTGGCCTATACTTCGAACAAACACAGGCACCAAAAATATTTGGAGAGCCTGCGCATATCTCAACAATCGGGCTAATCGAGCAAAAGGGCTTTCGGGTCTTCGTTGGGGATCGGCGGAAAGTCGCCCCGGAGTGCGTCTACTTGGTGCTGTGCAGCTACATTCACTAAGTCGTAGCGGTCCATGCTGAAATGCACACAACAGCAACGGCCAGTAAATGTGCATGAGTTCAATTGAAGTCAGAAGCCAATACATATAAGTGAGTGCCAACGCAATGTCGATGCAAAGAGATGCTATATCAAGCATGCGCAGTTGCTAGAAAAGCGAAGAAATCATGAATGCTAGTAATCAGTCTCGTAACGCCCAGTCGAATGGCCCTATAAACTAGGTCTTCCCGCCACCATATCTCATGCTTTCATTACCTGCTGAGCGCAATGCGAAGGTAATTCCAAATGTGCTCTGCTTTCGGGTTCAGTTCTAAAGCGTGCAAGTAGGCTCGGACTGCGGACCCATGCTGCCCCAGATTCGCATGGCTGATGCCCAAATTCAACCACCCTCGCGCGTACCTGCAATAATCGCGAAGCACGTAACAAGGATTTCGAGAATATTGTAGAATAGAAGAAATGCATCTGTTCGGAATCGATTTCCCAAATGGCTCATCATTTCATTTTGATTGTGTGCATTTGTTACCTCGGTTTTAGGGCCAAGGCTTGGTGGTACGCTGGCAGCGCCTCTGCTGAAGCCTGGCTGTTGGCCCGGGTGGCCCCCAGTTTGTTCCACATCGAATAGTCCGTAGGTTTCGCGTTTGCAGCCGCGGCGAACGCATCGGCGGCTGCATCGAAGTCACGGGTCACATTGTAGAGCACGCCGAGAACCTAAGTTGTTGATAATTTTCAAAACAAACGGGGGATAGAAATTAGGCGCTCAAAGATCAAAACACGGAATTGGGCTGAAGAAGATGGCAATTTTTTCATCAATCGCAAATCTTTCCAACATTTTCTCTTTTATGAACAGTTCCATCAATTTCTTCGCTCACCACTTGCACGTCAGGGTCTCGCCCCTCGCTGTGAGCCTCGGCCCGCTGCATGAGCTGCAAGACATCGTCCATCAAGCTTCCGTCGCTGTACTCGTCGGGCTCCACTTCTAGGCCATGGTATTTGGGGTTGTGCTCGACCCACGCCCGCAACGAGCCTAGGGCTTTGCTAGAATTGAGCTCGTTGACGTAGGACACCTAATACAGCGTTAGATAAAATGTTTAATCGAAACAAGCACATAACGTAAGAAGTGCTCGCACATCTCCTCCATTTCCGTTATTTTCATTCCTCACCCCTAGGTTCAGTAAAGCCTCTAGGTGGTACGGGTCTTCTGCGACCGCGCGCTCCAAGCAAGTGATGGCCAACGGATCTGCGTCATGCTCCGCGTGGCACTGCCCCAGAATGCGCCACAC
>Ga0307979_1002056_pt1 | contig 14088 bp, 17 predicted proteins | sample OrgLakmetage1058_FD_201833 | JGI IMG/M metagenome (GOLD analysis project Ga0307979, IMG submission 201833) | Saline water microbial communities from Organic Lake, Antarctica - #1058 | ecosystem: Environmental > Aquatic > Non-marine Saline and Alkaline > Saline | place: Antarctica: Organic Lake...
CTTCCGAGGCCCTCGTCGATTTCAAGCACTCGAAGCTTGTAAGAAGTGGTTCTCATGGCAGGAGTCGTGTCACGACGAGGCCAGAAATCCCCCGTCACCGTAATACACTTGCCTAATAGTTTTGACGGTGGAAATGGCAATTGGCGGACGAAATGGCGATCCATTTTGCCGCGCTATAGTTCGAGGTCCGAGGTATGCTTGGTATGATTGTGGCTCGGGCTTATTGCTTTATTGCTTTGCTGCAGTGAGGATCATTTGAAGCGATGAAGCTGACGCGACAAGAATTGTGACGTCGGCACACAAGATACATTCGCTTAAACAGCTTCCACGGCCAAGTACCGACGAATTCGGGGTGCGAAGTACCGAACACAATCTTTGGCCAAAACCCGACCAGACCGATGCTCAATCCAGTGTTCCTATTGGTCAGAACCGTGAAAAAACATTGAAAATGAAGGTACCCATTTTGTTCATTTCCGTGGAGCTGGTGCTCGCCATTGGCATCATCACCTTTATCAAAAACTTTGCAAGCAATCTATTGGTAACTCTCTTGAGCGATTCCCAGTTTTTTTTTTTTTTTCTTCTGCACCATGTAGGTTTAACTGATGACGGCTGCTTGATGGAACGACACGAGCCCGAATCGACGCTTTCGAAGGCGGCCGCAGGTATAACGAGGGATATTCATAAAAAGTCGGACAAGAAATTTTGCATGTGTGATCAATAACACGTTGTGTGATGATTGCCAATTTTTTTCTAAATTCCTCCCACGACTTGCAGATTGCAGATTGGGCAGCCCACGGTTTTTTTCGATATTGCGGATCCCGTACTGAACCCTTTCGAAGCGAGCGTGGGCACACATGAGAGCGCCCGCGGTCACTCAAGCGAGGCAAATGACCCCAACTGTTTTACTGAACTCACTGATGAAGATGGCCAATTTACCCGTGACTCTGGTCCTTACGCCGCTCCCGGTCTAAGCGAGGAGCGGGCCGACGAGCAACTGCCGTTGAGCCCGCCCCATAATGAGCGCGACGAGCGCGACACTGCCTCCCCCGCCCTGGGCACTGATATGGATGGCTTTGAAAGCGTTGATGGGTGTTGCGCTAGAGGGCAGGTAATACAATTCTGAATTCTCAGAATTTTACTAGCTAAGCTAGCTAGAGCCACGCTGAGCTACAGCTCAGATTGTATAGGGAAGTTAACATTGTTCCTGCGCAGTAGCGACTAGTCTACAAAAATACATTCGGTAGACTCGCTGAGAAGCTACTCTGTTCCTGTTGCAGCGCAGCTTCAATTTGCTTTAAAGCACTTTCAAGTACTGTATCATGCCCACCGAATCCCGCAAGAAACCAAAAGCCAAAGCTGCTGCCGAGGCAGCCCTCGAGGCAGCGATAACAGCAACTGTAGATAGAAGCTCGAGCCTAGGAGCCGCGCCCATCACGATGGAAGCGATTCTGGCCATGGGGTAGGTTAAGAATATACCTTAGGGGACTTAAGGCATGATAGAGATCCCAATGGCTTGCTGCCAGGGCTCATACATTCCTTGATGCCAACATGCATTGTTTTTGCACGATCAAAACTTTCCCATAGATTTGAACCGATGGGTGAAGAATTGGACGCGGATGGAGATGAGTTACGCGGAGTGGGCACCAGCAGCAGCACTAGCCTCCTCAAGTGAGTTGTGTACACGGATAGCACTCCCTGGCTCGACTCTTTGGTATCCGATAGCTATGCCATACCTTTTTGATCATGTCTATCTACGTCTTTCCTTGTTACTTTCCTCGCTTCTTCTGTGCTCTAGGTCTGTACTAGGCGACGATGGTGACGCACTCGCGCAAGAGCTTGACGCAGCTGTGGACGAAGACAATGCAACACGCGGAGCGGTGCGAACGGCTGCAGTAATTGCAGGCAAGCGAAAAGAAGCAGACCTGTCGGACGATGAGTCGGAATTGGAAGATAACAACGACGAAAGCGCCAGTGAGGAGGACGACAGTGATGATGAAGAGGATGCGGATGCTGCCTCTGGCCACGGCAAAGGTGCGAAAGGCCGCGGCAAAAAGTCTAGCAGCAGAGCAAAGCGATCAGTGCACTTCGAAGAATTCGCTCGCTCTGCTTCTGCAAGAAAAGGAGCCGCTAAAAAGAAGAAAGAAAAAGCAGCTGCAACGACATCAGCTACAAGGAAGGGGGGGGTGCAGCGCGCGCCTTCTTCGCTCTTTGCCCCCTCGGCTTCAGAAGTGGCGCTAGCTGTAGCACGCATCGGAACGCGAGGCCGAAGCTCTAGCAACCAACAAGGCGCAACCGGTGCGCAGTCGCGCCGCCGCAAGAAGGTAATTTTTAAAACTGAAATTATAGAAATCTTACGTCTACCTTTCTTTGCTAACAACAAATGCCCTCGATTTTGTCAGGCCTCTTTGCCAACATTGTAATTTTGATGAACTTGTGTTGTTGCATGTGCGCTATCTGTACTTTTGACACCATACAACAAACCACCTACTCAACAAAGGGGCCCAAGCGCAAGACCGGCAAGACCGCAGGCTGCTTGCTGCCTGAAGACATTGGCACTATGTTAGGGCAAGCCCACCGGTTCTTCCTGGAAGGCCGTTACGCCGACGCGCTACCTCTGCTGTCGGAAGTGGTGCGGCTAGCTCCGGGTCACCCCGATGCGTACACCACCCTCGGTATGACTTTTGAAGCACAAGCCAACGACGTGAGCCTTGCGGCACGTCACCATCGTCGCCACCGTCAACATGATGCCACTGCTGCCACGAGCACTACAGCCACGACAGCTATTGCTTCAGCTGCGACTACTGCTTATCAAGGTATCACCTCAGCGACTGCAACGAATGCAGCGACAATGACGACAGCAGTTTCGAGAGCTAGCGCAGCTGGGTTTCGAGCCCAAGCGCTGCAAATGTTCGTAGTGGCCGCTGAACTCGACCGCAAAAATAAGGTACCGTTATATGTATTTTTCAAGTTTATTTTTCTTCAACTTTTTGGCTGGCTTCCACGATCTCACTTGTAAATGCAATTCCTAATTGTCTCAACCGCACTTTTGCATGCGCACTCCGTCTCTCATTTTGCACGTACATGAATGTTACATCATCGTTGCTTCACAGGAAGCCTGGCGGCATGTGGCTGAGCTCAGTTCTCGCATGATTGAGCGTGGCGATTACACAGGGCCTGGTGGCGTAGAAGTCAACGTTGGTGCTGGCTCTACTGCTGCTGCTGTTACTGGTGGTGGTGCTCTTACTGGTGCAGCTGCTGCTGCTAGTGCTGGTGGTGCAACGACTGCTTCGTCTGAACTTGACAGCAGCGAGTTGATAAATGTAGCTTCAGACGCTGCATCGAGTGCGGGCCTCGTATTGGGCATCGTGGATTTGAGAGCTACTGCAGAGCGGGCGTGGCGACGACTCAGTGTTCTCGACCCTAGTAACCTGGAGGTTGATGTTTTGCCCTTACTTGTACTTGATTTGTTACTTTCACCTGGGAGTGTGTACATGACATAGCGACAGGGGCGTTTATGTGTGCACCACATCTTGCATATTCACTGATCATCTGTCTTAGTACCTATTGTTGAATATTTTGTTGGGTTAGAAGTCCAGGTTTAAGTGATATGTCAAAGCTTGAAGTGAACAGCTCAATCTAGAGTGTCCCTAATTTCTCACATGTTCCGTTCCAACTAAACAGGTAGCAGGTGAGCATGCAGCCGTGCTGGCACAGCAGGGTAATCACAGATTGGCTACTGCAACATATGAACGCATCCTGCGGTTAGCACAAGAGCAGCAGTCGGAGGTACAGCAGAAGGGAAACGAAGAGGATGAAGAAGAAAAAGAAGAGCATCAAGGACTGGAATCTACTTCTACGAAAAGTCATCAAGTGAATTTCGTTTGCCTCGATCACTGGTTTGGGTACGCTGCAAGCTCCTGGGCCATGGTAGACGCTCGAGCTGCCCTAGATGTGGTCCCCAACTGGTCGTTTGATGATCGCCATCGAAGTTCTTCTGCTGCTGCTTCTGAAGGAGAAAGAGGAGGGGTGGCAGCTGCCGCGGTAGGGTCTCTGAGTTGTGGGGGCGATGTCGGCAGCTACACGTCTGTCATGACCTACCAAGAAAAGGTGCAGCTTGCCGACAATATCAAATCATAGTATAGGCCTCTCTTGAGTCCCTCGCGTTCAATGTTGTGTAATTATCTTCTACTTCTTCTATGATTTCTCGTGAATTGTGTTCTTGCAATAGGCCTCTCGGCTGGCAGCGGCAGAAAAATCATTGGAAACTATAGTGCGCCATTGTTTAGGCATTGCGCCGCCTCCAATAAACTCTGATGAACGTGAAGATGAGGGCTTTGATAGCACCAATATGGATCAGAATGCGCTGGATAGACAAGAAGGCTCTTTTCAAGCAACTAGCGTAGGTGATGAAGGTGCTATGGATTCTGCAGCTTCATTACCAAGCAAATCCATTGAACGTGACGCGTGGACATTATTGTCAGCTGAGGAGTGCCCCGAATCTCCCCTTTTGGCTGCGCTGGCTACGCATGGCAATACTGGTAATGCTGCTGCCAGCACCGGAATGCGCCGGACATTGCAGCTTACGATGCATGGTGAAACCGTATCTTCGCCCTTAGTAGCGCTTCAGTTAGGAATGCGTGCATGCAGCTTGCTCTTGTCCCGCGTGTACATGCACGAGAGCCGACAAGCCATGCGCCGGTGTTTGCAGCTCTATGCGGTCTTGACCAAGCGCTTACAGGGGCTGAACTCTGTGAGAAAGGTCCTGGTAAGAGGCTCAAGTGAAATTACTCCAGAACATGACTCGCGTGGGAAAGCATCATCTTCGTCAGGTACACGGATGGAAGCGCGTAATGGAAAGAAAGCCAGCCAGTGTGATCGAACCAGCCAAGGAAGAGTTCATGAGCACAGCAGTAATCAAACGACTACTAAAGATGGTAGCTCTGAAATGAGCTTAGTTCGCATGGGCGACAGCGGAGCCCGAGAATCTGTGGCGGAGCTTGAGGAGTCAATGATTGGGTTTGCGTCAGAAGAAAGCAGCGACACAGCAAGCGACGATGGTGAGAGCGGCTGTGAAGACAATGATAAGATGGCGGAAGATGGAGAGGGACTACTTGAAGTTGAAGGTGGCATTGGTCGCAGTGGCGTAGGAACAGGGAAACGTATGAGGATGGACGGAAGCAACGATGAGTTCAGTGGAGATGATGACAGCGATGAGGGTGAAATATTTGGTCAAGGTGCTGCAAGGGGCAGTGGAAGCAGAAGACATTCATTCTTGGCAACTGGCAGCGAAGCAGAGTGGACCGAAGTATTAAAGGTGAGCAATGGATTATAGACTTCAAATGAGCGCTAATAAGCAAAAGAAGACTTTGTTTACGTGTGTCACTTCGCTTTCACCTTACATTAACACTTCTGCATTCCTGCCTGTTCCCTGGTAATACTTAGTTGCCGTCGGATGTAGTAGCGTCTGTGGGATGCTGCCACGCAGGGCTCGGGAATTTCACCGCTGCCAAAGCCTGTCTTGCTCCTTTGCTGCAACAAGATCCTTCCAATCCGATTGTGTCTGCGGCGCTGGCGAGGTGGGTTAGAGAAAACGACATTTTTTTAAAGAGAATAGCGGGGATTGAGAAAAGGTAATCCTTTTCTATTCTTGGTTTGCGTTCGAAATGATATGAGAGTATTGTTTTTTCGAGGTATCCACTACGCGAGGAGACGTTAATTTCGTGAGTCATTTCTATGACGCTATTTTGGGGGGTTCCCTCCCTCTTATTCTCTTTGCTACAGGGTGTCGGATACTTTCGTGGAGTTGGCCGCCTTGGCACCGGCTCGGTACCCCCTAGCTACCACTACTAGCGCTGCCACTGCCAACGAGGAAGCAGCGGCCGCTGCTGCAAAAGCAGTAGCTCAGACGACTAGGGCAGCGTCATCATTATCACAAGGTGAGGCACAGAGTTCGTCGTCGTCGTCAGAGGTGTTAGCAGCCGTTGCCACTTCCCTAGCGATGCGCACTAACCCGAATGCTTTGGAGCTGGTTGTGCTGGCAGCTATGGTATGGCGACGGAAACTCCGGGTACCCGATGCACCACGTCCCATCACTACCTCCGCTACCGGTACCACAAGTTCAAATTCTACCGTTACCAATCCGATCAGAGCTGAAGCACCAAGCATGGCTAGTCTCACTGATGGTAGCAGTAGTGCATCAGGAGGAGCAGGAGGAAGCTTAGCAGGAGCCACCGCGGGGCCTGCTGAGTGGACGCGCATGGCGGAATTGTTGGTGGCGAGCCGTAAACCTGCGCAAGCGTTATTGTGGCTCAAGCGTGCTCTGGCGTTTGCTCCTACCCATGCTCCAGCAGTCCTGATGCTTGCACAGGTGCAAAGACGAAAAAGTTTGAGTATGGTTCTTTGATAATTTGAAAAGTTTGGGAGAGTGCAAAATTAAGTATCCTCAGTCACAGTCACACTCATACTATAGTTTCGTGAACCGTTTATTTTCTCATCTCACTGTTAAAATTTCTTTCGCACTTCATGCATGCTTTTTGTTACACCATCAATCTCACAGGTAGCGCGCCGCCGCCTCGACCACGCTACTTGGGCTTCTGACGTCACTACTTTACATGGGTCGGTGGCGGCAGCAGCCCTTGCTGGTACTCCATCCGCGGTGCCTTTTCCTGGCCGCGGTGGCGCCACTTACTCCGGAACCGTGTCGCGAAACTTCAACAGGGTGAACAAGAGCAGCAGTGGTGGAGGCAGTAGCACTGGCGGTCAAATAGAAGAAGAAGCACAAAGTAGTAGTTTGGGGACAAGGAGCACGAACGAGAACAAAAAAAGTATCTCTACGGAGGCGATTTATGCTTTGAATACTCTTCTTGACGCATACGCGCTTCGAGACAAAGATCTTCTCGTCATGACTGCAGGGAGTGCAGACACTGCTATTGTCGCCGGTAGTGGTAATAGTGGTGACGCTAACTCTGGCAGTAGTGCAGCTGTAGAAGCTCCCACAACCATTAGTGGCAGCAGTGGGAACCGGCGCTTTGGATTAGTGTGGGCGGCCGAACACAAGCAAGAGACCTTGAGATCGGGCCCAGCTATTCACTTTAGGTTCCTTATAGAATGGGCTCTGCTCCGGTGCCAAGTCGGCAGCACAAATGTTTCTTCAATGATTGATGATGGTGGTGGTGGTAGCAGAAGTGACAGTGATAGATCTAAGACGAAACGCGCTCGATTGTCTGACACAGCTACCAAGGAAACGTCAGCGATTGCAAGAGACTCGGCAGTACAAACTGAAGCATCATTATCGTCCCCGGATACAGCGCTGTCACGAGCGCTGGACGTGTTGTCGGTGGCTGTTCCCTTCGCTGAGGCCATTCGAGCCCTTCTCGTGCCTGCCCAATCCCAACAAAACGGAGGTGAAAATGCCTCCCAGAGCAGCAGTACCAATACCGCAAGCAACCTCGATAATGACGACGATGACGACGACGACGACGACCAAGAGGAAGCGTCATCCGTGCGAGGTGCCCGAAAACACGGGCGAACTTTGGGCGGGCGACTCGCCAGTTCTGTGGGCGCCGCACTCTCCAATTGGGTGCCGGCTCCGTTAGCACCCTTTCCATCGCCTGCTGCTGCTCTATGGAGCCCACTTTTACTGCCATCACAAAACCAAGAAGAGGAGGAACAGCAGCAATTCGACCAGCAGCAGCTTCAACAGCAAAGGAGGCGCGCCGCAGCAGCAAAAGCAATGGCTAAACACAGTGGCACTTTGATTCAGGCCACCGGCGGTTTCGTGGGGCTGGTATGCACCTTTAGTTCAATCAGTGCATTTTGCCTACGTTTTCGGTTCATGAAGTGAAGTAACTATGATACGTGTTTTTTCTCCATTGATACTCCCTTTTCTCTTCACTCTCTTTATTTATGTTCCAATCTTATCTCCTTGTTTGACTTCCTCTTCTTCTTTCAACACCTGCACCCCCCCTAACCAACTCGTTCAAAAGGTGCACGCGTTGGGCGATGCTGATTGGTGGCCCGACCCTGCCTCCCTTGCTCCGGCCGCCCGCAATGCCGCCGCCATTGGCGCTGACCTGGATGCAGCAGTGGCGGTGCGTGCGCTCGATGCTAGCTTAGAGGATGGCCGCACCAGTGCCAGCGCTGCAGGAACTACTTCATCATCATCGTCGTCGACATCGTTGACTCGTTTAGAGGTCGGTGTTTATTTCCTCCCGTATGAATGCACGCCGACAATTACATAGTAACTCAATGAAGCAAACAGAGGGAATGAAATACAAGTTGTAGTAATCGAAATGCCTCGAGTTACAATACATTCGTGCGCACTTGTGTAGATACAGTGTGATATTTTACCATATTTCTTGATTCGCCAGGTGGACATTGGGGCAGGCAGTGGTGAAGATTTGGCCACCCTCTTTTCCGCTGCGGCTGCAGCCCTTGCAGTGGTTTTAAATCATGGTCCACCAGAGAACACCGGGCAGTACACTAGTGATGCTACTGCTAAACAATCGGATTCTGCCACTTTTACTGCCACCAATGGTGATGAGAATGACAGCAAGACTGATGCTGACGCAGCAGGAACTACCGCTGTGGCAGTAGCAATATGGCGAGAGTCGGTGTTGCGCGCAGGGGAAGCCTTACTGGAAGTGATTGAACACTTTGTGAGCAACACGGAGAGCTGTCGCGTGCGCCTGCGGGTATGCCATACATGCTTTTTCTTGATTCGTTTCCTAATATATACATATACATGGTGCTCGTCATCACCATTCGTTTTTCATATCAGTCGTCATATTGGTTCGTGTTTTGTGTACCTACCGGTTCTAAAGTGACCCTTCTAACACAAGTAATTTCAACCTTTACACATACTATGCACGTTCTCTGTCCATAGATTGTCACGGCAACGGCTCTTCAGCTGCGAGCGACTTATGCTACTTTGCTCGACGAAAAACTGCGCGACGTGGCCGATACTGCCATCCATGACAATGTTGCTGCCGAAAGTGTTGATGGCAGTGCCGGTGTTAGTGCCAGTCGTAGCGCTCCTGCTGGTGCTAGTAATGATAATGTCAGCGCTAAATCAATGGACACAAGTCCTACGTCTACTGTGACTGCAGTGCCCTTGGACCCTACCCTAGTGGTGACCGCAAGAACGGCTCATGCGGGAGACTTTTATGAAGCAACTGTAGTCAAAGGTGCGTCAGGCCTCTTGTTGGGGGTGGGGCCGGTGGCAGCGTCATCATCGTCTTCTTTTACAGGGGGTGATAACGACAAAGAAGAAGGAGAAGAAGTGGCGACCGGTCTTTGCATCACCCGTTTCCGAGAGCCACCAGTAGAACAAGACAACAGTGGCGTGCACGCAAGTGCAGATTCAACTGCTGCTGTTTTGCCCTTTCGGCATCCCCTCGAGGAGCAAGGCGTCTTGTTGGGGGATATCATCGCTGCCTTTTCGAGAAAGAGGCATGCATCGGAAACCTCCCCAACATCAGACGAAGAAGGTGGAGAAGAAGATGATGAAGAAGAAGGTGGAAAAGAAAAGTGGCTACATGTAGAGCAATGGCCGTACGAAGACGTACGGGCAAAGCTCTTGTCGATGCCACTCGGCCAACAGTCCGTGCTGTTTCGGCGCAGTCAGTTTGCGAGTGTACCGGGTGAGAATGGATCTGGCATTGCTGCCACTGGAATGGAAGCTCCACCACCTCCGATGACACTTGCCTCTGCACAGCGCGATGCCGCGGCAGCAGGCACCGCCATGTCTCAATTGTTACAGCTGACCCGTTTGCCTCCTTTACCAAGTGGCGTGGCTGGGAGGTGGGTCGACGACCACAACCCTCTGCACAAGCACCGCGCAGCCACGCGTGCGTCCAATGCAGTGGCCACCGTGAGGGCGGGAACCCTGAGCACTGGCAGTGGCGGCAGTGGTAGTGGTGGTGCTGGTGGCAGTGGTTTAGAGCAAGGATTTGTGGCCAAGCGGCGCGAGGGAGCCTTTCGCGCGGTGGGGGCAACCGACGACACTCCAGGCACATCAAGTGACTTGGTACCAATGCATACTTCTGGCCCGAGTACCCGTGCAGATTCGGCCATGCCTGCATCGGGGAATGCGGGAGCAGGCTCGGCAGCGGCGGCCACACCAACAGCAGCAGCAACAGCAGCTGTGGACCTCATCGAGACCAAAGGTCGGCGAGCTCGACCTGGCTTCACCAGCTGTTCCGGCACTTCGATTGCGAGTGCCGCGACAATCAAGTCGCATGCTCGAGCCTTGGATCTTGCTCAAGGTGAAGAGATGGAAAAGAAAAGATTACAAATAGGCAGAGTCAGAGAAATGATAGATAAAGAACGGAGAGAACTGTTATTTTTTACTTTGAATAATTTACTGCACCATTCTCACATATCCTTTGAGTGCGCATTGTTTGTTTCTTATTTTACCTTCTCCTACTATTTGCCATTGAATGGTGAACTTACTTATATTAGGGATTGGCGGCGACAACGACAGTGCAGCGATTGCGGGGGCTTTCTCTGCTGTGGTAGCTTTTCCGGAGAGTCGAGACGTGGCAAATGCGTTTGTGACGACGCTGCAGTCGGCGGTGCGTGTATACGTGCTGTAATGTACTCTGTGTTTCAGATTTCTAACTCTTACTCGTAACGTCTGAGAGCGTTTTGACTTATTCTAGCCTGGATTAATGAGAGTTCCTATGATAGTTCCTATTTACCTCACGCATTCCTCGACGTGTGTAGTTTCAATTATTCACCGAGTTCCTTTCTTTTCTTGCCTGTCTCTTGAAGGTGGAGGAAGCCATGCGGGAGTGCGCGTCCTCGACTGCTCCGCTAGCCGCCTCCAGCGCCAACTTCAATTCGCATGGCCACCTGGTCAAGCACTCCGTCACTGCGCTGCGAGGAGCCGCCAGCAGCAGCATCATCAATAAGGAAAGCGACGAAAAAGATGATGAGGGCAGCACCAGCAGTAGCAGCAGTGGCAGCAGCCACAGTAGCAGCAGTACCAGCAGGAGCCAACACATTCCCGGCGGAAGCAATAGCAGTGACCCAAAAGACAGCGCTGCAACCACGGACGAAACCACTACGCACGATGAACTTCCCACCACAGTCGCGGAATCCCTCCCCACTCGCTCGCTGCTATCCACGTCTCTGCAGCAGCGGGTAGACTTGCCGCGTTTGCTGCGGCGTCTGAACGGCCGGCATCCCGCCGCGGTGCTGCCCCCCCTGCTGATTGGCCACACCCAAGTTGCGCAGAACTTGTACCCTACAGCTTTGCAAAACTATTTGGTGGCCCTGCGCAACGCCAAGCTCTTGCATGTGCGCAACCAGCGCCGCCGCATGGGGCTAAGCAGCCAAAGCAGTGGAGGAAGTGGAAGTTTAGATAGTGCAGTGGTGGAGTTCCCAGAGCCGTTGTTGCCGCTGTGTGCTGGGACCGTGGTTTTACGTGCTTCGATGAACCGCCGCATCCAAGACCGGTATAATTATTGTTCGTGCCTCCATATTCTTACGTGCTCTAAGTCTTTTTTCGAAAGAAAAAAAAGATGATGCCTTATTCTGTTCCCGTTTATCTTATTCGCGTTCTTGTGACTTCTGCTTCAGGCATTCGGTGATTGTCGCTGCGCTAGCCCTCTTGTCCGAGTACACTCGCGCGCGTTGCGGCTACCTGTTGCCACCGCCGCAGACGCCTGTGCCTCCTTTAAAGGTGGAGAACAGAAAAAAGAAGAGAAAGGCGTCTTTCTATCAAGAGGAAGAAGCAGCAGAGGAGAAAAAAGAGATTGAAGCCCAGAGTGTCAGTAAGGGCAAGAGTATTGAAGAACAGGAAGAAGAAGGCGGAGGCAGTAAAATAGATGGCCAAGAAGGAGATGGCAGTGAAAGTGTGCAAGTGCAGTGTGCGCGGGCGCTCCTAGAGCAAGAAGCCACGTACAACCTCGGCCGTGCCATGCACCAGCTAGACTTGGGCTTTTTGGCTGTGCAATGGTAAGACTTATTAAATAGAAGAAGGTTTAAGTGATGCAAATGATACATGCGAGTTGACAATTTTTCGAAAGTGATAATTACCTAATCGCTTGTTCACCACTTTTTGCGTTGATATAATTTCTGTTCATTTGCTCATTCATCACAATTTTCTTTGTGCAGGTATGAGAAAGTGTTGGCTTTGGAAGACCATCTAGTTCGACCCCTCATTAAAGAATTGCGTCGTGCCGAAAAGACAAAGAAAAAGAAACAAGAAGCAGACAGATACGCTTGCGCAAATGATAAGGGTGGTGAAACATCCGCTCAAGCAATTGCGTCCAGAAGCTCTTTGCTGGTGCATCGCGATGCCACAGCTGCCATGATTGGTGGTGGAGGTGCAACCGTGGCTTTGCCGGAACTTACTGCCGAAATGGCAGTTGCCTCGTCAGTAGCACCAGAAGCTGCTCACAACTTGAGTTTAGTGTACAAGGCCAGTGGGAACACGGATCTGGCCGCAACAATGGCGCAGAGATACATGCCGGTTATCTGATGAATTTACTTCGGCAGACCAAACTTAATCATAGATCTGGTTGGTGTTTGGTGACTGATAGAGATGAAAGACCAAGATCAACCAACAGAAATCAGAAACACGAAAAGAATGACTGAATTACACATCGCGCAACTCAACCGCGCCGCTAACAAAGCAACAAGCAACAAAGCAGATCTATAGCGCACTAAAGTCCTAAGAAAGAACATGTGGTATTCGTAGTGCAGAACGAGAGGAGTAGAATGGGCCCTGCTAGTAGGGGGATCTGTCTGCTGTCTGTCATCTGCCATAAAGAACATGCCGCTATACTAGGTTACGATTTACGCCGTAAATTACGCGGGGAAGTAATTATTACCAATCAGACGTTAATTACGTCACAAAATCCCGCGTATACTGTGGTGACGTCACCGTAGAATAATCTACACTTCGTGGTGGACTCTTCTGATCGGCCCCCATGCCGACAAAGCGTAGCACTTCCCTCTGGGCAGAGACCATTACCATCACGAAGGATATGGAAAAATGTGGGCAAATCGCACACAGGCAGAAAGGCAGTGAGCTAGTGAAGTAAGCAGTAGGGAAGGGAGTTCGGAAGGGCACAGCACCACCAAAGAATACCAAGAGAGCTCGTATATAATTCGATTTTTACCGCGTGTATGGCACACGTAAATTACGCGTAAATTACGTGTAAATTACGCGTGAAGTAAAAAAAAAGCTCGAGGCGCGTAAATTACGCGTGTACGTAAATCGCACCCTTGCCGCTATATCGCTCTAATTTACATAAATACGTATATCTAGTATTAGTATCTAGTACTAAACACGGCCCCTAATTCCTTTCGAAATCTTGACATTACAACGGCGCCCACCCCACCTCCCCACCTCTAGAGTAAGCAGGAGCAGGAGGAAAGACAAGATGCCCATAGACATACACGAAGGAAGTCGGAGGGCCCTCACTGTTCTTGCTTGTTTTGAACTAAAAACAGGTGCTTTTTGTACGTCAGGCCCCATTGTCTTGGTTGTGTTCATTAATGCAGTACGCGCCCCAGCCTCCCCCGTGGGGCAACGCACTGGGTGGCGTCGAGCCGTCGCCAAGGCCAAACCCACCGCCCCAGCCGCCTGTGCCCACTGGCGCAAAGTCCCCCTGTAAGAAGGAGAGAAGGAGGAAGCGAAAGTAGAAGAGGGAAGGCAAGGCTGAATGAGAGGAAAAAAAGAAATACAGGGCGCTAACAAGAACTAGTTACGAACTGGTTCAACAAAGAAAGGAAGTGAAAGTTCAGAGTCAAACAAAATTGAAGAGGCAAAGTAAACGGGCGCAGGAAAAAGCTCGCTGTAAAAGTACTCTCGTTGGATTATTCATGCGTACCTTAGCCACCGAGAGGCGGCCGGTGCGGAGATGGGCTAACGGCACGCGAGCATAAGTGCCGTCAAACAACCGCATGAGCACCTGTAGAAGAAGAGAATATAGCGAGGAATGAATGAACAGCACTTCACTCGTCAGTTGTGCAGCCACCAAGTGCTACCACACCCAAAATGATGCTTGTGGTTTATTTTCGACATGCTGCACATCATAATACACAAAGAGCAGGTTCCATACCTCTCCTTCTACT
>Ga0307979_1002059_pt1 | contig 14080 bp, 17 predicted proteins | sample OrgLakmetage1058_FD_201833 | JGI IMG/M metagenome (GOLD analysis project Ga0307979, IMG submission 201833) | Saline water microbial communities from Organic Lake, Antarctica - #1058 | ecosystem: Environmental > Aquatic > Non-marine Saline and Alkaline > Saline | place: Antarctica: Organic Lake...
CAGTGTTTCGTTTCTCGAAACATGAAACACCCAGGGAAATGCGCTGGTCTGTTTCGAGAAACGAAACGCCGGCGAAGATCGCGTTTCGTTTCTGTTGTTTCATTACCGACGTGTTTCAACTCTGGCCCTAATCTACATCAATCCCGCAGTCCAACGGTGCTGCGCCGCAACTTGCCACGCAACTGCCATCCGGCTCTTTTCTAACACAGCTGTGAACTGCGGGCTGCAGGGCTTCGCCTAGAAATGTGGATGGCGGTGATGAGGAGCATTAGCCTTTCAGCCCTCCTGAGCAAGTCCTGGTGGGCACGAGCAAAAAGGAATCGCGCTGCATTTGACTTCCAAAAAGCAAAACGAGGCGCTTCTTCTCTTGTCCTCCCTGTCTTTTGCCTTCAGGCCTTTTTTTTGCGCGGCGCGGATTCTAGCTCCATTTAAATTTAATTTCCTGTATAAAGGTGTATAAAGGTACTAGGCCAAGGGGCTTGAGGGCTAAGGGCTGCGAGGTGAATACTCGGTGTTTTTGTTTTTAATTTTTTTTATAATTTGCATGTGCAATAGCGCACAACACAGCATTATCGCTACTTTTAACAATAAGCTCATTGGTAATTTTTTTGATGTTCTTCATTTGAATTCCTTGGCTATTCCTTATCTCTCGTGAACGCATCTGCATTCACGTAAGTGTAATATAAACCAAATGTCGCCTTTAGAGAGAATATGCAAGGAAAGACTTTCGCGCTGACATACACGAGGTTTGTCTTTTCTCTGTCACGCAAGAGGCCAATCGGCGAGTCTTCGGCGCTAGCTCTCTTGATTTATTCAAAACTGAGGGCTACTGCAGCGCGCTCGCTTTCCGTAGGGTCTTCGGCGATTGTAGTGCGTCTTGGCACGACGAAGAATAGCCCCATCAATGTACAATGCAGTCTCTGCTTCATCAAGCCGAAGAACCACGTCAGGCACCGCATCCTTCAACTCATTCATCCTCCGCTGACTATTTTCGACTCACTCATAGTCTTGAATTACCTCTTTCCAGGTGCTTAGACCGATGTAGCGATCACAAAGTAATAACGAAAAAGGCCTACAGCTTCCCACTCGCCTAAATTAGTACCTACTTTGGTTTCCATCATAGCTTCGCGCCATGAAATAAGCACTGAGAGCTTGCCATTTGTTACTTTCTCTTTCCCCGGCCTAGTTAAAAAGGCCATGACGCTGTAGTCAACCAGTTTGGTGTATTTGCAGCAGAGAGCATGTACGTAAAAAACGTATGGTTGTTCTCGACCAACATGCACCGAAACATAAGTACGATTCCTTCATCAATGCCCCAGTCTCCCCCAAGGCTCGCGGCTCGCGGAGTAAGTTTCTTCCTATGCCGCCATTTTTTTCAAGCGCAGCTTTGGTAAGGTACACTTTATAGACTAGTACTCACGGGTCAGGAGCAGCACCAAGTTCGGCTACAAGGTTAAGATCAGGACCTAGCAGTAGTGTTGGCACCAAACGCCATCGGCAAGGCTGTTCAATGGAAGGGCCCGGTGCGCTTGCTGCCATTTCATAAAGATGTGACCACAGCGCTCGACGTTCGGTGGTACTAGATACCCTTGGTGGCACGGTGGCACCATGCATGGCCAACAAAGACTTGCTAACTTTTCACGAATGGTGAGTCAAAAAGTTGGCAGATGCGGAAATAGGTAGAACGTATTTTTCTTCATATTAGTAGCAGAGCTCGTACCCAGATGTAGATACCCTTGATATAACGAGAAGTCGGCCAATCAGCGATCAGCAGAAGTAAAATTTTACTAGCTTGCTTATGAACTTATGAATCCGTTTTTGTTTTGCCTACTACAGTAGTGCCATAGATCCAGAAATAGGCTTGGCTTGGGTCCGAGAATTCTCCTCAGGTTCCAAGTCTCACCACGGTCACGTTCCCCAAGAGATTATCTCACTATCTCACTGGCTTCTGTATCTCGGGAAATCGACAGTCGACATCAACAGATCAACCGCAACCTCGAACCTCGAACCTCGGCACCGGCACTCCAGGCAAATAGGCAAAGGACAGGCAGTGGAGCAAAGGCAAAAAGCAAGACGCTGCGCTTGAACAACTCGTTCGTTGATACATATAGTTGATCATTCGACTGGCCGAACGATGGAGCTAAAGTGGTCAAACAACCGTTCGGGCCTCAATGAAAGTAAAGCAACTGAGGCTGCCGTGCTGAGCACAGCACCTTCCATGAAAGGTTGGAGCTTTTCGCCTTTTGTGGACTCTACAAAATACCTAGACTGGACCGTATTGGAGTACCAGGGTATGCTCAATACCCTCAGTTCTGGAAAGTTATGTTCCTATGGAAAGGTTCTTCGATTGAGGCCATTGTCAAATGCAACTGCACCCACTTCTACCTCCTGATTCAGACAAGTATCTTTCTCTGTTTCGCGTTCAGCGGCTACCCTCTGGGGCTCAAGGCAGCAAGCATTCCAGCGGAAATGTTTTCTACATTTCGGACACTCACCGTGTTCATTCTCACTTTCTTCATTTCTCAAATGTTGTCAAAGTATGATAGGCGCTTCGAGAACGTGTGCAAAACCAACGGATTCGTTACTCGGTTGACTGCTCTCGCAGCCGCGTTGTACCCACGCCCTGAAGCTGAAGCACTAATGCGCTATACCAACGGTATCATGCACATTTACTATTTTCTCATGAGTCCCGGGGGCATGACTTCCGAAAAGTGGGGGCTCTTGGTAAACCGCGGCATTCTTACGGAGGAGGAAGTGGAGAGGCTGAAGCGACAGGGGAGTCCAGGTGTGGTCCTCTACAGTTGGGCCCTCGACATTCTCAAGTGCGCGCCATCTAAGACAAGTGGAAACGCAGAAATAGAGTCATCTCTAACGCAAATGAACAATATGTGGACAAGCGGCTCCTTGCCTCTTCAGCTGAACATGGACGAATGCATTGGGGGCACGCGAGGTGCGCTGTAATTTACTTTGGTCGCAGAGCGGGCCATATCATCATGCTCTGCTTTAGGTCGATACACAGTGGAATATACTGAATCACCCAAATATCATAAATGTGTGCACTCTGGTGTATGTTAGGCTTGGCGGCGAAGCAAATTGCGTACACGCTCCAGCAGCCTTCCTTGATTTACTTCCATGCCGTTTACGTTGTGACACACGCCTTCCTCTTTGTCTCTGTTTGGAATGCAGCGCAACTATTAGGGTAAGCACTTCCTCGTATTTTTAACACGTCTAATAGCGCCTTTGATTTCGAATCTGTCTATTAGCACCTCGAAGCGTTCTTGAATTGAAGCCATGGTAACTGTCGCACTCTCGCTTGTAATGCCATGGAGGCCGTCTATACTTCCTGCGAGGATATTTACCTTACTGACGAACTTTCAAGCGGGAGCGGAACATCTCCTTGCTGGCCGCGCTGTGTCATGATTATTCTCGCTCAGCATGTTCTGTTGTTCACGTTTCTTGTTCTCCTTAAAAGCGCAGAGCATCTCTCCGATGCGTATGGCTTCAAGGCAAGTTATGCCCGTCCTGCACAGCAATCACAACTCCTTCTTCGTAAACTTTACTTTGAGGATAGTCTTGCAGTCCTTTAATCTGGATTGCACGTTTATTCTCATTTTCTTCCCGTTTCGTGTCAATTGTCATCAGGCATATCACTACGATCTAGGTGTGGACCTCGATAACCTTTGGCAGGAAAGCATTAATGTCCTGAACAGCATGGATGGTGCAACTCGCCCGCCATTAAAATCAGCTGCTCTAGGCACGGCTATTCCCGATGCTATGCCTCCTGCGCCTCCACTCCCGGGTTGCGACTGCTGAATGAAGCGCGTGCTGGAATGGTATCTTCCTTTGTGGTCACTCAACTTGTTCACAATCAAGAGCCAGTTTCAGTGTCTCCGATCTGAAGATCTGAGGTGCGGATTATTTTTGCAATCGACAGCTCAAATTCTCAGCATAAACACAATACTCATGTCCACCATGAGATGTCATAGGAAGCTATTTTCCATGTGTTTGATTTCAGATTTCAACGTTATAAAAACTAGTTATTTGTATCTATTGTTCTACTTCTTGTATTACCAAATATCTGTCATCTTGCCAATCATTTTTATATTAACTGAAGTCTTCAGTCAAAATAGGTATAACTTATAATACAAAACCACATGCTAAAAAAATAAATGGCACAGTAACAGTGACGCGGAATCACAGGAGCCAGAGTTCTACGCATTACGTATATGATAACGAGGTACGCGAATGGAAGGGTGCGATTCACGTACACGCGAAACTCATGCGCAGAGGCTAAAAATTTCCTTTTACGCGGTATTTGCGCGTATTTCTGCGGAATTTACGTGGGGTACATATACGGCGATATCCTTAAATATATACGGGCTATACGGCAAATAGGGGGCTTTGGTGTTCTTTTTGGTAGCGTTTGGTCGTTGTGTGTTGTGTGTTGTGTTGTCTCGCTGTCCCCACCTAGACAATTTTTACTTAAGATTCACATTCAAGAAGCAAATCCTTCACAAAAATCATATGAAAGTTCCATTCGTCACTTCGTCACAGAAGGCTCAGCCTTAACGATAGCCGTGGTTTCTTTTCAGAGGGCAGCAGTATCCACTGCCTTTTGCTGTTCCGTGAGTCTGAGAGCGCCATTCATACAGCTACAAAGAGCCCTTCAGCTGGTGAACTGAGACACACGAATGTGCTCTTAGGTTCCCTGTAGTGATTTCGCTCTATTGTGAGCGGACTTTCGCGACGGAAATTGCGTCTGATTGGTACACAATTCACTTTCCGCGTGATTTCCGCGGAATCACGCGCGTGAATCTTGCCCTAGCGCGAATGCGATATGATTAGATCTTTATTTATCCCCGAATTGCAAAGGGATTCAGGAAATAGCACAAAGCTCCGTTTTCATGAAGACTCCATGGTCCAGGACAAGTCTGATTAGGCCGGGTCTCATACTGCTCTTTTTGTGTGCAAGACAAAGTACAATACTGCACTGTACCGTAGGAGTACTCCAGTGGGGCTTGTGACGACTGTGCCGCAAAGGCATAATGCCCTCCTTGGTGCCCTGGCGGCCCTGGGAATGGGCCAAGTCTAGAAAGGCGCCAGAGGTAGTTGGCAAATAGTGTAGGGCCCTCTCATGGGCGTCGTCGCCAGAGTCGCACCATGCCAGTATGTCGCTCACGTGGCTTGGGAGCCTGTTTGCCAGAGGACCTAGCAGCCTAGCAGAAGGCTCAGCAGCTCAGCAGCGGGAAATACTTAGATGCAGGTGAAAGCCAAAAGAAACAACTGAGAAGTAAGTTACTCACGGTAGCACAGTACCCCCTTGTAAATACAGGGGCCAGTTTAAACTAACCATCGGTTGCTATTTTTATACCAAAATTATCGTCGCCCGTCCGGAAAGAAAATACAATGAGCCCCTTTCATGTGCCTTTCGTGCGAATTCAAGTTAGATATAGTGGGTCTTAGAGCACACGCGAAATTTCAGAGAGCACAGCCTCGATTGTGCCTAAGAAAAGTTGAAATCCCTAATTCAAATGAAATCGCTGTGTTTTTTAGGATCCAGACTAAAAAAATGCCATATAGCACAAAAGCATCAACTTTTCACCCAAATATTTTTGCTGCGCTGTTTAATGCATCTGATTTCCTAAGTAATGTGACCTCACGGGCCTCTCTAGGTGCCATTTGGCCCTCTTTGTGACCATATTTTCGTGTTGGCAACAAAAACGGACGTGCAGCCAAATTTTGTTTCGTGGGGGCACTTATTTGCGCTTGATAAAAAAAATGAGCTTGAAGACCAAATTTTATGTGCCTTTCATGCGAATGGGAGTTGAATAAGGTATTACTTGAGCCCCATGCGAAGTTTCAGACAAATCCGCCCGGATACGCACGAGTTATGGCCCATGGCCCTAGCGCCCTAGCCCCTGGTTAGTATAAACTAGCCCCTGTACGTTGCCGTTGTTCGATTCTTGGATTCTTGGTTTATTCACCGACTCACTCACCCACGCCCAAGCTAGCCCTTCACCATGCGAATGTTATGCGAACGATGAAAGGAACGGCTATCGTGTCAGCTCACACTGACGTTCATGTAACACGCGCGGATTCTATGATGGTGTAAGCTGTTCATTCAACAATTAGATAGAATGAAGCGGCTCAAGGGTGGAGTGACGAGGGCTCTAGGTGGTAGCTCGAAAGCTGTCCTCTTCAGCTTATCAGGTGAACAACGATTAGGTTCAAGTAAGGAGCGTCAAGTTCATTTAAAAAAAAAAAAACTGCGAGCTTTCAAGTTATGAGATTCTACATATGGCATACGTTGATTGAGAAAATTGTATACTCTAGATCCTGCTCTAGTTAGAGTTGAGCATCTTCACATTCGGTATTTCGCAAGTCTGTGCAGACAAGCGTGAGAGTCGTCTTACGAGTCTTTCGCACCTTCATCATCGTGCTTAAGAACTCTTAACACGTGCTCTCTCCATTCATTTTCTATTCGATGGCAGTTAAAATCGATGCAATTCGAGTGGCAGGCCCACTAGCAGTTGACGAGCTTGTCGTTGTCGAGCTGGAGCGCGGGCGGCACCGCTCAGAGACAGAGCCTGTGCCCGCAGGTGCTGCGAGAGCGGCCTGGCAAGCGCTACCGCCACTAATGGTGCCGGTTACCCTCTTTCGTGATGCGAAGGGCCACTACAGGGGCAAGCAATTTACGCTGCGCTTGAAACGAGCAAACGATCGAAAGGTAACACAAACCCCCCCTCTACCAACTCGAGACTAGACTTTCTTCGCCGCGAATTATATCATGATCCGTATGTGAATTATATGCTTGCTACAACTGCGCAAGTGCTTTTCACGCTGCTCTTGTAAAATTTAAATTGCACGCTCTTGTTCTCTTTTGCATGAATGGGTACATACACACTCTGTGCAGGCGCCGCCTCTCGCCACCATGGCAGCTCTTGACGCCGCTGACCTCGCAGTAGGCGACACCAGCCATCCGCCACCTTACCAATGGACCACATTCAAGCTGGAGGATGCAGACGCGATGGCAAAAACGAGCCAGCCAGGCCGTACTGGCGTTGCTTCCGTGGAGAGCACTAGCAGCAGCAACGGCAACCCAAGCGCTGATACGGCGGGCATGACGGTGCGCGTCTGCTGTGCCTTTGAACGCGAGGGCGCTCGCAGCGTGAGTGTAAGCCGTGGCAGCAGCAGTGCTAGCACTGATGGTGATGGTGCGAACAGCTCACACGTTGACGACAGCCAGCAGAGCATGGGTGAACTACGAGAGGACTACGAAGAAGGCGGAGAAATGTCAGCCAATGGTTCCGCGTTGTTGGATGCAGCGCTGCTGGAGCAATTGTTGAACCGTGGGCCTGATGTCGACGAAGAGCAGGTCTTCATACATGTGCAGTTTAGTAGGTTGATTGTCACTTATTGAAATTCACTAATGGAAAGAGGACATACCCGCGTGCCACGCTACTCGCCTCCCCTTCCCGTACCCCCCCCCCCCTCCCTGCATCATCATTGTCAAGGCCGCTCACTTTTCTTATGAACTTCCTTGGGGTCAATCACACAGGTACAAGCGGAGCTCTTAGCTGCTGCGCTGACGTCAAAAACAGGCGAAGAAGAGGACGGAGAAGGCGGATATGGCGACCAAAACCATTCCATTCACACTTTAACAGCGTCCCTGTCTGGCCACAGCTCGGGGAGCTTCGAACCCTCCGATGAGCGACGCGCTTCGAACAGTGAAAGGTCGTCGTCAAGCTCCACAAATTCGTCGCCTCGCGCGGGCAGTGACACTCGCGTGAAGCGGCATGTGCTAGGAGGCAAGCGAGCAGCAGCTGCTGCAGCGGCCGCGGCTTCGGGGAACAGCGAAGGCAAAGGAGGAGCATCTAGCTCATTTGAAAGAGGAGGCGGCAGTGGAGGCGGCAGCGGTGGAAGGCTCTCCGCGTCCCCATCGCCGTTTCGCCAGGCCGCCGTCGCCGAAGAATTGGCGAGGCAACTGCGAGTCGCTCGCAGCGAGCGTGACGATGCCCTGGCGCAAGTGTCCGCGATGAAGCGAAGTGGCCTGAAAGGCACGGAAGCGGCCGATGAAGAGGCAGCTGCGGCGGCGAGGCTACTGGCCCAGGAAAAAGCACGGGCAGAGGCAGCCGAGTTGCGCGCCGCTACGGCCGAAGGTGCTAGAGCTTCCGCGCAGGCAGAGTCTCAACAGATGAAAGCAACGGCTGAGAGTTTAGAGGAACAGCTGCGGAGTGCAGCGAGAGCCAGTGCAAAAGCTGTGGCGCGAGCAGAAGCCGAGGGAGAGCGAGCGCGAGAAGCCGAACAACGCGCTGAAGCAGCTGAGGCTCGAGCCAATGCGCCGAATTCAGAGGAGCATGCCTCAGGTACATTAGGAAGGGCTGTTTAATTTGTGCGGGTGCTTGCGAATCAAATTGCAGTAGTCTGCACAATCTTACAGTGAAATAGACCCTCCTCTTTCCTGAATTGACCTCTCCTCGTGTGTTTGCTGCCCTCATTTTGCACCACTACCACTACCTCAAGCAGGCAGCAGTAACGGCGATCGCGACGAGGAGCTCGTGAAGGCCTTGCGAGCTCAGCTGGCCATGACCCAAGATTTAGTGGCCTCCACCAAGGCAGAACTCGAATCCCAAGCCGAAGAGCAGAACGATTTGCGAGAGACTGCTGCGGCAGCTGCAGGCGCTGCCAGGCATGCCACTGGTCGAGCACAGGTGCATTCACGTGGAGAAATTGTGTTCATATATCGAAAGACAAGAGAAATTGTGCACACTCTTTCTCTCTTCTCCTTGTGCCTTTATACTTCACCTCACTTTTGTTACCACTGTTGTATATTGTTCCATCAAAAGACGGCGGAGGCGCGCATCGCCGAGCTTGAGTCCTCTCTCCTTGAACTTGAAGCCACCTCCGGCCAAGCCTCCGAAGAATCAGAGATGCGAGAAGGCGCTTTGAAGGCCATGGCGCAATATCGACTCAAAGAATTGGAGGAAGAGCTAGCAGCGGAGAAAGCTTACCGACAAGAATACGAGAAAGAAAAAGAGGCTAGGGAGGCCAAGGAGAAGGATGAAAAGGAGGCGGCTCAGGCAAGTGTGCATGAAAGCGAGGCTGCTGCCTCTTCGTCATCTGCTGCTCAGAATAAGGCGCTTGAGGAGGCTCAAGCCGCTGCTAGTGCTAGCGCGGAGGCGTGCGCTGCGGCCGAGGCGAGAGCCAGCGCAGCAGAGGCCAGCTTGCAAGAAGCCAACGAGAAAATGAGCACCATGAAGAAGGGCATGGCGAGTGTCGAAGCACATGTGCTCAAATTGGAAGCGAGCGCCCTGCAAGCGAACGAGTCGAGTGCACGCGAGCGCAAGGCAGTAGACGCGCTGCGAGCCGCGAAGAGACTGGCGAAAAATGTGCAGAAACGGCTCAAAGCTGCTCTAACTGCAGCTGGCATTGAACTACCGCCACTGCCACCAGCCAAAAAGACTCCTTCTTCTACTCCAGAGCATGTGTCCCAGGAGGGAGATGGCGCCAGCAGCAGCAGCAGCAGCAGCAGTGAAGGCGGCGAAGATGAGGCTGCCCTAATACAATCGTTGGTGGAAGAATTGGGGCGACGGCATAGGGCGAAGGAAGACTTGCAACAAGAACTCAAAGAGGCTCAAGACTTAGCAGCTGATACACGGGCAAAGTTGCAAGCCTCAGAAGCTGAATCTGCTCGTGTAGCTGCTGAAGTAGCAGCATCCTCGACAGCTGCTGCCACCAGCACTACGGCCAACACAGCAGCAACCGCAGCCCGCGTGTCTGAGTTGGAGGCACGGTGTGCTCGAGCTCTATCGGAATGCGCCGAGGCCAAGAGGCGGGAGGTAGTGGCTACGCGCACCGCTGTAGATGCGCTGAGGGGTGTAGAAGCTCAACACGCGAAGGAGATGGCAGGTTTGAAGGAAGAGCTGTCGCAGAGGGCAAAGGCGAGCGATGGAAAGCGAGAAGGGACTGCTGCTGGTGCTAACGGGGAAGGTGACACTCTTATTTTTATTTGTAAGGGCGAGTTGAGGGAAGACAATCTCTTGAAATGTATACTTGGAAGGGTATCACGTCCTATGCAAACTTCATTTGTGTGTCGGTCTCTTCTATTCTATTTCCAGCAGGCGACGAGGCCATCGTGAAGAACATGCCTTTGCGCGACGCCGCGATCATCGTGTGGGCGAGACTGCGCACTTTGTCGGAACATGACCCTTCGGCCACCAAGGAATTGTTGGAGTCCTTGGATGCGCGTGACTTTACGGCATCGCTGGAGGCGGCAGGATTGGCCACGAGCAATAACCACACTGTGCTGGTAGGAGACACATCTTCGAGGGAGAGCGCGCGGGTTACAACAATATTTTCAATCATGAACTCGTCCTCTCTCTCCCTCTGCTTGTACTTTTCTTTTACCAATCCCCGCTCTCGAAGTTATATTATATATATGTCACCTCTGAAATTTTATGGCATGCTTTCAAAATTTGCAGGTGGCAAAAGTCGCCGAACTCGAAGAGATTGTAGGGCAGCTCACAGAAGAGCGCCAAGAACTAGAGCAGAGTCATGCGGAGGTCTTGGAGACGCAGGTGAATAACGCTCGACAAACTTTCTTTTCTTCTTTTCCCCCAAAACAACTGTCTCAACAAATCTGTCACAATACGTTGCCCTTTCCGTTTCTTGGTCTTTGCTGGCTATGACACCACAGGAGCGCAAAGTTGCTGACTTGAGTAAAGAGATGGAAGACCTGAAAAAGGCCCTTGCCATAGCTACCACCGAACAACAAACGGCCAAAGCAGCAGCTGCGAAGGTGACATGAGAGAGAGGGGTAGCTAGTGATATGTTCATTTGGTAGGTAACTGCATGTCGATATCTCCTCTTCTATGGTAACCTCCCCATTGCACCTGTTCTTCGCTTGATCGTTGCTGTTGCCGTTCTTGATTCATTCTCTACAGGCGGCCGCGGCGCTGGCGAACCACAGCGGGGATGATGCTCTCGCGAAGGCACAGAAAGAGCGAGAAGAAGCGGTGAAGCTGATGAAAGAGGCTGGCAAGCGAGAGAAGGAGCTAGGAGCCAAAGAGGCAGCGCTGCAATACGACAAACTACGCGCCCAAGACAAGGAGCAGGTGGGTTAGGGTTGACGGTATAAGTAGTAATAGAAGAAGGCTCATGTCGTAGTGCTGATTGCTAGTATCAGAAGATTACATTAAGCTCTCTATGGGCTTCAAACGTGCTCCACGCATATTCTCCTTTTGCCTTCGCTTCTGTACGCCCGCAACTCTTTGTTGGTTTGTTCCGATGCTGCGCGCATTGAGCTGATGATTGTTTCACGTGGCACTGCCATGATCACAGGAAATGCTGTCGCTGGTCGTGCAAGCGAAGCTCAATTACGCGCAGGCCAAGGAGCAAGTGGACTCTTTGAAGCGAGACAACGCAAGGCTGGGCAGTTTAGTAAGCGACGTGAAAGGGCAGTTGGCGAATGCGAAAGCAGTGCAAGAGGACATTGAGGCCACCTGTCAACACGCCCTGGCTGACCGAGCCGAGGCTTTGCGCGAATTAGAGTCTTTGAAAGCAAAGAGCAGCCGCTCGTCGTCCTTCTTTTCCCGCTCCTAAGCTAGTGGACGCGTTTACATATTGATTCAGTTGCCACTGCGACTTCGTCAATCCTTTTTAGGGATTAGATTATAAAATGATACATGCCAAATCACCTTTTTTTTCGTGTGTGTGCTGCGGTAAGTAAGAAGTAAGAAGGAATAACGAGCGACGTTTCGACCGTTAACGATTAATCGCTATCCGAATCCGAACCCCAGTTATGCGCTTGGATAAGATATAGAGATATACAGCAACGGCCCAGAACATGGAGAAACCTCCGTGACATCCGAGACAGAGAAAGGGGCGCCCCAACAAGCAACAAGGTGCTACTTACTGTCTAGTGTCTAGTGACTAGTGAATCGACCGCAATGGGCTGCTGATGCAAGCTTGGTTCCATAATTCCAGAACGCTTTGCTTTGAAGCTTTGAAGTAGTTTGATAGCGAGCGCCCCCGAAGCCCCCGAATGGAATTGATTGCTGTGTAAGTCGTAAGGCGATGGTTAAAATGTGCACAGTGTCACAGTGCTTTTTAACAAGATGCCGACGTGCGTTTCTTGTCGCGCCTACCCTGGGATAGAACCAGCAGCATCCTTGTGCATGCTTTCATGACAGTCAGAATATAATATACTGTAGTATTAACAGGTTGTTAACAGGTTCAACGGACCTGTTGTTGTTATTGTTAGTAGAAGCTGCTAGCAGGACTGTCGCGGCATCCCTAATCCGAGACGACCGAAATTACGGTAACATAATTATTCCAGAATTTCCAAAACCGAATTATAATATTTCCGAAACTCCCGAAATCCGAAATTGCGTTCCGAAACATAAATATAATCGCGCAATTCGCACTCCAGCGCATGGGCATGGCAGATTTCGGTAGCGCAGTCGAATTCATCTCCACTTTTTTCAATTCTAAATCTTACGCCTGCCACACGGCACGGTGCGCGTCGCGTTTACTTACCCCTATATCATGCACTTGGGTGTTGGGTGCGTTTGTGTTATGTGTATCTTCCTTTGTTCTTTGTTTATTTTGATACTCGGGAGCCGTCGGGAGAGCAGTTCAGGCACCAGAAGCTAGAAGTGCCGAGTGGCACGAATGAACCATGAATAAATTATGTCGAGGAGATATCGCTTCGTCTTGGAAGCGCTCGGGACAATGATTTATAGGCCCTTTTCATACGCCACAGCAACACGCAAATATTTTTTCGAATCAGACATGAGCATGACCAAAACTGTCAGCACGACGAGAGATTAGTCGAAGGCACACAGCTTATTGCTGACTCCATCGGGAAATTCACAGGTCGACCAAGAGGAGCTGCTGTCTCGTCATATTTGCGCGCAGCTTCGTCTTCTCTGTCGAAACGTCCAAGGGATTTTCTTCTCCCGTCGACTTTGATGCCTGCTTCCCATTTCTTGCCCCGCTTCGTTACGCCACGATACTTGGAAGTGCCACGCTTGATGGCTTGAGCCTGACTTTCTTGGGGGAAATTGACCGGGTAGCCTAGTGCTATTGCCCGCTTGTCATAAGCACGCGCAGCTTCTTCCTCGTTGTCAAAGCTACCAAGGTGAACACACTTGCCACCATTTTCAATTCTAGCTATCCACCGCTTCCACTGTGGCTTTCGCATAACACCAACATACTGAGATGCCCTGGCCGCTGATGCTTGTCTTAGCTCACTCTCACCAGGAAAATTTCTTCGGGGTAGATGTAGATGACAGAAGAAGTGGTTGTCAACAGCGTGAGCTGCTTCTTCTTCGCTTTCAAAACAGCCAAGAAACGTACGATCGCCATAATTGACACCAAATGCTTCCCATATGCTTTCATCAAGATTCCAGCAAACACCTTCATACTTCGATGCTCCGTTTTTTTTTGCCTTTTTGTGGTCATCGTTGGTGGGGAAATTAACGGGCCTACCAAGAGGTCCAGCACGCTCGTCGAACATCCGAGCGGCAGCCTTCTCATTTTTAAAATAGCCCAAGTGTACTCCTTTGCCGCCAATTGTAATTTGAGCACGCCATTTTAAGTCCCTGGTACTCCAGCAAACGCCAGTATACCGAGACTTGATGCCATGAGTCCCTTTCTTTGCCGCCTGGGTTTGACCAGGACCAGGGAAATTGAGAGGCATACCAAGTGGAGCAGCTCGTGCGTCGAAGGCGCGGGCCGCATCAACTTCATCAAGAAAATTTCCCAAGTAATTTATTTTACCTTCGATGCCTATTTTAGCCGCCCACTTTTGACCAACACGATTCCAGGTGACTCCAACGTACTTAGACTTGAAAGATGGCGCCGTAGACGCTTGTGGAAGAGTTGACAAAACGCAAGCAAGAGGCTTGAACTTCAAATTTGCGAGCGTGTGCTTTAGAGACCACATGAGGTAAAACTGAAATTGAGTGAGCACCGAGGCTCTGACTAGGGCGATGTTGTGTACCGTTCATACAAGTGCTGATTAAAGCCTCATTGTAAAAGCGTACATCATGTCATCATGTCTCAGTACTACTATGCA
>Ga0307979_1002064_pt1 | contig 14070 bp, 16 predicted proteins | sample OrgLakmetage1058_FD_201833 | JGI IMG/M metagenome (GOLD analysis project Ga0307979, IMG submission 201833) | Saline water microbial communities from Organic Lake, Antarctica - #1058 | ecosystem: Environmental > Aquatic > Non-marine Saline and Alkaline > Saline | place: Antarctica: Organic Lake...
CAGCTCGCATCAAAAGTCAAAAGCCGGTTAGGACTGAGGATAAACATTAAGCAAAGGAGCCGAGGAAGAAAATAGCCGCGTGCGTTTATCAATCCCGATTTCCATATGGGTACAGTGCTAGCTTCATCTAGAACAGGCCCTTTCTTCGCTAAGCCCCTCCAAGGGGGGCTTGTAGGAATGGGCGACTGGGTAGAGGAATGAAAGGAAAGGGGGCGATCTCGTCGGCGTCTAAAGAGCCTCTCGGGCCGAGCTGGAAGTCAAGTTCGGGGTTTGTATAAAAGCATTTTAAGCGGTATCTCCGTTTCGTCAAATTGATCCACTGGTAGCACGGGAGAACCTTAATTGAACTGATACAAACCCAAATATCACATAAGCTATCGTTGCAGGCAGATGTTTACGTGCGTGCGTTGCGCGCAATTCAAATTCCAAATGAGTTCAGTGCGTAGAGAGCAGGAAGCACACTACTTCAAGCTCCCTTCCCCAAAAAATAAGAAATGGGATGTGTTTATGAAGTAAATTTGGAACCAGACTGAAATGTTTTCGGCGTCCGTTTGTGCGTTGAAGAGAGCAAACCAATTTTCAGTCTCTTGAGCGCGCCGAGCGTAGAAGATGCTGGCTTTGGACTAACCCGGGCAGCTAAAGGGGAGTCACTTTCCGGGTATGTTCGATGCCATGTTTTGACTTCTTCGATGCATCAAAGAGGGCAAAGAAATCGCGGGGATCACGTGGCAATAGGAAGGCGGAGTCCCGTTGGGAGCATCGTTCACGCCCCCTGTGAGCTATGAGCTCGGTCAGGGGGGATCTCGTTGCGATTTGCGTGTACTATGCCAAAAAGGGCGATTCTTACAAGTGACATGCCACCCCTTTAGCTGCCAGTTGGTCGCAGGCGCCAGGCGTCCATGCGGCATGAGTCGGGTTCTGGGTCGTGTGTTATCGCCCTTATTCTAAGCAGGGCGCAAGACCGTACTTGTCTACGTTAGAACTCTGAACTGAGTTGGCTAGATACGAGAAAAGTACTAGCGCTGCTGGTTCAACAATCCAACTTTAATCTTAAATACGCAAAGAGCACCAGCTCACACCAGCTGGTCTGTCTCCGTGACTCTATGGCGTTCTCTATGATGCCTCGGTGTATTGCTGCCCTCTAGCAGTCCAGCAGAGGCGTCGGTACTCGGTACGTCACATGCGCACGCCACTCTAAATATCCCAATTTTCTATCTGGCTGGCTTGTAGATTGTGCCATGTGCCATTAGTACGGATATTGCCAGCTGACTGTAAAGCATGCCCGAGATAGCTGCGTTCTTGATTCCGACACAAAAGGGCCTTCCTCGGTGAATGATTGTTGTCCCCACGGAGGCTTCCTCCTTCTTAAAGCTTTGACGGCACGGGTGCCGGCAGGGGCTGCCCCATGGGAGCAATGGCTCGGCCAATCACACGCAAGCGCATCACGCCGCCGTCGGGATATATGGTCAGGCGCACGTGGGTCACCTTTATTTTGTTATGTTAAGAGGGCAAGATTGGGCGCAGATGAGATGGCAATAGGTTAAAATGTATCTGCGGCACGAAACTGCGCAAACATCATTGTTCTCGTGCGACACAATAATTAAAGACACCAGTGCCGTGTATATTGTATAAAATGCAACAGAATGCCATCTACGCTGCGCCAGCAGGAATTAACACGACAGAAAGAACAATATCAACAGCTTCGTAAAAGCATCATAAACCTACCGCGCGGCTGGAGGCAGCCTGCTCGAGGGTGCCGTCGATCTGAGAGCCGCCGTCGCTGTGCGATAGAAACACGTGCTGATGTAGTACGCATGAATATACGCGCCCAGACAGCAACAGCGATTCAATGACAAAAACAGGACTTCGGTGAGGCAGAGAAACAGATACAGAGCAAACATGCTCACGAAGGCCAACAAAGAAGAAATATTGCAGTGGGAAAAGACTTTGAAGAGGATAACAAAGTGACCGCACACTGCGCACTAATGGACTGCTCCTGCTTTTACCTCGGAATCAGGCCGCATGCGAGACCGCCCCAGAAGGGGGAACCATTCAATTGCACTCGCATTAGCAGCAGCATTAGCACTAGCACCGTGGCCGTGACCGCTGCCAGAACCACTAGCGGCAGCCGCTAGGATCTCGTCAGCTGAGACGGTAGGCGCACAGCAGCCGTCAATTTTGATGGACTCTGGAAAGTTGCCCTGGGGTTTTGGCAAGAGACAGCGAGCGAGCGAGCGAGCGAGGAGGATAATACACGTAAGGGTTTGGAGTGGAAAATGAAAGGTGAACAAGGAATAATCAATGTTAGAATTGCAAACAGCAAACCACCTGCAAGAGCTTTGCATTGCGATATTCCTGACACGCACGCTCACCTACCTTGAAATGCTTGGTGTCGACCCGGAGTTCGCAGACCCGGCCGCAGACGGCGCCCAGCTGAATCACGCACCAATCCGAGGCCGTGCTCACGTTAAACCCCGAAGCTGGGTCCAAGTCCACGACGGCAGCGCGGTCTAAGAGATGCGAAGAGGAGGGAGATGACGGATAGGGGGAATGGAGAAGATTAGAAACAGAAATTAGCATGAAAGGAATCTGAGTTCTGAAAATATCGAAGAGAAGAATGCGCAACTATACATATATTAGTCATCATACATTACTTATCTATACACATATTCACATACCCACCCCCTAACATGAAAATCATCGCACAATACTCTACCTGGGTGTCGTCCGGTTTCCCAGCCGCACACTATCCCCTAATACAATTACCGCCATAAAATATTACCTGGGTGTCGGCCGGTTTCCCAGCCGCACACTATCCCCTAATACAATTACCGCCATGAAATATTACCTGGGTGTCGGCCGGTTTCCCAGCCGTCTCCCATGTTCACGCCGCGGCCCGACTGGAGCAAGTTGCGAGGCACTCCGTAGTGGCTGCGGAGGAAGGAGGTGAGGAGAAGCATGAAAGATGGTGAAGTATTATAGGAGGAGAAGCTTGATAAATTGAAGAGGATAAGCTGAAGAAACAGGGAAAAAAGGGGTTCACAGGTTAAAGAGAGTGTGAAACTAGTCTAGGCTAGTCGAGTCAAGTTGAGTCGAGAAGGAGGAGTAAGATAAGGAAGCCAAGGGTGGTGGGAATGGCAAGGAGAGGTGAGGAAAAAAAAAAGATCGGAGAGGACAAGACGAATTGCCGTTGATTGGCTCAAAAATGACTAGTCTAGGAGGAGAAAAGACGAAGAAAAAAAGAAGGAAAAGGGAGCGGAAGGCAGTGCCAATTCAAACGTTCGTTGATATGTTGACATCAAAAAAAGACAAAGGGGGGGAAATGCACCGGTTGCTGCAGCCCACGCCGCGCCCCCCATTGGTCACGCTGGCCAGGTCAAGCTTCTTGTTCTGGAGTTCGGAGGTGAAGTCCCGGCTGACGTCACCCCACGCGCGCAAACGGGCCACCTGCGGATGATCGAAACAATGGTATGGTCAAGTTGGGAAGAAAGAACGAGGAGACGACAGTAGGTTTAGACGTGGGAAAGGTTGCTACAGTAGAAACGAGAAGGAGTGGGTAATAGGACGATTATTTTCAAAGCAATGAAATGAATACTAATAAAAAGAAAAAAAAGGTCAAGGAACAGGGAAGAGGGATGAATTTTTGCTTGCGTGTGCATTCGTTACTTACCCCGCCATCGGGGAAATAATTCACCCGCAAGTGCGTAAACCTACGGGTGTATAGTGAAGGGCATGTTATGAAATGTAGGGTAGTACGTATGTATACAGTCTTCATGATACGACTAGTTGGAAAGTCCATTGATCTGAAATCAAACTATTCCGTATTCAAATGAAGCGTTCACTCCCTCCCCCCCCCCCATTTACCCACGCTAGACAAAACTCACCGCGTCGCCTGCAAGTGCGGCGGCACTTCAAAGAAATGCACGCAGCGGTCCTTGTAGCCTGGCCTTAGCGGCGCCACCGGCAAAATCGTGTGCCACTCCCACTGCGCCACCGCCAAGCCCGCGGCCGCAATGGCGGGGGGCGCCATCGCAGTGCCTTGCACGCCGCCCCCTGTACAGCAAGAAGGCGAATTGCGGTTGGCGCAGTAGTGGTAGGAGGTGGAGGATGAGGAGGTGATGGAGGAGAAGTGACACGATGAGCCGCCAGCACAAAAGTGCGACAAAAAAAAACGGGGGTAAAAGGAGTAATTCAATGGGCAAGTAAAGAGCCGAAGCAAAGAACCCGACATGAGCAAATTCTTCCATTCTTTTCCTATAACCAAACAAAAGTAACTACATTTTGTTTCCTTTTGCTTTCTCTTTCTCGGCCCTCATCCTCCTCCGTTTTTTTTCTTTTCTTTGCTCTTTAGCATCCCTCCTTTCTACCCCCCCCACCACTCTCCAATATAATACCGTTAGCCAATCGGTCTGCGGCGCCTGGCAAGCCCCAGCTGGTGCCGTTGGAGGCCTCGGGCGGCAGGGTGGCTGCTTCAATGGAGATTTTCGGCACTTGGTTCCCGGTAAAGAACGCCGTGTCCACTTCGAAGCCTTTCAGCGTACCGGGGAGCCCGAGCTTGATCACGCACCTGCGAAACGAAAGTGAGTTGATAGACGTGGGGAAATTGAATGAAAAGTGATTGACATGTTAATGTTCGTTACGAGCGGTAACTAGGTGTTACTAGTTGTTCAGTAGGTACTTCACGTACAACCCCAAAAGAACAGCACAGTGTCATGCGTGCCACATAGTCCTATTGAGAGGCTACATCAAGACAAAGCAGGCAGGAAAGTGCGATAGATCAGTGAGTGTCTATAAAAACAATTGCCATATTATTCTATCGTTTAAGATTATCTGTGCGGCTCTTTACCAGTCGTGGCCAGGCAGCCGGCGCCGCCGGGACTCCCAGCCGTCGAGGGTCTTGCCTTGCGGAGAGTACGCGTTGATGTCGAAGGTCGCAGGGTTCGGGTCGAGGAGTCGCTCTGCGGTTGCAAACCATTCGTCGGTGGCAAAGAGCACCTGTATAACGAGCGTTGACACCGTGAAATGAGCAAAGATGCTAATGATACAATTGTAAAGCTTTCCTTTGTAGTTTAGAATAGAGGCAAATTATGAAGTTGTGGTACGTCGGCGTTTCTTTCATTGTTCTCTTTTTCTGAGCAGATACCGTGTGCAGTCTGAAGTAATACTTATACAGGCATGATTAAATTCATGTATTATGGATGATAGGAAAGAGAAACGCGAGCAGGTGGTCGTAAAGCAAACAATGGAAATGCATGCGTAGGCGCGTCCTCCTACTTGAAGCGTCCAGGGAATAGCGAATCTAGTCAACACCAGGCCTAGGAAGTATGTCTAGTCAACGCACCGCGGCACCAAGGCGCGAATTTGCCAAGTCCGTGCACTCGCTCGCCCACACTGGCGGATCCTCGGGCGTACACACGCCCACTGCTCCGTGATCTAGCTCCATGGTTGATAGATGATACCGAAAAAGTTATGTGATTTCCTTTCATCCCCCGACCGAAAGGACGACCGACCGACGATTTTGCAGACGATTTTGGTGCTGTCTTTGGGTTCATTGATTGGTGTCACTGAATCTTGAAAATCCTTCAATGAAAAATCAAAAATTGACCAATCTGGCATGACTCAGTAACTCGCGCAACTCGGCAGCCACGCACATATCTGACGTCTCTGCCTCTCTGCCAAGAAGCTTACGCGTGCTGCTATCGTGCTATCACTCGTGTACCAAGATCTACTAGCGGCTAGACTAGACTCGTAAGCCTAAATCCAAAGTTGCCTTCTTTGTTTTGGCTATGCTCCGCGGTCTAGCATCTACGAGCGGGTTAGCAGCGGCCGCCGCTGCAGCATCAAGCCTGAGGCGAGCGGGGATTTTCAGTGACGATAGTGCTGAGTGCGCCCCTTACCAAGGCCCAAAGCAAACCAAGGTTTGTTCGTTTGTGAAAATTGGGTCTGAGATGCGAGCGGTATATGCCTTGGCTTCCAAGAAATACTTTTAAATATTTTATCCTAGCTGATTCTTCAGTGCTCGCTCTCTCTGGCCAAGCTTTCCTCAACAACACTATCCACGTGCGTACACCTACATACGCATACTTGTTTTAGGTGCGCACGCAAGACTACCCACTGGTGACGCACCACCACGGCAAGGCCAAAGTGCGGGTGTTGAAAGTGCGCCACGACACGTCAGCGGGCCGCGAGAAGCACAGCGTGTCAGAGTACATGGTGCACACCCGGCTGTACTCGCCCGAGTACGCCAAAGTGTTCACCAACGACGACAACGCCGACTTGGTACCGACATTATGCCATAAATACTGATTTTTAAAAAAAAGGCGTTGATTGCACATGGGTCAGCCTAGGCTTGACCAATTTATTCCTACCGTGTAGACTTATATTTTAAGAAAAATGTGCACTCACAAGGGGGCGGCTGAAGCAGATCTATTTAGCCCGAAGGCTCCTGTATTCCTCGACTAGCTTTTTTCGTCTTCTTAGCTTTTGAAACCATGTTCTTTCGCATTCTGGATCATCATCATCATCATCATTATTTTCTCAACAAAAAGGTGGCCACGGACACGCAAAAGAACACGGTGTACATCGTAGCCAAGCGCACGGACGCCACTTCCCCGGAACAATTTGGCGTGGACATTGCGAAGCATTTCATGGACAACTACCCGATTTTAACCGCATGCCAAATCGACGTCGAAGAAACCTTGTGGTGTGGAGATTGCCGCTCTTTCAGTATTGTATTGCTTTGTCCTGTAGTTTTCCTTTTGCCAGGACTTGTTACGCCTGTCTATCGTCGCCCCCCTTCCTTCTTTTTTCTGCTCTAAGAGCTCCACCAGTACAATTCAGCGCCACCATGACATGCTTTTTTGTGCTCATCCTTTCTCCACCTCCCCCGCCTCCTCCTACTACTCCTCCTCCTCCTCCGACAGGGAGCGCGTGGTGGCGTCGGACGGGGACCCTCACGACCATGCGTTCGTGAAGAAGGCGCCCGAGCAGTCCTGCGCTACCGTGCAGCTGGCCCGAGGGGCGCCTCACCCAAAAGTGACCTCCTCGGTGAAAGGCATGGTGATTTTGAAGACCACCCAGTCGGGTTTCTCGGGCTACCACAAGGTACGGAAGGAAAAATGCGAGGTGTCAAGGAGAGAAACCGTGTCAAACAGATGCAAGCGAAATTGAACAGTGATGGTAGTGACACGAGTCTATGTTTTTGTTACTTTTCGCTTCCTGCTGTTTACGTGCGCTCGAGTGTGCGCTCTCCGCTTATGCCTGCTGTTCACGTGCGTGGGTTTGCTTACAACGGTTGTGTGCTTTCCACCGCTGCTGTTCATTTGAAGGACAACTACACCCTCCTGCCCGACACGGAAGACCGTTGCTTGGCCACTGAACTGAGCGCGGATTGGTCCTACAACAGCAAGTGAGTTCAAGATGAGTACGAAGCAGTGAAGTCCGTCTGACTATTCCTGCAACAGCAAATAAGCTGGGTCAAGCAGGAAGGAATTGTATCTTATTTTTTTTTGCCAATTAGAGCTTCAGGTCATTTGACTCTGTTTGCCCCCTCCTCGCAAGCTCCTCTGTGATTTTCATAGGCATGTCAACTCTCTGCGTCTTTCGATAGTTTGTTTACAGCCATCGTCTTCTTCACCTTGAACAGGTTCGTGGACTACGTGGCCGCGCGCGCAGCGGTCAAGAAGGAGCTTGTGAAAGGGCTCTTTGGCCCCGCCAAGGGGGGCGTCTTTTCAGCGTCGCTTCAGGTAATACCGTAGAAAGAGTTTAAAAAAAAGGAAGGAATTTGGGTGCTGATAGTCGGCGCCTCAATCTCAATGTCTTTTATGAGTTCATTCCCCCCCGGGGTGCGACTGAACTCAAGCCAGGAGAAGGCGGTTGCGCACATGTATAAACTCACTACTAGGAGTGTAGGGCAAAATTCATTGGGTTCATTTTCATTTTAGGAGCGTATCGTACATTCGTTTCAACAGAACACGCAGCTATTACACAAGCGACGACTTTTTGATTGTGCACTTCTTGTCTTTTACTCTCTCGTCCTCGTCTATCTGGTTTTCTTCTTTCCAATGTCCTCTCCGTGTATTCCCAATTGCAGGCCACCATTTACGACGCGGGGTCACTGTGCCTGGCGGCGGTGCCTGAGCTCACGCGCATCGCCATTTCCACCCCAAACTTGCACTACTTGCCCACCACTCAGCTGCTGAAAGCTGTTGGCGTGGCTTCGAAAGACACCACGTAAGTGCCCCAAAAAAAAATGAAAAAGGAAAGACGAGGAAGAATAGAAGAGGAAAAAGATGAACACAACTAAGACGAAAACATCGCTTTACACCATAAATCTCTTACTTTTTCCTAATTTTCTCCCCTGAAATTTACAGGTATGTGCGCGATGTATTTGTGCCCACCTCTGAACCTTCTGGTACCATTTATTGCGAAGTGGCCCGAGAAGCTACTCGCTGAGAAAGAGAGGTATGAGGAACCCTTCTTTCATCTCGGTTGAAAAATCAGCGCAACGAGGCATACACTATCTAAGAAGGAATTGCACCGCCTTTCTTTTTCTTTGTGAGCGTGCCCGTGCCGGAGCTGTGCGACTGCGAATGTCGGCGGCCGGCGCCTGGATGTATTAAGAATTAAGAATATCATGAACCTCTTCTCTTTTTTCCGATTTCTTTTGAAGGAAGCTCATTGACTAGCAAGGGCACCTAGGAATTCAAGTGTTTATAGATTATAGAGGCCCGGCACATGCCCCTCAGTACGCATGGTCTAGTTCTGGTTGCTGGTTGGGATCTGGATTCTCCTGGTTGGCTGGCCTTGTCTTTGTCTTGCAGCAACTTACAGCTTGACAATTGATGGCTTGCAGCTCGCAGCATGCAAAAAGGGGTGCGTTTTTAGTCGTTAGAGTGACGTATTTTAGTTTCCTTGCCGGCACTCTCTCTCTACTGCTGGCACTCCATTCTCTGTTCTGACTTTTTGCAGTCGAGGCTAGCTGCTTGTAGCCCGTTTATAAGAGGAGTGGGCGGCGTTGCTGACCCTCAGTTGCCAGCATGGAGTTCAGTCAGGCAACTGTCGTAGCTTCGATCGACAATTACGAGGTATAGGCGACGTCGTATTCTTCTGTGTGTCCGTAACAGTGTGTCGTTTGAGCTTATTTTCAATCCTTTGCTCGTGCATTTCGCCGCTGCTTTGTCCCAGGTCGTGAACAATGACTACGTATCCTACACCATCCGCGTTGGGTGAGTGCTATTCGTTATTCTCTAGCCCTAGGCTATCCTAGCAAATACCGCGGAGTGCATATTCTCCTTGACTCGTATTAGCTGAGCGGCTAAGTAGTCTTGCTTTCTCCGCGCTATCGCGCGATGCGTGCTCGAGAAAAGTCTTTAAGCCTTTTCTCTCATATCTTTCGACTAAGGAAATCGTGCTCTTATACCATCGTCAGGACCACATATAATTACTGGTTCTTTTATAGTCCTTGTAATGGTACTAGATGTAGCACTACCGCCAGATAACGTTTGGTCTGCGATGTTCTTGCTTCTACGAATCCATTTCATCTTCTTCGGCTTATTTTTCTCGTTCTGCTGTTTCGTTCTATTCATTCTCCTTTTGTAGCCTCGCGGGCGGTGGTTCGGTGCCCTGGAGCGTGGTGCGGCGGTTCGAAGATTTCGAGTCGCTGTTGTGGGCCCTCAAGCCTCAGGGCCCACCGTGGTCTCAGCACCGCATGCCCCCAACGCGGTGGTTCAACAAGCACGAGCCGTCGTTCTTGCAGGAGCGCCAGGTGCTGCTGCAAGCCATGCTGGAAAGCATGCTGAGCCAGTCGTTGCCGCCAGCGCCGCTGCGGCAGTTCCTCGAGGTACTTAAAACACAGGGGAATAGGCTCCGGAAGCTCTGCCACTTGGGTGCTGCTTTCCTTGCCCTTATTTATGTCCGTTTTTTTTTTCTCTTACTCAAAATAGCTTCAATCTATACAGCTATTCCATTGTTGGCTCAACACTGCAAGGTTTCGAAAGGCGTCCCTGAATAGCACGACCATTGAAATTCGCTTCTCTATCTAGGTGGACGGGCACATTGACCTGGCGGATCTCGAGCGACTTGCCGACGAGGTTCAAGCGTCGGGGGGGCGTGGTTTGGGGCAAGGCCTAGGTGGAGAGGGCAGCGGCCACGATCGAGCGGCAGCGGCCCTCGCGGAAAGTTACCGTTTGCAAGGGATCGTGAACAACACCTTGGCTTCGCTCATTGACGTGTCGTTGAGGTGTGTGTGTCTGGGTGTTGATCGTTGTGTGGCGGCGCGGTGTATACAGCGAGCTCTTTTGAGTACTGCAGTTCGTACGCTGTTGCACGTTTTTTAAGGCGTGTGTTTCACATGGCTTGCCAGTGAGCATCTGCCCCTCCTATCCGAGCCACATTTAGCCAAGCTACGAAGTGTTCACGACTTCTTTCTTCTTTTCCTTTCCCTTGAGATTTTCTGATAATCGTTTCTTTCTTTTCCGTCAACTCCGATCGCCGCCCAGCGACCCGTCAGAAATGCTTTTGGACGCCAACAGTTTGCAAGCGCAGCGCAAAGAGCTGCTGGAAGTGGCCGGTACGAGTGATAGCACGCCTGCTGTGCCTGCCAACGCCAAGAAGAGCGGCGTGCGGCGCGCCTTGCCCGTGGGTTCCGCGGTGCGTGCAAACAATAAGGCCATGGAATTGGACAGTTCCAAGTGTTTTTCCGACTTGTCTTGCTGCTTCAGAGAGGAAAGAGGCTAGAGTTGGTGATTATTCGCCCGCTTTGTTTTTTTTTCGTCTCGTTCCGTGCCTTCTTTTGCTAGTCTGCCCTTCTTTCTTGATCGCTAGTTCTTGTGGCGGACTTTTGCCATATCGTTTCCTCTCTCTCTTTTACCTGTTTTTGTCCTCTGTATCTCTTTCAACGACCACCCACGTTCACACATGTTCAGTCGGTGGCAAGCCTCGACAGCTTGCTCGATACCCTCAGCAAACCCACCCCTGTAGAAGCTCAGGTAAGAAGAAATATCCGAGGACTCGTCGAAGGACTCACACCTACACTTAAGAGAGGCACACATGATCGCCCTATATTATCGAACTTCTTCTTCGTTTTCTTTTACTAGCTCTTTATCACCTGTTCGGAACGTAGTACTCGTTGTTACTCCTTCCATCTTTTTTTCGTGTGTTTTGGCATTCATTTGTCTTCACTCGTCTTGGCAACTCTGTCTGCTGATATTGTAGTAGAAATCTGCTATAGCAGAGTTTTGCTCGTCTTCCAATAGCAATTATAAATAAGTAGATATGTGATAATTTAATTTTTGTTGTAACCTTCATATTTTCAACTTAGAACCGACTGGTGGAGCGGTATGGGCTCATTCTGGCGGACTCAATTCGCATGACGTCATCTGTCGACACGGGGGTAAGGGAAAAGTTGTGCCAGTATTGTGTGCATGCGTGCACGATTAGCAAGAAAATGGCACATGTGAATTGCGCGCCATCTGATTTAGTGCTTTGCTTGCCCTTCAGCCCTTTTGCCCTTTAGCCAACTCGTCGTCGTTTTCCTCGCTCTCGTTGGTGTACTCACTCATTTCATTTGAATTCAGTTGCCTTGTTCTTCAAAGCGAAATTTGTATATATTGCTGATTTTCCATCTTTGAAGCCATCACGAGATCTCTTTTTGTCCTCTCTCTTGTATTTCAAATACTACTACCCAGTTACCTTGTTCCGTGTCTTTTCCTCACTACTGCAGGCGATTACGGAAGACCTCGTGTGCCATCTCCATTTCACGCCCACGGTAGCATAGAACAGACATGGCGCTGCCTTTAGATATGTTCATTTTCTGGGTACTAGAGCCACGAAAACGATGCGTTATTGAATCTTGGAGGAGTCTGCCTATGATCTAGGTTCAGAATTCGTAGCTGCACATGCAGCTTATAGAATGTGGGACTCAAGTAGAGGGGCGCAGTGAAAGGGTGTGTATTTCCGACTAGCCTTCATAATTCACAAGGAAATGCTCCGCACCTCTTTCCACCGCGGGCGCACTGAGGTCGCATTTGCCATTCTGATACTAATGCTAATCTTCAGTACTCAACTCATCTAAAGTACCAGCTCCGATGTGTGCAGTTTTCCTTGGTTTCTTGTTTTCTGTATACTTGAACTAAGTATGAAACGGGGCTTCTTTTTCTTTTTTTACTAGTAGGTCTCCTTGAGAGTAAAGGTGTATTCGCTTACCTTACACACGCACTCCCCGTTTCGAATTGCCATGTAGACGTAAGTTCTGGCTGAGTAAACAGCGAAATTACTTAATGATAGATATAATTCAGTATTCTCTGCGCCCGCGTGCAGCGCAGCGCGCGCAGATGATGTCATCGTAGCAGTGCAAGGCATTCTGAGATAAATTTGATAATCTGTTACGTAATGGGCGGGATTTTATGACAAGGACACATCAAATTATAATGCGCTCGCGTCGTTTGTACACGTATGTTACAATAAGCAAGACGATTCTAACTAAATAGAAATGGGGGTATTGAGAATAAAAGACGGTGAGATGAAGGCACGTACCAAATATACGGGGCGGGCTGGCGAAACAAATCACCACGGGTACGGCCACGAAAGGGGCCGACTATTCTTCCTCTTGATCATGCTTGTTTGTAAAAAAAAACACCGAAATCCTCTCTTGCATTTGTTGTTTCGTTCGTACGTGGTTCGTTCGTGTCCGCCCTTTTTACATGTGCAGTGTAGTAGTACTAAATCAATGGCGGACCACAGACCACGGACCACGGACCACGGACCACGGGTACAATAAGGGACACGCACCACGGGCACTATACGATGGGTAACTCATCCACGGGCACCTCAAGGCCACAAGCATAGTAGGTGCAACGAACTCATACCTACGTACTGTGCTCCGTAGCAAATCAACTGCGGTTGAACCGCGCATCACGCGGGCACCTGAACTTGTAAAAGAACACGAGAACGACAACGCAGAAGCCCCCAAATTATCGCAAAATAATCACGGTTACTACCTCAGAACAGGTTTTTGGGTTCGAGGGCTTGGCTTTCAGCTTCTTGTGACACAAAATCCTGTATATTAAATGGAATTTCTTGGTTCGTGGTGGTGGTCGTCGTCGTTCTTTTTGTACCGACAGTACAGTAGTACAGATCTGTTGTACATGTGCAGTACTAAGAAAAAGCGGACCACGGGCACAGTAGTACAGATCTGTTGTACATGTGCAGGACTAAGAAAAAGCGGAGCACGTGGGGAAATAGCCGACCGACGCAGAGCGCCTTCCCCCATCTGATTGGCGAGTCCAAGAGATTCTTAGCTCTGCAATCCGCAGGCTAACTTCGACCTCGGCGTTATCAGCGAATCACATCCCTTGGGTCAAGCAGCCGCCAACCGGCGAGCAGCTGCCGAGCAGCTGCTGTGGAGTGTCACCCGTTTCAGAATCCCTCGTCGTTTGCATAACAGCAAATCTGCTGACCAGAGGTCCTCTCTCTGTCCAAGACGCCCAAGACACTTCTTCCTTCGGGAAGATTTTTTTCTTTTAAACCCTTCGGGAGGGGTGAGCCTCACTACGTGAGCCTCTTCAGCTCCTTCTTTGCCCCCAAATACCCAAACGCAGTTGGGAGTAGGTAGGTACTTAGGTAGGTACTTAGGAGAGTTTAAGCCCTCCTGTGTGATACGAATAATGTGATCCTAGTTTTGGTGGTGCTTCACCACCCTCTTTTGAGACAGGCCCCGAAGGGCCGGAATTAGTAGACTAACAGGTAGAGAAGAAAAGCAAAGCAGCGCAAACTAAACCTAAGAAGCTAATCAGGCGCACATGCCCGAGTGGCCATGGAAGTGATGGTAGCGGTCCAAAGTGGCACGCTAACCACCCTCTTTTCCCGAGCGCAGCTTATACTTGTACCGAAGCAAGTTGCCCCTGAATCGTGTATCGCGCGGGCACCTAAAATTGTTTCTTCTTTTTTCTGATCTCATTCCGTTCCTGTAAATTCTGAGAATTCAGAATGTATTACCCAGGATGCCGCAGATTTATTGACAAAATTACCTACTGTAGGATGTGGCAGCAATCGTTGACACGACATCTACAA
>Ga0307979_1002068_pt1 | contig 14049 bp, 9 predicted proteins | sample OrgLakmetage1058_FD_201833 | JGI IMG/M metagenome (GOLD analysis project Ga0307979, IMG submission 201833) | Saline water microbial communities from Organic Lake, Antarctica - #1058 | ecosystem: Environmental > Aquatic > Non-marine Saline and Alkaline > Saline | place: Antarctica: Organic Lake...
ACATGTGCATCCTACAACATGCTATAATTCGTAAACACTTGTATGACCGTGAAACAATTTTGTCAAAAATCTGCGGCATCCTGGGTAATACAATTCTGAATTCTCAGAATTTTATACGGGTCCTGTATGGATGGTTTCTTAATCACTCACTTTCTTCTTTTTCATACTGCCATACAGTACGTGGATATATACGAGTATATACGTATATACGTGTACATACCGTAGGTCATTTTCCATATATACGGTTTGAGCCATCCCTAGTTCTCACACCTCACCCTAGGACTATTGACGGCAAAGCCCTCGCGACAGGAACCATGAACCTGAGCAAAGATGTACTCATTTGATTCGAATTGCGCATTTAAATCATTCCCAGGAGTCTTTGTGTCTGGTCTAGAGATTGCGCTTCCGATTGAGGTGGGCCGCGCCCGTAACCCCCCCCTCGTCGAGGTAATTAGCACTCGAGGGCGCAATTGGGCACAAAAAAATGCAAAGCTAGTGCTCACTTTTCTTCCAATTTCTACAATTACCAATTTATTTCGGCTAGAAATGGAAGGGAGGCGGGAGCGGGGGGTATCTAGCGCTCTAGTACCGATCAAGGTAAAAAATGGTTGGAGTCAGTTGCTTGAATCCTCCTGCGAAAATGATAAATGATTGAAGCGGCATTTTATTGCGCTGCTTGCTAGTACTGAGGTGTTCTAGGGAAAGCGTAAGTTACTTCGTTATATATATAAGCAAGCTATCAGCCCAAACTGGCCGAAATTTGTGGATTGCTGGCTTGTAGCAGCTGGTAACAGCTGAAAAGCACCGTAATCTGGTTGGCGATATAATGGCTCTTATCGTTCTGCGAAATTAGCTGCTGGCTCTTTATTCCCCCTAGATTTCTTCGTGCTTTCTCAGGTTATTCATTCAAAGGCATTGTGCTGCCAAAACTTTAACATGCGGTTTGATTATGTTATCTCTGTCACACTTCCTCATCTAGAATAAGCACGTTTCTGCTTCGGCCAGAGAAAGCCCCGAACCAGAAAGGTTCCACCCGAATACCTCGATCGGCCGCCCAAGTTGTCGATTTTTATTTAATTCGAGGTAATATGTACAAACAACTACCCAGAAAAACATCGACATGCAAAAACTATGGGAATTGAGCCGATGATGTGCACGCACCCTAACTCACGAGTCGAAATTGAAGCACCTGTACGAGTAGATTTATGCCACATCTGCTTGCAAATAGCGGCGCTGCGTTGAGATTTTTTCAGCAGTGACTTCATTGCTTTTGATAAGGCAAATTGATAAATGATTCGTCCATAGTTTTGACGAAAATCAAAATCTTGTTGCGTAAACAGTCCTTCATCGCAAGAAAATCGCCCATATTTTCTTAGGTCTGAGGGAGCCCAAATGCGGGAAAGGTCAGCAAAGAAGTCACCAGCACCTATTCGGAGATCTATTCGTTATTAAAATATGCCCGAATACCGGTGTGTAAGGGCCCAATTTCGTAGTTGATGAGCAAAATGACTGAAATCAGGTGAGAATTGTCTCAATTTCCACCAAATTTAACATATTGACTGTAAATTTGACAGCTTTTCTTCTAATTCCATCTTATTTAGGATAATACTTATATGACAAGCGAATTTTCAGCCAAATCGAAGCAAATAATCAAGAGTTATGACACAGGAGCGTCAATTTCGGCCGCCGCCTCGTAGTGCGTAGTGGCGCGTCCACTAAAAAGAAGTTGAATTTTTTTTTTTTTTAACTCCAAAACGAAATCTTAAAAGTAAATAGTCGTCTTAAGGGAGCAGCAAGAAGCCAAAATCCGGTCTTAGATTTGGGCTCAGGATCGCCATTTCAGATAACTAAAAAAATCTTTGAATTCCCCCTACTCTCAACTCAAAGATCAATGAGCCAGACTAGGATGCGATTTGCGCCATATTCATTGGTAAATTACGCGGGTTCCGGGTTGGTAATTCTCACCAACCAGACGTGAGTTACGTCAGAAGAACCCGCTCGCATTTATAATGCTAGTGATGTCATATAACTTTCTTTGAAACACCTTGAATCGGGGGTCAATTGAATTCTTTACATCTACAAATACATTGGGCATTGACACCAACTGAAGGTTGTTTAGTGGTCTAGAGTTCGGGCCATGGCGCCGCTGAGTCCTTTGGACCAGCTTTTCGGAAAGTTGGACTTGCCATCGACTCGATCGTTGGCCGAGGTTGGGTAGCCGGTGTGCTCGTCGTCGTCTAAAACAACTTCAGGCATTAAGTTTGAACCCTCCATCACGTTTCTCCTGTCATGAGAATTTGTTGAAGAGTCAACGTAGTTGTTCACGCGCAGCCCAGGGCGACTCCAGAACTGCTGCTGCTGCTGTTCTTGGCTCCAGTATTGCTGTTGCTGCTGTGATGGCTGCGTCGATGGCGACGAAACTTCTTCGCGTGTCCATGTAGTAGCACGTGCATCACTACTGTAAGAGTCTATGAGGTCTGCCTTTGGACTTCTTGGCACGACTTCCACTTCTACTTCTACTGGGTTCGAGACGGGTGGGGCTTTTGCATTGGTTGAGGACGTCATGGTTGCAGCATTTCGGGGTGACGACGGCGACAACGAAGAGGGCGACGAAGATGGCTCGCGCGGGTCTGCTACAGCAAAGGTGACCGCCTTAGCGGCCATTTTCGTAAACCGCTGCACTGCGCTTTTGGCAGCAGAGGGCCTTCCCACTGCCGCAGAAACAGAAACAGGTGGCGGCGATGAAGTTGGCGACGGAGGGCTCGGTGGAGGAGACGACGAGTATTGCGCATTGTGTTGCACTGCTTTACGGACTGCTGTCAGAGCAGCCTCTGCTGCCTTGGTCGCCTCGGCCACCGCCGCCCGCACCGCCGCCGCTTTTTCCGCGTCCGCTTTGGCGATGGCCGCTTTCACCGCCGCGTCCAACTCTAATTTGGCTTCAGCTCTCACCTGTTTCTTCGCGGCGGCCACGGCTACCTCTAGCGCTGCCTTGGCATCTTTCTCTGAGGCAGTGCGACTAGCAGCCGCATCTCGCTTACGATCTGCTCGTTCACGCTCCAAGGCTGCGGTAGCGCTGGCAGCTGCTGCTTCAGCACGGGATCTTGCCCGTGTGTGATCAGCCAATTCCGCTAAAGCTTGGATTGCTCGTTGCTCGGCTGCGACACGACTGGCGACGGCTTCTTGAGTGGCAGCTGCTTCGACTGCGGTGGCTGACTGTGCCCGCTGCAGAGCTTGTGCAGACTGCACTTCGCGTTGTTCTGTCTCTGCTACGCGGGCCTTCAATTGGGCAACTTCACGCTGCAAAGCTTGCACTGTCGACTCTTCTCGCCGCTGCCACTGCTCGCGCTGCATCTGCTGTGCAGCTTCCGACTTGCTTTGAGCTGATTCTGCGACGAGGGTCGCTGCTGCGCGCGCTTCTTTTTCTTCTTGCGCTTCTCTTCGTGCAGAGGCTGCGGCTATCGAAGCCTTTTCAGCGGCCGCCACCGCAGCCTGCATCTCCATGGAAGCTTGTTCCGCAGCAGCGCGAGCCTCGGCAACCTCCTCTTCTTTTTCCCGTAAAGCAACTTGAAGCGACCACGCCGCCGCGGCCGCGGCACTCTCTGCTGCAGTCTCACGCTGATTGGCTTCGGAAGCAGCCGTGCGCGCGGCAGCGACTTCATTTTTGAGCGCCTGCTCTCGCAGTGCTGCTTCGCCGCGTGTTTGACCAAGGTCTAGCGCCACGTTGTTTTTGTCAATCGTCGTGTGCACGCTCGCAGTAGCAGCTGTCACTTCTGCTGCTCTTATTTCTCGCTGAGCCAACCTCGCTGAAGACTCCTCCGCTGCCTGCTGCCGCATTCTTGCTTCCTCTGCTGACGCTCGCGCGGCGCGAATTTCTTCCTGTAGCTGTTGTTCTTGCTTTTGCAGTTCCATGCGCTGTGCATCTAAAGCTGCTTGTGACCCATGCTGCGCAGCTGCTTCAGCAGCGGTTCGAGCTGTCTTCTCGGCTCTAGCATCGGCCAGCGCAGAAGCTGCAGCTGCTGCGGAGTCATCGGCCGCGCGTTGCCAAGTTGCCGCTTCCGCCACGGCAAGTACTTTCGCCGCTTCCGCTGCAGCACGGGCTTGTGCTATTTCGCGTTCGGTCTCTCGCTTGGTGGCGGCGGCGGATGCTTCTGCGAGGTGCTGCCGTCTTCGCGCTTCTCGAGCGGACACTTGTGCAGCCCGCAGCTCCGCTCGGAGGACTTTCTCTTGGTCTGCTTTTCCATCATTTTGAAGTGCCGACAGCTTCTGGCGACCACTAGCAAGTAAGAGTTGTGCCTTGCGCGAAGCAGTGTCGGTACTAGTCGCAGCACTGTCGAATCGTTGCTCTTGGTCATCCACGAGTAACCCTTGAGAAATATGCCATGCGGCTGACTCGTCAGCTCCTGCTAGCGCACTTGGAGCGTCCACAACAGCTGCCTGCGCAGCCATTCGAGTAGTGCTTCGACCAACAGACCACTCTGATTTGGCCTTTTCGAGTGCCAGTGTTGCGGTGGCTTCGCGTCGCCGAGCTTCAATGGCTCCAAGCTGTGCCATGTGCACTTGTTCTCGAAGCTCTAGCTCTTGCTGCCGGTACAAACGACGCTGTGAGGCAAGCTCCGCCTGTGATACCCCCTCAGCTTGAGCGCGCTCAGCTTCAATGGCTGCATCAACTTCGGCTTCTGCAGCTGCTGCACGGGCTTCCTGCTCTTCTTTCGCTTTGTCGGCGGCTTCAGCGGATAGTTCTCGTCGAAGTTCTTCCAGTGCTTCGATTTGCGAAGCAAGGTAGTCTTCCTGTAGCCTCCAATCTTCCACAGCCGGTATTGATGATTGTGATTGCTCTAATTCACAATCTGGTGACTCGTCAGAATCGCCTGTGCGCGGCTCAATCCATAATTGGCGCTCTTGGGCCCAAGCGAGGGCTTGCTCAACCGCCAAGGATCCTTCGTCTCCAGCCTCTGCCATTCTGCGACGCCGACGCCGCGTCACCAGCGCGTGAGCACTCCGGCTAGCGTGAACAATAGTCTCGAGCACCCCCCAAGATTCTAAAGCCGCTTTCGGCGCAAACGGAGCAGTCTGGTGACGGGGCTTCGTAGTCGTGGAGCCCCGTGCGACATAAGGTGGCGGCAGAGACAACAGGCCTCCCGCTGGTGAAGATGTACACATAAAAACGATGGAGCCTAGAGCGCGGGCCACCATAGCCAAGCAAAACACCGCCCAGGGCTGCGTTGCAGTGCCTTAGATGGATTGCTCAGAGGCAGTTACGAAACGCGTGGAGCTTCTATACCGTAGTACCGTAGTCGTCAATCAAACAACCAACTGTTGCCGTCCAGCCTTTCAAGACACGAACGAACAACGAACAACGCCGGAATGTTGTCTTTCCAAAAAGTAAGTTACTTGTTTGCACTCCTAATCATTCGCAAACCTACGTCGCAGGGTCCTACAGCCAGTTGCGGGTGATAAGAAAGCAGGAAAACGGCCAACCCCCTCGTCTCTTAGAACTAATTCTTAGATCCTCGCGTGAGCCCCCCTCAGTTTCCTAGGCGACCAGCAGACAGGCAGGGCAGAAAAGCCCTCGTTCCTAGAAACTGGGGCGAATACCCCTCAGTTTCTTTTTAACCCCTCAATTTCCTTACGAGTGTTTCTTTTCACCCGCAACTGGCTGTACCGAAGGACTCTGGGACGCAGGTTTGCGAATGATTAGGAGTGACTTGTATGTTGTTCGGCGCTTCGGTTCTTTGAAGGATTTTCGGAAGTTATCGGATTCTGCAGAATTCCGAAAACTTCCGATCCCAATGTTGCACCTTTTGGCTGTCTAGCTGGCAGATGCCTGCACAAAATTTTCACATCCTCGCTTACGCACTTCGGGCCTCTTTGTCAGCAGTGCCAACCACGTAAGCTCCGCACAAGCAGAGCCCGAGTCAAGGAGAGACCCTGTCCCATGATTCATTTGTTTTTATGTATTAAGCGATGGTAGAGATGTAACAATTTGGGAGAGCTTCGGGACAATTATCGACCTGATCTTCCTTGTTAAGACGCACGTGGATGTAGAAATTTTGGTGCTTCTAAGCGCTCAACTCTCCGCCCGCATACCATATGTGTCATGCATTACTCCCTGAACGCTTTGATTGTTCCCAATTTCTAGAAGCACACTGTCAAGTTCATCATTGAGTTTATATTTAAATTTTTTGATGTAACGATAACGTTGCACTGATTCTGCAGAGCTTGGCGCTCAGTAATCAATTGCCCAATTGAAATTCAAGCCAGACCTCACATGCACGCCTTTGCATCTTTTCCCATCTCCTAGTACGCGTGGCGGATTTCAAGCATTCGTGACAACGAAAGCCTCGAGGACCTCTTCGTGCTGAATTTAACTTATACCTAAGGACAGCGAAGAGAATGCATTTGGCGACTTACTTTGTTCAGTCATTTCGACTATAATCGAATAGGCATTCTTGCATTTAACTTAGTCCAATATTTATTCTTATCTATTTCGTGAATTTTCTCTTTTTCTTTTTATTCTCGAATACTTGTTTTTTTCTACTCCTCAGTAGTCACCTTTCTTTTATTCTCTTCTGCCGCTCTCCCATGATGTATTTTCATACTTTGACACTCTTGGATCTTTCAGTCGCTCGGTCGTTTTTTTTCCTGCCCTTTTCGTCTTTACTGGCATGTGCCTTCTTCCTCTTGCCTGTCATTTTACCTTTATTTAACACGCTTCATCTTCGGAGAAGCTCATGTTTTAGTGAGCTCCAGCACTCTCGGACGTCTCGAGCACCTCTGCGTGCCGAATTCTCTTCCGTTTGCTTCCAAAGACTTCAGTTTGTGTCTAATAGTCTCCTCTTATCTTGCATTCAATTCAACCCCGATTCTGCAACAACTTTTTACAGGGGAAACTGGTCCATTTGGGCAGTGGTTTTGGTTCCAAACCTGGCTGCTGCCGAAGACACTAACAAGGGCCGGCGTAGTTGATGAATGGGTCACTAATTCAGCTAGTGCTGCTGCCGACTATGGGCACATCTCGTTCTGGGACACTTCAGCAGTGACGTCTCTGTACGATACCTTTACGGGGGCAGCATTCAACGACTGCATCGCTGGTTGGGACACTTCAGCAGTGACTGATATGTTTCGAACATTCGCCAGTTCATCATTCAATCAAGACATCAACGAATGGGACACTTCTAGAGAGACCACTTTGAAAAACACATTCAACAATGCGGATAACTTCAACGGAGACATTAGCGCATGGGACACAAGTGCAGTTACAGACATGTTAGCTGTTTTCGCTTACAATGATGGTTTCAACCGAGATATCGGCTTATGGGGCACTGGAAAGGTGGCTCTAATGCACTCTGCGTTTTACAAAGGGACAGCCTTCAACCAAGACCAGCAGTTGTGGGTTCCAGGTGAAGTACTTAACATGGACAACATGTTCAATGGCGCAATCAAATTTTACCAAGACATCAGCGGGTGGAACGTCGGGAAGGTGACAAAATCAATGGAATGTTTTACAGCAATGTAGCCGATACTTTCAACCAAGTCTTGTGTTGGAATACGGCCAGCGCTACTACTACTACTATGTTCTATTTGTCTTCGGGCTCAACCAACCCGTATGCTGCCAAGTGTGCCTGTACAAGCTGAAGTGAATTCCACGATGGGTCAGCTTGTGTGGCGTGCCCCGCAGGCGAAATCTCCATCGGCAAGACGGAGGCGTGCTACGCGAACCAGTCACTGTCTATACCTGTGAAGTGCACGCGGTCACCTACACTGCTGCCTTCGCTACTTCCCACCGGGTCGCCTTCTGTGCCACCCACTCCAGAACCAACGCTGTTGCCTTTGCCACTTCCTACCGGACAGCCCTCTCTACCACCCACTCCAGCACCCACGCTGGTGCCTTCGCCACTTCCCACAGAAACGCCGACTATGCCACCCACTCCAGCACCTACGCTTTTGCCATCGCCACTTCCAACGGTAGTGCCTACATTGGTGCCTTCCAAACCAACGCCGGTTCCGACTCAATTACCATCAAAACCAACGCTGGTGCCATCGCCACTTCCTACTGTACCGCCCACTCCGGCACCTTCGAAGCCAACGCCTGTTCCCTCTGCACTGCTCACAATGGCACCTACGCTGGTGCCATCGCCAATTCCCACCGAATTGCCTATCCCAGCACCTACGATGTTACCATTGCTAGCTCCCACTACATTACCCACTGCAGTGCCTACGCTGGTGCCATCTCAGTCGCAAGCACCATCGTTAGTGCCATCTTAGTCGCCATCGCTGGTTCCATCATCTGCGCCGACACAGCAGCCCGAATCAAGTGTAAGTTTCAAATCGATGTAAAATACCTTCTAAGGATCCTACTTGAGTATCTTTTCTACTGGCTCCTATGTTATGTACATCAAAGGGGAGACTTCCTCTCAATTTTATACTGCTGCTTGTGTAGGTCACTTTGTCGTCAGCGTCAGCTGGGATTATTGGGCTGGCGTGCGCAATCGTGGCCGTGTGCCTGTTGGGTTTTGCGATAAAGCGTAAGCTTTACAAGGCCAAGGCTGGCGATTTGTATGGAATGGGAAGTTCTGATTCGATCGGCTGTTTTGATATGATGGTCGCGCACTTCAGTTATGTGACAAGGTTCGTTTTCCTTCGCCACACATTTCAAACATAATGAATATTTTTTCTAACTCATGTCTTATGTCTTCTTTTTCCTGTATCAGTGTCATTCCTCACGGCAATACTGAAACAGCTCCTGCAACTTTCAGCCCGGAAATGACCCACGCCATGTTTCAAGCCCTTGACATGAACGGCGACGGTTCTATTAATGATCGCGATATTCGTGAACGCTGCTCGAGACTAGAGGGTGTGGACGAACCAAGAGCTGCCAATTGCCGCGCTCACACGTGGCATTATACAAACCCACGTTTGAAGAGGCTTCCGCTTTTCTGCGCACGGGCGCCGCTGCCTCGTCAGTATCCAACGATTCAAGCAGCAGTGGCAACAATAAGGACGACTCATTTGAACTCGAGATGCCGGCCAAATCTAAGAATACAAAGAGCGGCGAGCTCAATGAAGAAGGCCTTGTCAATTGCCTTGCCCAGTTTCCTACTCTCGCTTTCGACTGGCATTTTCCGATTTCTTCGGGAGGTGACAAACAGTACTGTTCTCTTCGGCGTACGCAATGAACCTTCGTTGGACCGCGAAAGCGCTAAAAAAATGTTCGAACACTTCAGCTCATCTGACTCTACCGGGTGGGTTACGGCAGCCGACTTGCAAATGTGGCGGCAAATGCTCCCACCGGGTCAATCCGAGGACGTTTGCGTGCAGAGTTTTCTCGCAAGCAAAGGCGTTGACGTCATTGAAGCCACTGATAAGGAATCATCAAAGGTGCAGCTTTCGAACTTTTGAACAGTACTTCATCAGAAATACTTGGCAATCTTGTTCAAGCGCTTGGATGCAGACTCTGATGGGTGGGTCACTGCAGCAGACTTGCGCGCGTGGCGACGAATGCTCCCGCTGGGTAGATCTGAAGACGTCCTCGTACTAAGTGACTTTGCAATCAAGGGCATAAATGCTTTTGCTGCGGAAACTGGCAAGGAGTTGGCTGGATTGCAGCTTCTGGACTTTCACGCTGTGCTTCAAGACGATCCTATGCTGGCAGCAGAAATGTGCACACAAGCAGCTGTACTTGACTTCGGGGCTGACAGCACTGCGTATCCAAAAGACAGCGACAACGAAACAATGGACACAGGCATCGAGCTCGACGAAAAAGTCAATGCGTCACCAATTGTTATGCCCTCTGACAGCAAGATGAAAGCCTTTGTGTGTGTGGCGAAGCTCAAACTGTGCCGCTTGGCGTGCGCCTATCGTGATATTTACGCCCAAGAAGAGTCAAGGGCTGCGCTTGTGCTCGTTGCTGCTGACACCACAGGTCGCGGCTACGTTCGCGCACACGACGTACAAGAATACTTGCAGCAGCATGCGAACTTGAAGTGTTTGAGCATTGATGACGTCAGCCGTTGCTTGCTGGATGACGATCAATCCACCATCAAGAGCAGCAGCCACGAGAAGAGCAACAAGATGGATATGCTCGAGCAATTACCACCAGCGACTTTATTGCTGATGGTGATACTGAGCTCGGGCAAGTATTCAATAAGGAAACGCTGCGAGCACTTTTGAAGCGACCAGCCCATCGAGACTTTGCGAGGTTGCTGCATCGTTTCGTTCGAGTGCAGTAGAAAAATGCCGGCCGCCAACCGAAAGCAGTCGCGGAGTTCGAAGAACAAGACGGCGCTGTCGCCACGACTACTGCTGTGCTGAATGGAACGGCTTACAAGGTACAGGTGATCGATATTGATGATGAAGAAGGGCTCGTGCTGGATGCGACGGAATATCAGAGCCTTTTCCAGAAGTTGGACGCTGACTCGGACGGATTTGCCACTTCGCGTGACCTCATTTCATGGTGCGCCTCTGTCTGCAGGTTGCCAGGATATGATCAATGAATCTGATCTCGAGGCATTGTTTCACCCTTCTTTGCCGAACTTCAATACTCAGCCGTATGATGCATCTACAGCGGCACATGTCGTGATTGAAGTAGAACACATCAACACTGACTGCAACGAGATTGCCTCACCTCTTCGGGGAGCGCAACTGGACATCGAGCAGGGCGGCCTCGATCTGGCTTTTAGAGCTCGAGGCGCGCGTCAAGGAGGCTAAGGTAAAGGACCCTCTGAGTGCTTCTTCTCAAGCAGCGAAACGTGCACTTCAAGAGCACTTCTTGATGAGATCTCAACAAAATTCAACACTGCTTCTCATTGAAGTCGCGCAAGAGATCAAGCTTCTGGCTTGGCGCGAAGCGGAGCAGTTCCCAAGTCAACTTGAAGAGCTGCGTGGCCTGCTTCCATTGCGTGACGTCGAAGGTGGCCAAGAAGCGGAGCGGAGCCTCCGTCAAATTCAAGAAGGTCTAATTCCTTTACTCGACGAGGACGAAGGGGGGCAAGAAGAAGGGCAGCACCCCCATCAACTTGAAGGGCCTTATTATCAAGCTTCGTTGCCCAAAACGAAAGAAAATGGCCAAGAAGTAAGACTTTCCACGCCTGCAGCTACAAAAGGCTGCGGCAAAGACGTCGAGTTGTCAGACAGGAGCGGCCTTGATAGCAACACCCGTGAAATTACGCTGTAATGGCGCCATGCAGCAATCATGCACTCCACAAACAGAATGCTCAAAAGTCTTGAAACCTAACTAAACTGCATCAAGACGGACAGACGACAGACGCACCCCACACACGTATGCTATCTCAGGTGCCACCTCAAAAGGGCATAGTGTTATAGGATTTGAAATTGGAATCATTGATATCAGCACCTCAGGTTCGGGTTCTCATTTCGCAGCTGCCTGACACGAACCCTGAAGGACAGGAACTAGGGGATTAAGAACCGTAGCTCACAGCGCAGAAACGCAGTGCTACTTTAGTTATCTAATTATCCAATACTAGCCCACATCGGATGCTGACGTCGACTATCGGACCTCCAAAGCCTCGGCAGCTTTTGGCGCTTTAATTTTTGCTTCAAAATAAGCACGTTTCTAATCACCTCGAAGGAGAAATCTGTCTACTTCGCTCTGTGGGTGTGTGTATTGGTGCTTACCAGAGGGCATTTTCAACCGACTCCGAAGCTTCCACAGTTCCACAGGGCTACGATTCCCCGTTTCCGCGAGATTCTCGCGCGATGGCTAGAAGTGTTTTGGCAATTCCGCGGGTTTTCCGCAGGTATTCCGTGCCGTGGTCGTAAAGGCACTGCTAAATTCCCATCGCGGAAATCACGTCTGATTGGTAAAATTTTGCCTTTCCGCGGGAATTCCGCGGAATTGCCCACGGGAATCCTAACCTAAAGCTTTTCCATAATCGCTGTGTCCGTAGCATGTGCCGTGTCAGCCTTTATCATGCCTTTTATCATTACATTAGTTCCGCCACTCTTTTTCAAAAAAGGCTCAATGTCGTCGACTTCGATAGCTGCTATCACAATCGGATTCTTCGTTGGGCTGGCCACGTTGCTCGGATGCCTATGACTCGGGCGCCGCGGCAGTTGCATACTGGTTGGGTAGCACACTCAAGGCCGAATGGGTGCCCTAAGATGACATGGGGTCGGACATTAAAGAAAACTCTAAAGTGCCAACTTCAAGGAATGGCGTGCCATAGCACAGGATAAGTCGGAGTGGAGATCGCGGACGTACTCGAAACCTATGCCTTCTTCCGAGAATTGATCCTACAGGGTTCATGAGAGCAAAGATGAACATTGCATTACGCGAAAGAAGACCCAGCCCAGTCACATTTTTTTCTGGAGGATTCATCAAAACGCAGCTTCATGCTATTTGTATTGTTTCTTTGCAATAATTGGAGAGTATACTATAATCCAATCTAATCTAGGGGCGAGGGGGAGTTGGGAAGGGGAATTCATAAGAAATTTCTTAGAAAACAAAGTCGGTCCCTAGGAGAAGTGCGTGGGATGCCGGCTCCCAAAAAGCGCTGCAAAAAAAATACGGGAATTTCCTGGAATTTTGGACGGCCGTATATAGACCGTATAGCTGTTACCAGCGCTGAAAAGTAGTGCAAAATGCTTCTCTGCGTGCCTAGTTACAGTAACTGCAAGAAAATCATGGGGTAAAAAAATAAAAAATGGGGACCCCTTTCAGGGGGTACCACGGGTGAAGTGCCAGATTTTGAGTGCCCCCTTTCTCCACCTATAAGAGCTAGGCGGGCGCGCACGCATGCCACAACTGAGCTGCCCTAATGCCCAAAGTTGTATGCAGTGTCATTGAATTCTATTGTTGATAAAGCGAACGAAAGCGATTGAAGGAATCAATTCTGGCTAGCTTTGAAACCTTTCGATTCAGGAAAACCCACCTCTAAATGACTACGGTGTACCTACCTTTACTTATTACCTCCTATCGCAAACTCCAAGACTCCTTCGAACGCTGATTTTGGCACACTTACCTCGCCATAAGTAAATCATGGTCAGTAGCGGCAGTGTCCGTGCCACTTACTGCCAGCTAGCACATGAGGCTACCTCTCTCTGTAGTGATAAAGTCCTAGGCATTCGACCAGCACGTACTGGAACAAGGCACCATCAGCATTTAGAAGGCACGGCTCAATCGTTGTGAATGGATGATTGATGAGGGTATATTTGCTTTTTAGTTAAGTGCTCATTGAAGAGGTCATTGGGGTCACTCGCTAAGAAGCGCGTCGGCACTTGGTAACGACCACGAAGCTGAGCATCACGTGATGGTTTCCGACAATGATTGTTACTATCCTTGGACACGCACACGCTGCTACGTACTCACTTGCGACGACTTGTTGTCTTACGAGAATTTTTTTCTTGGATGCAACTTAACGGCATCATACAAGCTTCTTATGTGCTGGGAGAATTGTGGCGTGCTGATTGCGAATGACGACCAAAGTAAAATTTCGTTGATAGCAAGTTTGGAGGGCTATTCCGGCGCTTTCTCTTTCTGCGGGACTCGTAAAACTTTTTTGCCAATATGAAACACATAGTCTTGGATGCTGCGGCTGCATTCGCCCACTACGAATCTAAAAAGGGGCCCGATGAAAAATAGGGACTCCGTTCATTACGTCTTCGTTGAAAATAAAAGTTTTTCGCAGGATTCGAACCCGGGGCAAAAGGCTCACGTGTATGCCCCCGAACCATTCGGGCAATGGGGCGTTGCCAAGGCCGCGGAAATCAGGTAATTTGAAGACATACAAGAGAAAATATGTGCAGAGATGAAAAATTGCGCCGAAAACAACAGCCCCCGAAGGCCCGAAGAGAGCTCTTTTTCTTCAAAGGAATACCTGTCGTCACTAGCTAGGGTGTTCCTAGCTATTGTTATCGATACATCGATACCGCAAAGCCTCCCGTCAAACGCCCAGTCCCTTCTCCTAGGACCCCATTGGAGTCCATTCGAGCAATGGGGGTGCTCTAGGGGACCATGGATGCGCTCAAATTCTTAATGACTGAACTTTAGTGGCGGCTTAGTAAGTAGAAATGCTCGCAGATGGCGCTGAC